>Ga0209671_1004487_pt1 | contig 13852 bp, 8 predicted proteins | sample WorMetHERISLAND2_2_FD_187401 | JGI IMG/M metagenome (GOLD analysis project Ga0209671, IMG submission 187401) | Marine gutless worms symbiont microbial communities from Max Planck institute for Marine Microbiology, Germany - Olavius geniculatus... | ecosystem: Host-associated > Annelida >... | reverse complement strand
GGAAGAACCGCTCAGTGAGCTGAGCACGCCGTTCCTCGAGCGTGTCCAGACCAGCCAGCATCAGCGACATCTCATAATCGCTGTGCGCAAAAATTATCACCATCGCCCTTCGCTGTATCGCCTCCATCTGATTAAAATTAGAGATAAGCTTAGAGTTACTCAGCTTTAAGAGGACGGTCCTACACTAGGCACTAGAGATACACGTTTTTTTGTTTTGCCAGTAAACTTAACGTCAAGAAAAAGCCTAGCTATCGCTAGGAAAAGCCGACCGTCCGAAGCCCAGAGTCCGAATTCCAGTAACGGAGAGAAAGCGATTTGTCAGAAGTGACACAGTTCGATGTACGCTATGTTAACGGAATGCTGTCGTATTTAAAGGAGAGACAACCTAATAACAACAAACGCTAGTACAACAAACATCGCACGTGGCCATTTCGCAAAGCGATATAAATAGCTATAGTTCCATGCACGTGGTCATCTAGGCAGGTGGTATAAATAACTACAGAGTAAACGAACAAGGAAAATATCGGACGCAGGTTTTGCAAATATTTCTCACAATAAAAACGTTTTTCTCGGGAAGACACGCTACAGATTATACAATTTCTGTTGCAGAACTGACCTTATTCAAGGTGAATAATTTTCATGTCATTTGAAAGCTAATATGCGACTTTGTATTAGTGATCAATGGCAACCTAGGCCCTATCTCGCACCGTTTAGCCACAATAGCGCGTAACGGCTTTCAAGGTCATCCAAAGTCAATGATTTCCATCTAATCTGACAGAGCGTATGCCACTTTTTATTAGTGATTAATAGTAACATAGGCCGTATCTCTTACCGCTTCTGAGATATGGCCAGTTATAGCTTAAAACTTACACTGAAAATTGCTGCAGATGGAGACATGGATACTATTAACAGCTTAAACAAAGTTGCCACCGCCCTATCTGCCGGTACCATCGCCGACCCTCTACGACTTACCGTTCATCCACAATACCGCATGATTAGCTTGCCATAGTGCGTTACTACCCTTCAAGGTCATCCAAGGCTAGTGATTTCCATCTTATTTGCAAACCAGAATGCAACTTTTTATTAGTGATCAATAGCAACCTAGGCCCTATCTTGCACCGTTTAGTCACATTACATTCGTGACAAACGGACAGACAGCCGGACGACAACTCATGCCAATAGCTCGACCTTTACTAAAGTACGGTCGGCTAAAAACCAGAACGTCAAAACTACGCCACTATACGAACATTGTCAGCCAGCAATGTTGTCTTAATCTTCAGTACACGACGTAGAATAATATCTAGGCTCTATAGGCCTAGCCTACATTGTGCACTGCGTCGACAAAAAGTCGGCCCTAAACATAGGTCACTGCAATAGCAAAAGCAAATCTGCACAGAGTTAAATTGAATTTTACACACACGAAAAACATCCATCATAAACACTATGGTGCACTTTTTCAGGAATCTGCTTTGTCTTTAGGTCACGCAAATTCAGTGTCCCGCTTGAGGTATATTGTGTTCGTTGCAATGCTGTTGCGTCGGAAGAAAATTTTCTTAAGCATTTGTAAAGCACCTGGCTTCATTACTGACTAGCATAGCGACAAAGTGCTAGGCAAATGTTTTCAATTAACTCTAAAAACCAAAAAGACTGATCATGTGATCAGTTAATTTCATTAAAACCAAATGCTGTCGCAACGTTGCGCGTCTAAAACGATTTTCACAGTCAAAGCTCGTGCAAGCATCGAAGCAAGTTCGGACATAAAGACCTCCAGGCAAGTGTGTGTTTTTTATGTAGTTTCTATTCACGGTTATGTGCGTATAGGCCCTGTATGTGTGGTACGTCTTATACATACTGACAATAATTTAGATATTGGATTGTGTCACCGCGACATAGGTCGAAAGGGAGGAATCAATAGTTTTTGTTATATCTTATATTTTAGTCCAGGACTTGAAATGTAAAAAAATAAGTGCCGCTACTAGAACTGTCGGAGTGTGATTGCAGATTTAATATTTTGCAAGCATCCCAGGAAAGTAGTGGCGGTACGCCAGGCCTTGTGGGTGACCAAGGAAGCGTCAGTATGCCATAGCAGCCTATAGCGTCCCACTTCAAGCTATGTCTTTATTAAAATATGGAATTAATTAAAAATTCAAAATCCATTGAGCGCTAAACGAGCTATGCTATTGCAGTCTATAGGCCTACACTTAAACTAGCTCGTCGTGTCAGCTTCATCGTGTAAAGGGGGTATTAAGTATAGTAGGCTACTATTGACATTTGGCATAATGTTTAGATAACCATACCAGTGGCGTATTTAAGGAAGAGACAACCTAATATGCACCCTTCAGCGACGACATTTGCCCGAATCGTGAAACATCAAAATTTATGTAGGCCCGATCAGTTAAGAAAAAAGCTTCAGGTTCTGGGAGATTTCGTTCCCTGATTTTGGCTTGACTCCTGGTCCCTGTATGTCCCCTTTTAAAAATCACGCCCAGCTCGCCCTGGTACGATACGATACGATAGGAATTAGCTCTTAAAAATTGACTGACAAGCTTTTAGTTTAATCTGGGACAACTTTCGGTTGCAGTCGTGGTCATAAAATAACAGAATGTAGTCGGTGCTACCTGAGCGTGGTTATTTCAAGTATGTCACAGCAGTGTCCGAAGTGGTATAAGCTCGTAGTGCATACTCTTCTAACTAATACCCCGTTTACACGATCGAGCAAACATCGAACTGGCTCGTCCAGCTAACATATAGCCAGCTCGTCGAACCAGCTTGATCGTGTAAACGGAGTATAGGCCTAATACCCAAATACCTAAATACGCCGCTGAATGACGGCGGTGTATAGTACGGTGGCTATATGTGTATAATGTGGTAGAAAATATGGCGAGCGGTAGCAGTGCAGCTATGGCGGTGGGTCTGATGATCTATCTGCTGCTTGCGTCACACGTCGACGCATGCTACCTGCGCAACTGTCCAATCGGCGGCAAGAGAGAACTGCGCCTACTTTCAAGAAATGCAGACAACAATGGTGGTGATGATGCTTTGGTTCATTGGTTTGATCGGCTCGACTTCCAGCCGCACGCCGTCAGTTTAACATCATCGTTTTTTTTTCTTAATTTATAACATTTTATTTTCATTTTATTCCATGCTGAAAGGAAACCACCAAAGACACAAGTATGCGACCAACTGACTGATGACGTTATGATAATATTTTCACAATCAGTTAGTATAAAGGTCTACACTGTATCTCAAAAAACATCCCCGACATTTTTGAATGTAACTTGAAAACCAATTATCAGATTTTGATAATTTTTGGTACAAATATTCCTGACACAACTTTTCTCAAATGACCGTTCAGTTTCCTACCTCACCCAATTATACTTCTGCATTACCTAGGGAAATCAGATCAAGCGAAATAGGTGTTGAAATAAACAGAACCCCGACATTATCAATCGTAACTTGAAGAACAATTAGCAGATTTTAATAATTTTTGGCAAAAGTATTTCTGACACAACTGGCTATTAAATAAGTGTTTTAGTTTCTACCTCACCCAACGTCTGCTTTTGCGCTACCTGGAAAAAGCAGACCAAGCATAATACGTGTTAAATAAATTTTAAAAAGTCGATAAATTCCATCTATCCTAATCTGTGGGCCGGTCTATTACAAGGTTTGACTGCCATGCAGCAGTGTGTCTACCAGATGAAGTTTAGAAATGTTTGCAAAGTCAAAATGCGACTGGTAGAGCCTGGATTGGTCTGGAGCAGAACATTATCGATACTGCTGTCAATGAATGGAGAAAGCGTCTCCTTGCCTGTGTTCGCATAGTGGGCCAACACTTCAAGCAATTTTACTACAGGCAGTTGAAGAATGGACAACTGGATGAAATGTCAGCCAAAGTGCCAAAAATGTAAACAAAATATATTTTTACGCGTTACATTAATTAAGCAATCGTATCGCATTGGATAAAAACTGATATTTTGCTGGTTGTTTTTTCTAGGTAGTGCAGAAACAAACATTGGGGATGTGGGAAACTAAATGGTCATTTGATGGCAGATGGCAAGTTGTGTCAGAAATATTCGTGCGGAAAATTATCAGAATCTGATAATTGTTTTTCAAATTACGGTCGAAAATGTCGGGGATGTTTTTTGAGACACAGTGTAGTAGTAGTAGTAGTAGTCGTAGAGCCCGCATTATGTGTGTGTGTGTGTGTCTGTCTGTCTGTCTGTGACAAGTGCCCGTCGTGCGGAAGAGACAACTCCGGGCGGTGCATCGGACCACACATCTGTTGTCGTCGCAACAGTCGCTGCAACTACGACACGGCCACATGTCACAAGGAGAACCTGCTGCCCACGCCGTGCACTCTGCCCACCTGGCCCAGATGTGGACAGCAGAAGCTCTGTGTGTCGCCCACGCAATGCTGCGATGAAAGTGCGTACCTTAGTGGTTTGGTAACGTAACGGTAGGGTGTCGAACTTGCGATCGTGAGGTTTTTGGTTCGACTCCCGGTCGGGTCGCTATCATGTGGTTAGTACCTGCAATTCGTAACTGTCCGTGGAATTTCGGTGTATAACCAACACCAAGATCAACTCAGCCTTCGACCTGTCCTGGTAGATAAACTGAGTAGGTCTACTGGGATGTTTGGCCGGGACGACACATGGCAGGTGACGCTCCGTACCTTTGAGATAATACTTGCCGTTTGCCTGGCCAAACTGAACCAGACACTGAACTCTATACCAAACGTGAATGTGTCTCAAAAAAATTTTTTTTCTGAAAACCATGTACTTTATATGTCTGTGGTTAGCTTATCTTTGTAAATGTAATTTCTGTAGTTGTAATTGAATACCATTTATACAGTATATGTCTGACATACTTTAAGTATCTTTACACGAGATTTTGAGGCTAATGTTAGCCTACTCTTGTCTAATTTGCCCCATCGTCCGTCTGTATGATTCATGGAAATGACCTGTGTTAAATGGTGTACGGTATTATTGTGTGCAGCGGGTTGCGAGTTCAGCGACGAATGTCAGCAACTATTCGACTCATCAGACAGAACGACGTCATAACTCCAGCTACACAGAGTGCGCCAAAAAACTGATGCACCCCTTTTTGGTGTCAATCAGTTTCCTCTCCCGTTAGATGCATTTTGTTTGCAATTTTTGTTTACTCACGTTGTGTCATCAACTGCCAGTGGCTTTAAAATGCGTGATCTTAAATGACCTTGAAGTGCCATTTTTATACTAAAATCTGTTTTCGTCCTCGGCTTCATTGGCTTTTTTGTCTCGCTTTCGAAAGCAACGATGTGAAAACGAATGAAGATACTCTTATACTCACAGAAAAAAAACAAGTAATTTGAGCAAAGCTCACGTGACGCGCGATAGCAACGGTCCTGTCACTGGCAATCAGTCTAGGCCTACAGCAATAAGATATTAAGGCATCTTGAAAAAGTACTTAAATTTGAGGCCTCCGTACGAAAGACTCCTTGAATTTAAGAAATCAAAACGTAGATTTTTAAAAATGCACGTTTTATGCTAAAAATGTCATACGCAGTTTGTCCAGGTCTATCTCTAGCCATTTCGGCGCAATTCACTCTTAAAATGTGTGTCGCAGCCGGAAATCGCAAAAATTCCCCCAAGCCCCTTATTTTGAAGGTTCAAGGTCATTCAAGGTCCTCGACGTTAACACAAAATAAAAGCTTGTCACTATTGCACCCACCCCCTACTTTCGGGGTTGGACAATCTAACAGTGTCATTTAAATGTACCCCCTAACGACCCCTGTTGCCATAACAACCATTCAAAAGTTGCAAAATTTTGCATTACAGCCAATGGAGAGTTCAATGCGGTATAACTCGGTCCCCGTAAGAGATAATTGCGCGCTGTTTGCGCCTACCCCCTATTTTTGGGCCCGGGCTTTCCGACGGTGTCATTTAAATTTCTCCCTTGTCGACCCCCGTTGCCATGGCAACGAATTTTGGGATAAAATTGGCTATAACTCGGCGCCCGTGAAAGATAATTGCGCGCTGTTTGCACCTACTCCCGAGCATGCCTGTATCTATCTGCAACCGTTTTCACACTATAGGCCCTACGAGCCAATAACGGCAAAATAACGTCTTTTTGGGGGTACCCCTTTTTGATGCCCTCCTTCGAACGGAACCCTCGCACCCACGGGCACGAAATTTTGTCACGATAAACGAGAGTCCTTGGGGCAGCCAACAGTAAAGATTTCGTGATTTTAGCTTGCACCGTTTTGATACAGTCCACGAGTGTGACAGACAGACGAACAGACACCTAGACGATGGCTAAACGACGCGCGAAGCATTCTGCTATCGCGCGTAAAAATGTTCGCCAGCGATCCTCGTTTCCGACGACTTAAATGTTATATCAAGATTTTTGGGAGACCTTTTTGTAGACATACTGTACAACACCAGACACATAGATGTAAGCCTACACCTACTACAGACTGCCCAAGACCATACCTATAGCTAGCACGAAACGAAACCTAAGGCTATCCCTAACTCTAAACCCAACCTTATTCTTAACCTTAACCGTATCTTTAACCTTAACCCCAACACTGATCCTAATCTCTAACCTTAAGCCTATGTCACTATTTTCCGTTTTTGATGTTCCCAGTTTTGACGGGACACCGTTATGATCTAGGAGATATACCTGAAGAGGCAGAGAAAGGCCGAGCGTTTCAGTAAGTCGAGAAGTCCAGGGTCCAGCAGCTAGAATAACGCTGCGAGCCTTGTGAGTGGACTTGGACGTAGTTACAGTAGCAATCACACCATCAGACACTACACGCTGCACTTGCTCGCCATCTTGCAGCACTCCGCCGGACTTGACGAACTGACTCTATACGCGACAACGACGTACAACATTCAGCAACAATGATTACCAATGAAGACTCTGTTAGTGATTAACTAAAGTCAGCTTGCAAGGACGTCATATGCATAGCCCCATCTAAGGTTACTCAAATGACTTTTGCTGTTTTAGAGGACTGATATCATCACATCGTCCTTACACACAGTTTTAAACTAGTAATTTTTTTACATACATACATACATATATATATATGTACATACATATATATATGTACATATGTATGTATGTATGTATGTATGTATGTATATTTTAAAAAAGGATGTGTCAGTTTAGACTGCGATTGGTTGTGAAGTCATATAGACGTCGTCATCATGGCGACGCATCATCAGCATCTTTATAGCTAGCGGCTACGCCGTAGCGCCAGCAGCGCATACTGTGTATCAAGGCCGCAGGCCGATACTATGGCAAAAGTCAAAGTTGCAGACGGACAACAGATTTCAGCAGAAGCAAAATTAAAACAAGGATCATAACCACCATCTCCAACTATTTACTCTAACCATGGCATAGGATGTACTCCGTGCCGACGTCGTATTTATTAGCATGTATAAGCAGTGCATATTTCCAGACGGACTCTGACCTGGAAGGCGCTGAGACACCTGTCAGCGCGCAGAGTTCCAGCGGTTGGATCAAAAACTCCGCTGAAAGAATCGTCGAAAGCGAAGTACGGATATTTGGCTCGTAGACTCCGCGCGGAGAGCATCTCGCACTCGACTCCGACGTTTCTCAGCGACTTAACGATGTCTTCTAGCTCCTTTGACCCGGTTTTATCCACAGCCAGCAGACCATTCTTGCTAAACATCAATCACAAATGCTCAATGTGCATCACTCGCAGCGTCATCGGTGTAATGCACCATCTTAGTTACTTACTTAGCGAAATATAATGTATGTTGGGGGGTTGCTGCATTTACCATTGTGGCGACGTCCCATAGGTCTTAAGTCTTAGTTTTGTACTGATAGGTACCGGATAAAATATTGCCTCGCGACATCGCAAGCTATAAGCGACCCTTATTCTCAGCAGTGTTCTCTAGTTGTCTGCGTCTGTGCGCTGCCTGTCCGCAGACATCGTTATCAGCTGACCGCAAATAAGGGCCTACTGTTACGAACTAGGCAGTTTAGCCGTGCATCTGTTTAGAATCATCATAAGACAAACTATATCAATTAGTCTCACATGAACAGTTGGAGTCCTGCTTCACGCTCGAGTTGTTGCCAGATTCTGTGCGACTCAATCATCATGTTGCTGTAGAACGGTTGCGGATACGCCGATCGAGTGATGCGCGACTGTCCGTGCGAACTACCGCGGCTGTGAGCTACATCGAACTGCATGCCACACAGACACATTTAACTGTATGGAAACCAGCAAATAATGTTTATAACATCAAGCAGAATAGAGGTTACAAAAGCAATAGCTAAACCTTAGACTTTAGTCGTACACAACGCAGCTGCAACTCTAAACTTTTTACTTTAAACTTTGCGGCTTCAAGTTAACAATGTCTTTGTATAGTTATAGTTATCAATTTATCACTATACTATATAGGTTCCGTTGCCAAGTAATGTCAGAAAACTAGGTTTAGGTCTACAAGACACTAAGACAAAGTCTTTAGTCTGTCTTAAGACGTGTTCATAGCGAAAAACTCAACTCAACTCAACTCAACTCAACTGAACCAAGCAAAAATGTTCAGAACTGGCTGAAAACGGCCGTACTAGTTGAGTTGAGTTCAGTTCAGTTGAGTTGAGTTTTTTCGCGTGTTCATAACGACAAACTCAACTCAACCAGTTGAGTTGAGTTGAGTTTGTCGCTATGAACAAGGCTTTACAATGCAGTTCGCGATGAACATAGAGAACAACCTAAGTTATAGACTACAGTTTCATAAGCCAGCTTATGTTTGCGAATATCTTCCGCTAATTTGTTGAAAGATGAATTCAATTCATGAACACCTGTTCGAGAAGCAAGGTTTTTCGTCCGCGCTTGGCTAGATCGTAGGCCGCTGCCGAGCCTTCAATGCCGGCTCCTACGACTATCGCATCCCAGATCATGATTCAGAGTCGACAACAACGTCTGATTGTATGCAATCCTGTACACACGTCGTATACTAACTGCCAGTCTCGGTGTAAACGTTTAAATGAAATAATTTATAGGCTACTGAGTTATAGGCTGATATATCGATTAAACTACTGCAAAGTGCTGTAGACGACCCTTAAACCCAGATACCGTTTTCGCAACTTTCGGCTGCGGTCGTGCGTCACAAAGCAAACGACGGCGTAGTCTATGCCATCTGAGCGGGGTTTAAGTACGATACCGCATTGTCTGGTGTGGTATAAGCTTGCACTGCGTACTCGCTTACCCATTCCAGCAGTGCGGGTATTTAGTACATACCGTCTGACTCCTGTGCACGAAAGATCATTCTGCTGGTTATCACATAATGCATTGGCCGCATTACCATGAACCGCTGCTAGATCTATTACTCGTTTACGCTGAGTGTAGGCCTATAATTAGCAGCATGCAATATGACCTGTAAACTGTGTTTACTGTGTCACGTACAGTACAAAGTTGCAACATGCAGCATTGTAGGCTACACGAGAGAGGCCTACTGTTGTTTTCTGAGACTGAACTGTCAACAAGTTAAAGCCTTTCCACTTAGCAGCATCGCCAGGATTCGATTCGAAGGGGTACAAAACTAAGAGAAAATAATTTTAAAATGACAAACAAAAATATAAGGAAATTCACGCAAAAATCTGTGACAAAATCAGCTGCTTGCAGAATACGCTATAGGCTACTGTTCTTACTAGATGGGCGACCACGTGAAGTGGAATGTCAGAGTTTGTGTGGCTTGGAAGTCTTCTCTTTTGGGTCTTCTGCCGAGTGTTAGGTTTATGACAAACTCTTCTGCAAGTAATTTTGAACAGTTAAAACAGTTGAAAGTCGAGGAGAAGCACGTGCCGCATTGTCTATCGCTGGCTACAGCAGTGCTTCAACTGTTCTGTTCAAAGCCCGATAAGCCTATTAAGCAAGTAAATAAGTAAGTAAAATGTAAATTTATATAGCGCATATTGTTAAATTAACCTCTAATGCGCTTAATTGCACAACTTCAGTTTAAAAAAATATTCCTCAGCAGTCTGTTTTTTTTTGTTTTCAAGATTGTATGGAGCTCAAGAGCCATCTATACAGGGTAGGCCAAAAAATGACCAACTTTGTCAGAACAAAAAACTGATAAAAACAAGTTGGGTCATTTTTGGCCCACCCTGTAGTTTATCGGATAATTAAACAACAGTGCAGGACTTTAGATCATTTTATTCACACTTACTAAATACGTCGTGTTGCCAAGTTTCTCGAGTATCGGCTCAAAGACGCCAAAGTTAACTGGTTGGCCTACGCTTACCTAGGTTAGATCAGTTGTCACTTGATATACAGAGAGGGCGATTAAAAGACATAACGTGTTTTAGGCTTTACTGTAGTTGATGACTGTCGGCGCGTAATTACAGTGCACGCGAGGTATCGACATTAATGTTCTCTATGATTGTGTAGGTCTAGGCCTATTTCTTTATCAAATGATATTCAAAGTGTGCACAGACTTCACATCTCAGAGAACAGTATTAGATGATATTTAACTGTTTAACTCTAGGTATATAAATACACTACGGCACTGCTAATCATAAGCGTTTTACGACTTTTTTTCTTAATCCACTCATTTTTATAGTTAATAAACGTTAACCGGTCAGTGTGAAAATTACGGGAATATAAAAGTATACAAAATAAATAACAATTATAAACATAATGATATAGGCTATACGCGCATTATGCAAAATTAATAAAGGATTTTGTTATTTACGCTATTTGTGTTATGACAAAAAGTTATATCCTGATAAAACCAATTTAGTCAATTAGAAATGGTTAAATGTAACAATTTATCGGTAAATTCGTCTTCTATACAATCACGCCTGTAAAATGTAATCTTGGACTTAATTTTTGCGGATACCAACTACTACTGTTATACCTCAACGCAAAATACCTGCACGCGTTTGGTCCAAATCGATTACGTGACATCAACAAATGCGCACAGTCGTCCCCGCGGTGTTGCCCGTGACCTGTTGAACAGGCAACGAAGTCGTCACAGCTTTTTCGTAATTGTTTGCTTGTTAACTTGTTTGGTTTTAAGGTATAACAAAACAAATGGTGACTGGCGTGCTAATCATTACTGAAAATTTAGTTTATAGTGTGGTGTAAACAGTCGTATATTCTTAGCTACAGTTTCTAGCGCTAAACATACTGTAATGGTGCAGTGAATACGAGTGAGTCAGTAAGTGAAGTTTCTTAAAGGCATCGGCACCCAAAAGTCATCTAGTGCGCTACAACATTGTTAATATAGTAAATGATTATATAAATAAAACCGCAGTGTGTCGGACATGAAACAAGAAAAGCCCAGCTAACGCAAAGGGAAACGCGCGACAGCGATGCATGTGTGAAGGCCCGGTGCGAACGAAATCCAAGTTCGCGACGATGTTTCATTTAGACTCGACGGCGGATGACGTCTAGCGCCATATCCAGTGCATAAATTTCAGTATTATGCACCACGTTCAATGCATGAATTCCAATATTGGCTGAGAATTGCAAATTTTTTTACCCCTCTCATTTAGCGCCCTCGATCGGGGTGACCCCTTTCGAATTTATGGAAAAGCTTTACTGATCCTGAAACTAGAGTCTTCCAGACAGCCGAAGGTGAAGATTTGGTGATCATAGTTTGCATCGTTTTTTGACTGATTCACCCGTGTGACGTCGGACAGACGGACAGAATTGCGATGGCTAAGACGCGCTATAGCAGTACCTACTGTCGCGCGTAAAAATTCGGCGCCAGCAGCAATCGACGCCGATTTTCATCGCCGACTTCACAGTGTTGCAGCCGCAGTCGTAGCAGTAGCCGTGCTGTCAGCGGCCGTTGATTAGTTACCCATCTGACCGACGACAAGCACAGCAGACGCGAGGAGATAAGCCAACAGAATGCGCAGGACGTCCAGAGATGTGCTTGATGACTTGTTGGTGGTGGTCTGTGGCTGACGTGGTGTAGTCGGTGGTACTGAGGTGCTCGTCATGGTGGTCGGAAGTAGACTGACGGCTGCCGAGTTGCATTCGTCCGTCTGACAGAAGATGTCGTAACAGTCCGGCTTCGCGCCAGCCACTTGTGACTTGAGCCAGGAGCACGAGTCGTTACAGCCGCGGTACCACGCATCCGTAGCTGCCAATCAACGTACAGCACACGTGCGCTACGGCAATGCAAACAGTAGACTACATGGATCCGGGTTAAAAAATAGCCCTCAGACAAGACCAACACAGCGCGTGCTGTGTAGACTAATGCAATTGCGTTCGTGCCACGTGAAGTTGTTATAAGGAAAATTTCAACTCTTTTTCCTAACTTTTTTTCCAATCAGACTTACGACGCTGATCGGCCTCACGTTGGGTTTTGACCCACATTTTTAGTTTTGTTTTGGTGTGATTGGTATACTAAAACAACCATAAAATGAAATGCCTAACGCCTGTTGGGTGGCTTGGTAGCTCAGCGGTTAGGGCGTTAGATACGAGACCGAAAGGTCCACGGTTTAATGCCCAGCCGATACGCTACCAAGTAACAGCCTTGGGCAAGTTGTTCACACATACCTGCCTGTGTAGGTGCAAATGTCTAGTGGTTAGTGTCGACTCATAACTTTCAGGTTGCGGTTCGATTTTCACTGCCGTCATTTGCAAGCAACCTCAGCCTCCTACCCTTCGTGGGACAGGGAATGAGTAGTAGCTTACGGGATATGGGGTGAAGGCCTAATGTGGCTGATTGGGGCGATGGTATGTCCGCTTGCTGCAAACCGCGGGTCCAACTGTTCGTTCACGAGGGCAATAGATGGCTGCACAGTGCGCTGCGGTATCATTAGCTCATGCCAATCACTTGCCGCTTCCAAGATTGTAAAGCGCTTCTGGTCTTGAGTCCGTCTTATGTAAAAAATCGCTATAGGTACCTTTACCTTTACCTGTAACTACACAATCGAATAATTGAACGATGAAAATGTCTTAAACGTTAAAAAACATTCGGCGATTTTTTCAAGGACATATATGCTAATCAACGTAATCAACGTACGATAAAAATGTATGCACATTATATTAACCAACTCAACCATAAAAGCTATCAGGACATTGATATTATAAAATCAACAAAACACTGCTCTGAAAGAACATAAGACAGCACTTGCAACTGTACGGTACATTACAACACTTTCTTGCGCTCAGATAATATTGAGCCTATATTTAAGAGAGATCGGCAACGCAAGTAAATAAGTAAGTAAGTAATTGCCTTTAACTGCATGTGTCGATCGCACAAGCATTACACGAATGAATAATACAATAATTCAATACAATACAAAATGTCCGTAATACACAGTAATAGACCTACACAATCATAAATCAAAATAACATTTGTATACAAAACTTTGAAAGCTACTTATAATTAAAAAGCTTCGGTAAAAAAACTCGTTGTAGTTGTACATAACGTAAACTAACGTCATACTAGTTACAATGTAGGCCTATTCATTCATTTATTCATTCATTTTATTCTTTAAAAAAAGCTGACAAAAGCAGCTTCTGAAAAATATAGTCAGTAAGCAAGTAAAGCAAATCTGACATAGGCCTATTTTGCAAAAATGTACACATCAATAGCTGTCTCTGTAAAGCATGCGAATGACAAAGTCACGTTCGTTGAGGTAAGTAGTTTTGTTAAGCAAAAGTTTGTCATGAGTGCGTGGTATGAGGCCATAAGATGACGGTTGGCGATCCGGAATCAAAGGCTGAAGGACGTGAGCAGAGTTGCGTAAAATTTTACGAAACAGTTTATCGTCAGCAGACTGAAATAGAGGCGGCGTCGTTGTCGTCCAGGTACCAGAGACGTCGGCAGCGCCTCAGCACAGCATTCAGCCGCGCCCGGTCAGCGGCTGAGCACAAGCC
>Ga0209671_1004485_pt1 | contig 13855 bp, 6 predicted proteins | sample WorMetHERISLAND2_2_FD_187401 | JGI IMG/M metagenome (GOLD analysis project Ga0209671, IMG submission 187401) | Marine gutless worms symbiont microbial communities from Max Planck institute for Marine Microbiology, Germany - Olavius geniculatus... | ecosystem: Host-associated > Annelida >... | reverse complement strand
TTATAACACTTTAGATAAAAATGCTATATTTCGTTGGTGCTGATTTTTCCAAATACTGCAAAAACAGACGTTGGGTGAGGTGGAAAACTACACAGTGATTCGATGTCCAGTTGTCTCAAAAATATTCTTACCAAAAATAATTAAAATCCGATAATTCCTCTACAAGTTATAATTGAAAATGTTCGGAATGTTTTTTGAGACACAGTGTATTATTGTTGTACATAACTTTAGAACACCCTAGGTACACCTGATAGAATCGTTAGAAAAAATTACGCCGATATTTAAATTGCACAAAAATAATCGAAATAAATTTAGCGTAATTACATGTGGTCATACGCCTGCGCACGGACGAAGATCATCTTTGCTTACAGCTATACCGTGAGCGCAGAGAAGACGGGCGATAATCGCCTGCAGTAATCTATAAAAAGCATTACTGTAAGTCATCGTTTACGAATGAGGTTTGAGATAAATCATCGCGAGCCTGTGCCAATTGGTCGCAGTTTCCGTCGTCGTCGTCGTCGTCGTCGGCGGCGGCGGCGGCGGTGGCGGTGGCGGACTGCGGTAGCGGCGTGTAACTGCACGGTGATGCCGCATGGCGCAGCTTCTGAATGAACTGGATCAATAAGACGGAATCTAGCGCTGCATGAGTGCGTGCTGCGGACGCTGCAGTCAGTCAGTCGTCAAAGCCCGAGGCTTTGCATCGCCGCAGCCAACAACCACATTGCATAATTGAATCGGTCGCCTGCCGTCTACAGCTCCTCGGTATGGATCTGCTGTCACCGCAGCGGAGCCGAGGAGCGGTCACTGTACTACTGCAGTCCATCGCCATCGCTGCCGAGCAAATTTATGTGCGAGCAAAGACGCCGCCGCCGGCGCCTCGGGACAGAAATCGTACTCAGTCGACTGTCGCCATCATTCTGCTGTGCCAGTAAATGATCGTTATCACACAGAGCTGCTGCTGCTGCTGCTACTCGACATTGCATTGACTCTGGCTGTCGAAATCTTTCTACAGTCTAAGCTGTCACCTGACAGTCTTTGGAAACATGAATAAATAAATACGAAAAGCCGTGACACTTTGACAGCAAATCACCATGCACGTAGCTGGCAAACTGGCAAAACTCAAGCACACTCTTTACGAATTGGCTACAAAACGCATCCAAGAATAACAGACATTTACTCTGAACAGTTGCACCAGCTGCAAAAAAAATTTGTTCTGTTATTTTTAATCGCAGCACGTACTGATGGCGCCTTTTAACTTTCCGTCCTCGCTTACTTACTTACCTACATCATGTTTGCAGAAATTACTGAAAACATCTAAAAACGCAACAATACACAGCTTTATAAAAACACCCTCATCTTCTAAAAAAAATTTACTCAGAAAATTATTTAACTCCCTTGTGGAAGGATATATACGCCAACGAAATTTTGACACCCCAACGAAAAAGTGACCAAGGTTTTTGGTTAAACCGATGTGATTTCTACCAGAGTGCTTCACGCTTGTGATTTAAACTGTCGCATACACGCTGCTATTACGAACTTAGTTGCAGAAATCAAAATAATATATGCCTATGCACTTTGCGCCGTCACCGACTGACTTTATTTTTGCAAAGACAACGCAAATATCCGTGGTTTTCTGCGTTTTCAAATCTCAGAAAAGTGAACAATTCTTTCTTTCTTGTTCTCTCCTTTTTTCTTTTTAGCCGACCGTATTTTAGCAAAAATCGAGCTATTGGCATGAGTTGTCATCCGTCCGTCGTCTGTCTGTCCGTCTGTCACGGATTTACTGTGGCTAAACGGTGCGAGATAGAACGTAAGTTGCCACTGATTACTAATAAGAAATCGGATACTGGCTTTCGAATGAGGTATAAATAATTGACCTTAGATGACCTTGAAGGGTAATAACGCACTGCGATAAGCCAATCATGCGGTATTGTGGGTGAACGGTAAATCGTAAAGGGTCGGCAATGGTACCAGCGAATAGGGCGGTGATAACTTCCTATAAGCTGTTAATAATAATCTGCAGCGGTTTGGCCGAAATGTTGAATTAAATGTTTAAAGCTAAGTGGCCGTATCCCGCAAAGGGTGAAAGATACCTAGGTTACTATTAATCACTAATAGAAAGTGGCATACTCTCTGGCAGATCAATGAAAATTATTGACTTTAAATAACTTTGAAGGCCGTTACGTGCTATTGCGGCTAAACGGTGCGAGATAAAGCCTAAGTGGTCGACCGCCTAAGTTGCTATTGATTACTAATAGAAAGTCGCATATTGGTTTTCACATGACATGAAAATCATTTACCTTGAATGACCTTGAAGATCAGTACTGCAATAGGAACTGTAGAGGCTGTAGCGTGTCTTCCCGAGCAAAGCGTTTTTATTGTTGGAAATATTTGCAAAACCTGCGTCCGATACTTTCCTTATTCATTTACTTTGTAGCTGTATACAAATAGCGAGATGACTACGTGCATGGAACAGTAGCTATTTACGTGCGACGCTGTTATACTAGCGTTCATCCGTTAACACAGCGTGTATGGAACTGTCTTACCTCTGACAAATCGCTTTCTCTCCGTGACTGAAAATCGGAGGCCGGGGTTCAGACGTAAGCGGTACGATCGGCTTTTCCTAGCCTTAGCTAAGCTTCTTGTTTTTTTCCTTACCTTTTTCCTTTTTTTCTTTCTTTTTACTTTTCTTCTTTTTAGAAATATGACCCCTATAAATTTAGCCAGAGAATATGGAAGAGCGCTGTGAGCTCCCCAGCGTCGTGTGAAGCGAAGCCCCAGTCCAAATCGAATTTGGTGCACTATAGCTTTAAAATATGGGATCCAGTGGACAGATTTCAATTATTTTTCTTAGAATAAATTGCCCAAGTTGGTACATATACTGCTATTTAAACGTGTGTTTATGTCTTGTCTGGGAATTGGGTGCCTGGGCCCTCTGGGCTGCCCCTTGTCTGCTCCACTGATATATTGACGACAACAAGTTGAACAAAATGATTTATCAAGTGCAATTACTTTTCTCAATTAAATTATCCATGCATGCAAAAATCTAATGTGTAGCCTGTAGAGTAAACGAAGAACTATTTCACAGTTTTTGCCACATGGTGTAACAAGATAGCTACTATTCGTGGACAGATGTTGCAAGCCTATCTTTTGAAGCAGGAACGCTGTTAAATGTTCAGTCATAATGTCGCAAACTGCAGCAGCAGCAGTTGGAAAGTTCACGACAGATTTTGATAACATTTTCTAGAGGAGTAGATTATAGCCCCTAAGGACTGAGTGTGTAGCCTACAATATGACAACGATCCGGACCCGAATGCAGGAGATTTCTAAAGGATACAGTATTGTTTATCGGCGAATGTTTGAGTGCTCTGATCGCTTTTAGTTATCAATATCTTTGTTGTCGTTCTTGTTGTTAACCTGGGTTAAAATTAATTGCTTCAACAGTCACAAAATTAGTCAGATAGTGTAAATCATCAGTCATTAAACCTGACGTTACCTGACAGTCCTGTAGTCCTCTCGCTGGTGGTCGCTTGCTCGTAGCTTGAGTTAGATGAGAGCAGACTTGGCACGCAAACAAACGTATCTAGCGTGGCAAACTTCATCGTTAAGTCTCCGACATCATCATCTTCGTCCGTAGTGTCACGGCGCCGACTGTACACCGCCGAGGACAGGCACGGCGGCGGCGGCGGCGCGACTTGGCGGTCACTGGCTTCCTGTCCTGCGCTTTGTACACCGATGTCCACGGCGGAGAATCTGCCGGCAGACTCGCGGATACGACGACGTCAGAGTACGACGACAACAACGACAACGACAACGACGACGCTATTGCTTGGACCACACACGACGCACAACTGTCGCGCGTCATTGACGGCGCATGTGCCCGTATGTCGTCTCTCTCTCTCTCTCGGCCTACGCCAGCTTAGCTACTTTCCTGGACTTTTCTTCTATCTTAGCGGAATCGGCAGCACGAGTGTTGGTCGACGTGGGTGGGCGGTTGAGTTGTCGTTGTGAAGACTGGGAACTGGCGTGCGTAGTGGCGGGCGTCGCGTCGTCACAGCCTGTCGACCAATCACAGCAGCGCCTTCTCAGACTCTGCACAATCGCAGTATTGATCTTCTCTCCCAATGACGTCATTCAGAAAATTGCGCCGCCATGGCGCAGCTCGCCTAAACGGAAATGAACAAATTTTTCCGTCTAACAAGATGTCCACTGTTACAGTTAAACAGGACAATAACACCTCACTATCCGAACTGAAACATTTCCAAACTGTTACATACAGCAACAGTCGCTCATAGCACCATTCATATAGAGTACGTTAACTGGACTCAATGTGGGGCGGGGGTAGAGCATCTTGAATCTTTAGTTTGAGCTATGACTAATTTTATTAATAACAGCGAAAAGGCATCTGCATGTCTGCTCGTGAATCTGGAGGTGGTTTTAATTCCTGCCGCAGTAACATTGTCGGTTCTTTGTTTTCAATATTATTGTTCCTTTCTCTTAACTGCAAGTATTAATAACGGTCCACACGCCGCCTCGCCACCGTAGCGCTGCGGCGCTTTAAAAAATCTATAAAGTTAATAACCAAGGCTGAAATTATGAAAATAGCAATTTTACGCTCGTAATGCAGGATTCTCCGCTACTATTTGTTTACGGGGCGTACAGCCCATTGAATTGACAACGAAAACTAGGCAAAATGAAACACGTGAAATAGCATACGCAAGACAGAATAACTTTACACACAGACGCAGCCAGGGCTTCTTAAAGTCTCTTGCAGTCTCAAATCATATTCGTCCATAAACTCCTGAGGACCCCAAACTCTCTGTAATTTGTACCCTTTTAATGAAAAATTTATGGCGCACGTTTTCTCTTATTTTACACATAGCACAGCACGAAATTACCTTCCACAAAATGTTCAATAAACCACAGCGTGTCAGCGGTCAGGAAATGCGGAGGCGCTGTAAGTCGACAAATTTAACAATATATAGCTCATTACAAGCATCAGCTTCCTAGCCAAGCTCTAGTTGTTTTGTCCGCCAAAATGTACTAAGACATAGATAGATAGGCCTATGTCAATAATACACTTAGCCTAAATGTTGACGTAAACAAACAAAAACGCAGAAACAACACAAAACGGCTTAGACGACCTGACTGAATGAAATGGTAGCGATGCATGATTTTCGGTGCACGATCGGATGATCAGAAATGTAGAACTATTCTGTTTACGACGTGAACCATAGACGAGTACAAATTAAACAATTCTGCGAAGTGGAAGTCCAGCGAGCTGCCGTAAACGACGGAGATACATGCAAGCTTGATGGTCAGATGGCGGAGTGAACAATCCGGCGCACACTGCAGTGACTGGTTGGACAGCATCACGCAGTACTGCATGTCACGAGAACCAAGCTTCACTTTGATATACGCCCACACTGCTGCAGACTAAAGGCGAGTTTTTGAAAATAAAAAGCTTGATCGTACATCAACTAATCATGAAATTACAAAATTGAAAAAAACTAAAAGTGAGAAAGAATAGTAAAAACCAAAAATAAGAAAAGAAAAGAAGAAAAAAACAACAACCAAAAAACCTATTTAAAAAAGAACCACAATAAATAACTGCGCTACTCAATCAAATGCGTTATTGTCAGCTATTTTGTTATCGTACGACGTGATTAAATTCTAAATGAATAGTTTAATTTGTAATGCTAATTTTTGCTTGAGCTTATGTTTAATGTTGTTTTTTTTTCGCACAGGATTTACATCTGCAACAGAATGGTATGGTATAAGAGTGGGTACTTATTTAAAGTAACTCATTAAATGTCTAACAACAAAAATGGAAAAGCTCAGTTTACTCCCGCGTACAGTGGCTTGTCAGAGTGAATTGATTGACCTGAGATGAACACAGGCTTGTCGTGGATATGGATATCCATGGATATATCCATGGATATCCATATGTGGATATCAGACTTTAGCCATCCTGTGGATATATTCATGAATATTGTGCTGTCGCATTTGCTAATTAAACTGAATTATTTAAGTGTTTTTATCTCTGTATAATATTTTTCTGTCTGTCGTTCTTACTCTTCATTTTCTCGCTTATTTATGTTATTGAGTCAAATGGATAATCAGTGACATCAGCCCGTCATTATTTTGTTAGCTTAAATTAATTTATGTGCACTATAGCAGCAACAGATCTTAATCCAGCTATGGCGCTTTAGTACTGTTGTTTGGGCAACAAACGGTCTATCAATTTGTGAGATTATTTTCATTCGTTTATTATCAAACGGTGACAAAATTACAAACGTTTTTGATTCCTGACAAATTTAATGCTAGTAGGAAGTACAAAGCAAGTGTTCTTCAAAGCGTTCACTCTATATATACCTGTAGGCGTACATGAATGCAACATGCGTCTTTGAGAACAAAAATCTCAGCTGTTGCTGCGATGGGCCGACCGTACCGCCTATATCTGAAGGCCAGTGTCCGACTTCCGGTTGCGAAAAGATAGCGATTTTTCAGAGTGACTGCAGTCCCATACAGATCTGGTGACGTTGCTATACTGGACGCTAAAATCAGTGCTAGGACAAAATACGGTAATTTGGCGCAAGTAAGTGACGGCTGCAGGCAGAAACACTGCATTCCAAATTGCGGCAAAAAGCTGCAGATAGAGACATGGTTACTTTTAACAGCTTATACATGTAGGTAGTCGTTATTGCTCCATCCAACGGTATCGCCAACTCCTTACGACGTACTGTTTAGCCACAATACATTTGTTACGGTTAAAGAGACGACTGAAAGACGACATATCGTAACCAAGGCTCAACCTAACGGTCGGCTATAGCAAGGGCAATAAAATAATTACGGTAGATTTTCATGACAGCCGGGAAATACTTTTCTAAAATCATATTTCAATGCAAATGTGCTTTATTTTTTCTTTTATTTATTTTTAACAGTTTCACAAAAAAATGTTTGGAGAGAGAGAATATATCCATGGATATCCACGGAAAATCTGTGGATATGGATATGGATGGCAAATTTCATATCCACGGCAAGCCTGGATGAACATAAACTAAGTGGCGACGACAGGTCGACATATAACGATGAAATCGACAACTGCAACACAACAGGACTATATGATGACAGTCCCCGAAGCGTTTCTGATGACCAAACTTTTCCTGGAACACAGGTAATACAACAACTTTTACACTGAACTTTATTGCTCCTAACTGTTCAACGATTGTATGTTAGGGTTTGTTTCCGCCACAGTGTTTATCAGTACGTGACACAGTCAACGCGCATGATTTAAATAATCTCTTTTATGTTACGTTAGTGACAAGTTCAGTTACATGTACATACTGCCAGGCTGTTGAATCATCGTCATAAATGATACTGTTATATTATTTACTTGACATAACGGGTAATTTTTAATTATGAATAAGACTTATGTTCAAAGCGACAGAAATGAAATGAACTAAAAAACAAATTGACATGAAATAAAATAAACCAAACTGAAATAAAAACAACGCGCTGTGACTTTTATTTCAGTTTATTTTATTTCGTTTCGTTTCATTTCAGTTTAGTTCCGTTTAGTTCTGTCGCTTTTTACAGTGTACGAAATCAGGTGAATGTGGTGACGTCTGGCGACTAGACATACCAAACTATAAAAAAACATGTAAATTTTGTAATTCTTTATTTCGCAATGTTCAACAAAATGAAAGCGATTTTCGCCGAAACCAGATCACCATTAACAACAACGCAAAGATCGCGAGATTATTTCCTACGTCTAGCCTTACTCGTTTAAGTTTTGTTGCTCATTAACGTTCTCTCAGCCTGTTTAAGTACTCTTGTTAGCATTGGCTGCCTATGTGAGTTCCGTTCTGACTGTAGAACTGATGATATTAACTATGCTTCTGCGATCCTGTAGTCAACAGCGACGTATCACGCAATTCACCAATTATTTCATCTTACGTTCGTTATTCCAAGATCAATCACTCTCGACTTCTATGTCTTATATGTTTGTTAGCGATGCCACAACTTTTCGCAACGTATTCTTAGCCAACGTTATTTTACACAATAAATAAGAACATAAATTAAAATATCACTTTACTTTGTTGACTAAATCATCATTTACTGAAAGACATTATTTCAAATGGAATCAGAAACGCTTCACCAAGTTTCTTACTTGTATAATGGTACATGTATAAATGTACAAAACATCACTTTATACGTTTGTTAACGGCAAAAGGCAATGAATGACACTTCGAAAACAGCAAAAATTCATTAGATGATATCATTCACCATCACATCGCCTAACTGTTGCGTTTAGTTTATGTCAAAAACCGAAAGTTTACTGCGCATGTTCCGTGTCACGTGATCTGTAGGCACGGGGTCTAAAATGACCACACCTAATATTTGGAATTGTCCTAGCCTTATAGTCTATTCACTGTACAACTTTTATAGGGCTACGATAACCATTAAGGGCCGAGCTGTCTATAGGTGAAAATTTTATACAGGAGCGTTTTGGGGCGAAAATTTTTAAATTTACTTTTGGGCCCAATTTTCGACTTTGGGAAAATTTTTAAAGGGTTAGATATTAACTTTGAATGTTTTACCCCTAAAATGGCACACTCTTGCGTGAGACCGCGTCGTTTGAGCCATCGCGTGTAAAAATCCGCCTACCGATTTGACCTGTAGGCGTGTCATTAAAAAGATATATGGAAATAAAAAAATCTGTTATATTTTACCCATTTGCCGACAAGCCCCCAATAGACATATTTGCACGAAATTTTGCACAGGGGGTCTTCTCGCGAACGTAATCACCTGTTTCAAATTTTTGTCGATCGGTTAAGGGTTCTCGGATTTGCGAGGAGTCGAATTTTGCCATTCTCTATTGACTTAGCCGGTCGCCATTAACACAGGACTGCGCTACCGCGCGCCTGTGATATCTAACTTGGACTATAATCAGAGGCTGTCAACTCTGGATCTAGTTCAGAAGTGAGGCCATTACAACATGCACATATCAAATAGTCTGTGACGGAATAGACAGTACTGTTAGTAAAAAGTGAACAGTCTTTACAGTTTGCTCGCAGACCAAGACCCGTCGTCATCGGTGGAATGGAAACTGTACCTTACACATAATTTATGATAGGCTAATGTTTTGATCTTTAACCAGGGTGTTATTAAGCCATGGAATAACTTAGACATTACTTTAGATGCTAGAAGTTTGGTGGTTAAGTTTAGATCACTAACTACAAAGACGGTCTCATATGATTATTTTTGTATAGGCCTACAGTGTAGCAATCAGCATTTTTGTGTGCGCTACTGCTTGCGTGAGTTTATAATCATTGCTCTGCAAGTTTAAGTGGATTATTTTGTACCATTTTGGCTTATTTGATCTAGAAAACACAAAGTTTCAGTGAGTTTTTATATGTTATATGTTTTAAAGTGTTAGTATTTTTTAAATAAATGGATAAATAATATTGGTTTTCGTATAGTCGTATTTGCAAAAAATACGGTTATGGTTAGTGGCGTGGCGTAATGGTAACGCGCTGTGTTCGATCAACGAAGTTGCTTTACGCCGGGCAGGGTTAGTACTTGGACGGGTGACTGCCTTCATGCGGGCAGGTAAACTATTTCGGTATGTATCCGGCTGCCTAGGTCAACTCAGGGTTCTTGTCTAGAAATTCACCCGTACCCAAATTAACCGCTATGGTTAGTCTTAGAGGTAGGGGTTAGTCTTAAGGTTAGGGTTAGGGTTAGCGTTAAGAAAAATAATTTAGGTGCGGGTAAATTAAACAGACAAGTATTCAAATTAGCCTTTCATCCCCCGGGGTAGGTAAATCAAATACCAGCCTATCTGGCTGGGGTTAAGGCGAGGCGCGTTTACCTGTGTCGAGTGGCAGGTGTGATCCCGTATGGCAGGTGATGCTCCGTAGCTCTGAGTTTTCTATAAAGAGCTATACATCACCTTTGACCTTTCATCCTTTTTATGTACGTTATTTTATGAACTCGCACGCTCCTTAAATAGCATTTATATAATTTTAGTTTTACAGACCACACATGTAGATGATGCATCATACAGCTGTAACAACCCCGACGAAAAACAGCTCTGAAAGACGAAATATTTTGCAATTTTACTACCATATACGTTTTTAGATTTTCTACTGTATGTCTGTTCATTTTAATGTTATCTGGTTTGATGTTAATCTTTTGTCTATATCTAAAAGGTTACATAGGCTACGTCAAATAGCGGTTAAAACTGGTTGTAGGTCTAAATTAAATTATACACCTTGAGTAGGCTTAATCATCGACGCGAAACATAGTAGGCCTATCTCCTCATAACATAGTATGATAGTATCAAAACATCTTTTTGCCGAAAATGACCTATTTCCAGAATAACTTCACTGTCGTACTCGTAGCAGAAAATATGCAACTAAGAGTCAACAATAATTAATCTCAACAGAAATAAAACGCGTCGATACATTACCTGGTGAAATTTGCCACCAATCGAAAGCACGGAAACCAAGCGCGTTAGCTCTGTGGAAAACGTGACTGCGGTAGATGAGCTTTTGTTAAGCCTCAAATTTCTGTGTAAGCCATTCACCGCTATTGTTATGGGTACATTGTGCGTTAGTTAAATCTGGTTAGATGCAGTTCATAAAGACTCGCCGTGCTGTGCTCAAGAACTAACTGAAGCAAACCACCGTAATGGCTTAATAAGTATTCGGCCAATAATCATTAAAACTTCATTTTGATCTATTGGCGAAAAGTATTCATAGCATCCGCAAGATGGAATCTGCTGCAAAAGAAAAGAAAGACGCTAAAACTCCGCACACGAACAACGTTTACTGTCAGTCAGTCAACGATGTTGTCATGAGCTGAAATGCACCAGTATGCTGTTTGTCGATTCAATTGTCAAGGTCATTGGATTTGGAACATATCGTGATGTGCCTGTGTCAGAACATTAATTTGCTGCACGCCATATGTTGGGCCTCTGATTCAAAGCACAAGACATGGGCTGACGTTGATTAGTATTTCATAAAGTACTGTAACAACTCAATTGTGAATGCAGTAAAATCTTTAACGATCATTTTATTGTAAATTTACTGCTGAATATTACAGCAAACCAATAATTTGATCAAAGCTCACGTAACGCGCGACAGCATTAGGCTAATGCTGCCACCTGGGAAGTCAGTGTACAACGTGCAAAAAATAATAATTTGTTTTTAAAAAACTCCAAATATAAGGCCTCCGTACGGAGAACTCATTGAACGTAAGAGACCAAAACACAGACGGTTATCTACGTTCTATGCTATAGAAATTTTATACACGCAAGTCGTCGTGGTCTATCTCTGGTGATTTGGTGCAACTCACAGTTGAAATATGTGTCGCAGCCTAAAATCGCCAAAAAATAATAAAAATTTGTTTTAGACTTTAAAGTTGATCGAAGTTATCAATGTTAATACCCCTTAAAAGCTCGTCAGCAGCGCCTGTTACGGTAAGCAGCAAGTCCGTTTCTATCTGCAACCGTTTTCACGCAAAATTAGTAGACAGTGGCAGAAATCGCGCATTTAAAATACCTAAATTTGACGCTTCCGTACAAAAAACTCCCTGAATCTAGAAGGCTGAAATTTAAGCTGCTTAAATCTAGGTTTAACGGTAAAAATTTCATATGCAAGTTGTCTTGATCTGCTTCTAGCCGTTCCGGCGCAATTCATTTTTGAAATGTACGTCGCAGCCGAAAAATCGCAAAAATAACTAAAACTTCGTATTTTGAGGGCTTAAGGTCGTTTAAGGTCATCGATGTTAATACTCCGAAAAGTTTTTCATTTGTACTTGTTATGATAAGCAGCAAGTCTGTGTCTATCTGCAACCGTTTTACGCTAGACGAGCCAGTAGCAGTAAAATAACGACTTTTAGGGGGTACCCTTTTGACGCCCTTGTTCGAGGGGAGTCCCTTCACCCAGTGTCACGAAATTTTGTTGCAAGAACAGCAATAAAAAATTGTTATTTTAGCGTGCATCGTTTTGACGGAGCTACAGAGTGTGACGGTCAGACGAACAGACGAATAAACGCTTCAACGATGGCTAAGACGAGCGAAGCATTAAACGCTGATTAAACGCTGATGACACCTCACACGATAGTGTGAGTGTTGTAAGGACGACCTTCAAAGTATGGGAAAAAGCAAAGTTTGACCCTTAGCCAACCCAAAACCCCTGAACCAATCGTTGCCAAATTTGAATGGCGTGATTACGTCGTGGACGCCTACCACCACAAAAAATTTGGGCTCAATCCACAAAAGGGTTTTTGCTCCCCATACAGGTGAAATATACACCCCTCCTGTTCGAAATATATGTAAAAAAACTTACCAGTTGACAACTGTGCGTAAGGACGATGTGATGATATAAGTCCTCTAAAACAGCAAAAATCATTTGGGTAACCTTAGATGAGGCTATGCATATAGCGTCCTTACAAGCCGATTTTAGTTGGTAATCACTAACATAGTCTAGAGCCTTCTTCATTTGATGTTATTTGTCGTATTAGGCCTACTTGCCTAATGTTTACTGATTAGCGTAGCAGCCGAATATGTTTCTGTTAGCCTATGGCTTAGCTAATGGTAGGCCTAACAAGGAAGCGAAACAATATTCAGCTAGCCGCGCACTCATAGGCCTATGCATAAAAACTGTCCAACTGCACAGCACAACCCTAACCCTGACTAAAGACACTATAAAGCTGAAAGATGCTGTAGCAGCTACTGTGCCATGGAAAACATTTACATCAATCTTGAATTTTTATGCCTTATTGCTTGAGTTATGAACGCGTGTAGAATGCACAGACGGATGGCCGGATAATAAAGTGATTAGACATTGTTGATGTCTAATAAGAACGTGAACTTATCCGTGTGCTTGCCACTTATAGGCCCTAACTGCATGCATGAATGATCCGGTTGTCGTCTTGGCCCTACATTCGCTGTTAGTGCACTCAATTTTAGCCTGAGTAGCCTATTGTGGCAATGACCATCCGATGCAGCAGGCCTACATTATTTTGGTCCAAATTGAAAGCAGCTATGTGAGATCACCATATCGTCATTACGCAGACTTTTACATTAGTTAAGCTTATATTATACGCTTAGAGCTATCTGTTGTTTGTGCACATTTTGGGCAGTTCGGCCAAATCGGTAACCATTGGGTAAGTAGGCCTAATACGACAAATAACATCAAATGAAAAAGGCTTTAGACTATCTTAGTGATTACCGAATAAAGTCAGCTTGTAAGGACGCCATATGCATAGCCCCATCTAAGGTTACCCGAATGATTTTTGCTGTTTTAGAGGACTGATATCATCACATCGTCCTTACACACAGTTGTAAACTGGTAAGTTTTTTTACATATGGTATATCAATATTATCGACAAAGTTGTGATTAACGCTTAATCGCTTTTTGAGTCAAATTCAGTACATATATGGCTTATAAAAAGTAGAATAAAAGTATATGATATTCAAACGTAACACACCAAAACGATGTCGTATAAATGTGCCTTTAACTCACAAGAAAGCCCCCGTTCATAGTTTTTCCGCTAGAATTATTGTGCGGCCGTTCTAGTAAGCATTAATGCTAGTTTTGACCGTCCGTCTGTCTGTCTGCCTGTCCGTTCGAATGTACAGGGTGGCCCAAAAAACGGGGCCACTCTGTTATATAGCTTCTAACTTCAGAAATACTGCTTAGATCTAAACGATTTTTTGCAGAAATCAAGGTCATTTCATTCTCAACACGAAAACATAAGTTATTGAAATTAATTATGTGCAACAGTGGCGCCACCTGGCGAATACGAGTCATATTGCTTCAAATAGCGATCGGTAATAGTT
>Ga0209671_1004484_pt1 | contig 13855 bp, 5 predicted proteins | sample WorMetHERISLAND2_2_FD_187401 | JGI IMG/M metagenome (GOLD analysis project Ga0209671, IMG submission 187401) | Marine gutless worms symbiont microbial communities from Max Planck institute for Marine Microbiology, Germany - Olavius geniculatus... | ecosystem: Host-associated > Annelida >... | reverse complement strand
AAATTAAATTATTAAAATAATACATTTACGTGTGTGATTTTAATAATTTAATTTACTAAACTCGGTGAAGCAGAAACTACCGTAAACAAATAATTATTCAGACGACAGGCTAATAGATAATATAGATGATATTATAGATAATAGATAATAATATGCTAGCTATGACGTCAGTTCTTGTTGATCGAAAATATGAAATTGTCGTCTGAAGTTTTTTGCGCAATAATTAACTGCAGTTTCAACCTTCTATATTTGACAAACGGGGCCCCTAAATGTCGCAGGGCCTGGGGTAACACCCCCCTACTCTCCCTCACTATAGGTCTGGGTGCGTTAATAAGGCATTGATTAATGCGTTAAAAAAATTAACACTTCGACAGCTCTACTAAATAACACCCACTATCTGAGGCTTTCAAAAATAAACCCGGTTTTTTGAACACTGGTTAAAAGCACCAAAGATGATGATGAAGAGTTGTAAAAACTAGATACTAACGAGTCTGCGTTGATCAGCAACTGCCAACAGAACAAGTAATATGTTCTGATCACAGGATTGCCAGCCATTTGTCAGATGTAGACACTTTTCAATCAGTGGATGAATAACAGTAGAATACACAGCCTTGTCCACCTTGTATGCACAGTACACACACACATAACACAGAGTTACTAACTAATAGCTAGGGCCCACATTTTTCCGTGACAAATTTGGCCAAATTCTGTGTGCCACGGGCCAGTTCACAAACTTCCGCGGCTCACCACAGTCATCCATTTGTGAGTAAACTGAGCTCTAGCACGTCAAAAAAAACTTCAGTTACTGAAGGCTGGCGTTGTGCTCAGTTATGCTAGCAACATTCAAAGAAACTTATCAATCATTTTTTCTTTTCAAAAGTGCAATATGTCAAGTCAAATTGTGTTTATTTATGATTGCGTGTCGTATTGTGATGGCTATTAGTAGAGCTCACAGTTTTAAACAGTTCAGTTTGATTTTTTCAGTCATATAATTAGTCTGTTTAGTTAAATTGTAAAGCAGATGATCGTACTGATCATTGGCCATTCCTAAGGATGTTAAATTCGTTTTTTCCAAGTTCGAATTTTGACTCCAAAAATTCAGATTAAATTCGAACTTTGTTTATATATTTGTGGAGAAGCTTAAGCAATTTGCATTTGATGTCTGCATTGTGGGACGAGATGAAGATCACAGCACGCACGCCACATGCCGGGAAGCAGTCTATCAACAGTGCAATCAGCCAGGACGTCAAGCCATGTCGTGCTCTATTGCCATCAATTGACGTCTGCTCTGTGTCTGGGCCTCCAAGATTTGTCACTTTGATTGCTTGCATCAGTATACAACACGCACCAGGGGCGCAGCACGGAGAGTAATTGAACGCCGCGGCGGTAAGCAGGGCAGGGAGGGGAGAAGAGGGGTAAGCAAACATGCGGCGAGCGTCGCTTGAATTGACGGCAGGCAGAGAACAAAGAAATTGTCACACAGTGCACCGCTGAAGTAACAGCGCTCCAATTTCAAGGCTAAACCATCTGCATCTAATTAGTGATGCTTAGATTCGAATATCAAACGGCTGAAAAATGAATACGAATTCGAACTTGAAATTCAAAGTTCGCAAATCCGAACTTCATTTAACAACCCTAGCCATTTCTCAATTGTTGCAAAACTCCGTGAAATTCCGCACAAATACCGCGAAAAAAGGCAAATTCTGTGGCTTGGTTCGAAATTCCTCAACCTGTGGAAAACTGTGGGCCATACTAATAACTACTAACAATCAATATTTGTTACAATTAAATAATGGTGATCATTGTTAATGACTAATTAATCATAAATTTGAAAAAAAAACAGTGAAATCAATTGTATGGACATTGCTGATTAGTTGAGATACAGCAATGCAGCAAAAAATACTAAACTGTCTAAATTTTTGTACTGACTTTGCTGATAAGCTGAGCTAAGGCGGTGCAGCAGAGTGGCTGAAGAAGAACTTTCTGTTTGTGAATTGTCAGCAACGCTCTGACAAGTTTAGATAGCTGAGCATCATCACTCTACAGACAGTAAAGAACACAACATATTGGATAGATAAAACACAGTATCATAACACATTGGACACATAATACTGCACTAAGTGCAAGCGCCATCATTTGAATCACTATGCAGAATAGAACAGACGATACAGTAGAGCAAAATAGGGCACAGCAGGCATTACTACAGGATGGGTCAAAAAAATGGACCCGTCTAAACTTTAATAATTTCGCAACAGTTAGTGGCAAAAATGCATGTGATATGTCAAAAGTTTCAAAATGTTACATAGAAAAAGCGCACAACTTGCATAGGGCGGCATTTAAATACTTTTGCCTAATTTACATAAATCTTCACAACCCCTAAAATTCAGCCGGATTCGACTGTAACACATGGATTTGGCATGGATATCTGAGCTTATTGTAACTTAGCAATGTTTGCTCATGGAAAGGTGTGTGATATGTCAAAAGTTTTAGAATTGCGTATAAAATAAGCGTATAACTAACACACCTGTCCATTTAAATATTCTTGACTTGATTTACATAAATATGCATTACCGTTAAAATCGCGCTAAATTGACAGTACCGCATTGACCTAAGTTGATTTTTTCATCAGCATACGATGAAATAACAACAATCATTAACACACACCTTTAGTTTAGATAAAATTCGACATGTGCAGTTGGGCACCCTTTGCATTCATAACCATTGTCAGTTTTTTTGGCAGCTAATTGATCGCCATTTTCAGCGGGCCAATTTTTGAAGTTTTGTGACCATGCCATCTGCTGCAATGCCCCCAGACCGAATAATCCACAGGATTAAAATCTGGACTATTTGGCAGCAAGTTCTAAGTTCAATGAACGCCTGATTTCAGAGGTAATAAAGATTTATGCAAATTGAACAAGAAATGCAAGTTTGGCACTATTTCTCTAGAGCATTCTAAAACTTTTGATTATCACACGCCTTTCTACTGGTAATCGTCGCAAAGTTATCAATGACCAAACAGATCCGTTTTTTTACCCACCCACTCACCTAGGCCACCCTGTATATAATGATCAAAGTCAACTGGCACCAGATGGCACTGTGGCTTGCACGTCAATTTAGCCGATATCTGCAACATAAATAATCACAGTGGGCTCTGATCCCTAAATATCAATTTCCCACCAAAGTGAGAAAAGCTAGCAGTATCTAATACAATGTTACTAAGCACCATAAAAGTGTTAGAAGGCATATCATTTCATCCAACAGGGTAAACAAGTGTCTCAGATGGACCGGATGGACTACTGTAATAAGAGATGTGTACATATAACACTGATACTGGTAGAAAAAAATATTTGGCAAAAAATTATACTACAAAAATTACATGGCAATTAACCATGGCACAAACCTTCAATATGAGATCAGAGTGAATGATAGAAACATAGACCAGAACACGACCAAGCAATACACCACTTGTGTCCTGTGATTAAACAAACAGATTAGTGTTGTTACGGTTTCACACTGGCCGAAGTCGATGATTTGGTTTTGTGGAAAAAACCGTGGTTTCAGTTTGGTACTGTTCGGTTTTCCGATCAGCATAAAAAATAGCGCATACGTCCAGTGATGACTCACGCCTGCCGGTTCACCGCTCACGGCCATACATCTGCTAGATGCAAACTCTATGGGTGGGTGGGCGATGCGTAGCTGAGAGAGTGGACGACACCGACTCATGGCATTTGATGATTTCAAGCCTGGACATGACAGCGTGCCTGCATAATAAAAGCCACGACCCCAGTATCCAACAGATGGCTGTGTAAAGACTGACCCACAGATGACCGCTGTATAAGCATCAGTAACAGAAACAGCTAGGCGAACAGAGGCAAATGGGTTTGATAATGCTTAAAAACCACAATTTCGGTGGCACTTTCAATAACCGTAACAACACTTAAACAGATAATAAAATACTCATAAAACAATAACTCACCAAATAACAATGTCACAAAGCACTTTACAACATACCTTTTAACTCTACAGATGACTTATAGATCTTGGTTAATTGTTGAGTCTTCATCCAAGCAATGCATGCTTTTGTACAAATAGATCAATCAATAAAATTAAAACACATTTTATACAGTAAACAAACAAATGATATCAGCAAAACTCATACTATAATAGATCTGCCTTCTGTGAGAACCTCACTCAAGCACTCACACAGCCTGGGCAAGATTTTTCTCTATTCAGTGACAACAAACTGCATTACTGGGTTAGATCACAACTGTGTGCATATAAAAAGTCATTTCAACAAGACAACTATTTAAAACCAACAAAAGATGCTTACCGATTTCGAGTCCGATTTTGTAACCTTCAGCAGTTTATTTGCCAAGCCAAGTATATCAGAAACTGAGTAGACCGTGTATGTACGCAGCACCTGCAAGGGAATAATTTGACAACATATGCACATACATACGGCAGCCCAGATCGGGGGTCTCAAACTCATTTGGGAGTGCAGGCCACACTGCAAAATATCACGCAGTCAGTGGGCCGCATTCAGGCTTGTCTTTAAGACGCTTTCAGTACATGACAACCGCCCCGAATAACACTCGGGATTACCGCTGAACAGGTTAACTGAAGTTGCTCAATCCTCAGAAACGCACACGCCAACCAATGACAATAATCACTTGTTATATTTGGCCCTTTCATTTGCTATCACTCTCAAAAATAACTAACACACAAACAACTGTCTCAGTTTCGTGGCAATGCGTGTTAATGCAGCAATAATTAATCGCTGACCCTAAGTAAAACATTACGTATTTTAACCCATTCATGCCTAGCGTCCCTAAAAATGGGACACCTAGTTTGACTATAAAATTATTCAGGCACTAATGGGTTATGCAACTATCAGTGCATATGGAGCGTTGAGTACGCTATCTACTACAATTAATTTGCTTCGTGCTGCGGGTTAATACTGGACAAAATCGTTGCAAAAACCCGACAAATTGCATTTTTTTGTCTTGCCTAGAAGCTATGGCAAGTATTATACAACGAAGCAAAATGAAGCAAAACTGCTCTTTCGTGGCCACTGTCCCTTCCACACACGCCTGCACTTCATCAAGGCTTTGGTGCCGTAGGCACCTTTAGACCATTACGGTCTGGGCCTGACCAAGCCCGCCAACTTCCTGAGGCTCTGGTCCCCTGGCCACAAAAAGAGTGTGCAGTCGCATACATGAGGCGTCCCCCCCGTGCTGCGAGCCATTATTGTATACTGCAACCTGCTATATACGTACACTAGAGGTCAGTCTACGAAATAATGGTGTCACATCATTTTATCTGTTTAACCCATTCATGCCTAGCATCCCCAAAAATGGGACACCTAGTTTGACGGCAAACTATAAAATTATTCAGGCACTAATGGGTTAAGGTTTATGAGGCTCACTTTAAATTAGTCTTATTCAAGCCTTACATGAGTTAAGACCGTTGAATATCCAAGGCGAGCACACTCTCTGCTCGATGCTAAGCCACGAATCAGACGCTTGACAACATATTCGAGCTCCTTCCCACGATCATTGCTATCCTACAAGCAAACAAATGAATACATTAAATAGGTAAAAAACTGAACACTGCACCGAGATCACTCAACTACTCTTACTAACACAAAGTAGCAATAATCTGCATAGCAACAATGGTGGGCAAACAGATTAATCCACAAGTTCAGTTGTCATTTCTTTAACAGTTCTTCTTCTTTGGAATACGTGCCAACTTCAGTATGATGAAGACTCCAGCAGTTCTGGAAAATCAAGTTCAAGCAAATTTATTCAACAAATTTTACCACATAATCGAACAAAAAATAATTGCTCAACACTGCATATTAAAATAGAAGTGTCAGCACTTTTCCTGTGAATGAAGATAGTTACCGGTGGCTGCTTCAATGACAGTGCTGACAACAACTGTTCAGCCGCATTTAACCTCTTTTTATCAGAAACGTCAACCAGAACCCAAAATCGATCTAAAATGCCAGAGCCAATATTTCGCTTCAGCTTCTGCATTTTTACTACTTTCCACAAATCATTCCATATCCACGTTCACAGTGAGCGATAATTAGCAAAAGTTTGTTTATGTTTATTCACAGAAAGCACCTGTTAGAGGTGTTTCATTTGTGAACTTTGGATTACGGGTAATCGGTAAATGAGAAAAGACAAAGTTTATCTACCAAAATTTGGATGCAAAGTCACCTAAAATCATTTAGGTCAACCTAAATGATTCATTAATTTGTTGCTCTGTACCGATTTTGCTATCATCATCGTTTATTACGCTAAAAGGCAGCAGCACACAATAAAATACACTAAAAAACACTAAAAACTCAAACTACGAGTAAACTACGAGTATGCTCAAAGGCACACTCAAAAGAATGTCACATTAATACAGACTCCAATGACATTGCAAATGCACTCCATGTCATGTTCTCTTTTGCAATGGCGTTTGACCGTTTTTTTAAAATAAAAGATTACTTACTTACTTACTTACTTAAGTAACGCTAGAAATATTGGCATGGTGGTCGTTGTCCGTCTGTCCATCCGGCTGTCTGTCTGTAACAAACGTATTGTGGTTAAGCTTTAAGTCGCAGGAGATAACTCTTAGCACGAATGATTAGTCACGTGTGTGAAAATCGGGCTGTAAAAGTAACTATATTATAAAATTTTATCAGCAGCCATGTAGCGCAAAGAAATTTTTTTAATTGAATATACGGGAAGAGAGTAGGAAATTTAGTGAAAAACCGGCCATACCGGTATGCACAATTACCGGTAACACGTCAACGAAATGTTGAGTGTCGCCCATCACTAAATCTTGTATAATGATTACAAATTGCTAGTTGGCTTTTCGATACAAACAGTATTTTCATTTCCGGTTAGATAGATTTATTTGATTTTGTTTATTTTACGCCTTTTACGTTAATATTGAGGCATGCAATAGAAGAATATTTTTTGTAACTCTGAAGAGTTGTTTTGAGATTGCTCGTGATGCCGCTTATTGGAGCAAAGACTGCACTGTTCTCACAGATCAGTTCAGACACACCATCAGCTGAGGTAAAATCTGGGCCATGCTAAACTAGGCAGGCAAGACTGACGAGGCTGGCAAAAGCGGGCGACGGTTATACAGCTCTGCCAAGTCTCACGCATCTTGCGTGATTGTTACGTATTTTCAGTCAACTCGCGCTATTCCGCCCATGTAAGTTTTATATATGCAACTATTCGTCAAACACTGACAGTGTAGTAAACACAAAAGAATACAAAAAATAAGTTAACTAACAAATACCACTGGTAATCAATAACAATTCTTTCATTGCCACGTCTTTGAATAATCAGCACCCACATTATTTCATGCATTTTTATTTCTCTGATCTGCAATTACCTAACTGCTCTTGTCATCTTGGCCGTCACATCTGCCATACTGGCAGCCATATAGCCTGCTGTCGCCAGTTTTGCCTGCCTCGCCATTTTCTCCATATCTTTCACTAAATGTTACTGATGTCTACCTTGAGTCCTTGACAAGTGCAGTAAAGGCAGCCATATTGAAAACTTTATTTTGCCATGGCAGCAGCAACACAAAACATACACATAAAAGCAAACACAAAGAACACAAAATGCAACACAAGCACATAATGAGAATATATTGAAAAGTAACATAACTGTCAGAAATGTGTGATTTACTGTTGTTGTATTAAGGACATAGTCCTGAAACTTATTGAATGCCCCTTGTAGCTGAAGAAATACTAATTCAAAATATTTGAACAAAATATGGCAGTTGGTTAAATATTTTTTGCTAGATGTGATGTAATGCTGAAGTCATAATGTGTCACGGGTACAAGCTTGCTAGTCTCAACTGGTGCTGTCAGTTGCTACCCTGTTCCAATGGTGAAGTTTTACAGTTACAGTTACAAAAACATGCAAAGTGATCGCATTTATGTATCTGTGGGGATAGTTGGACTGTCACATGTTTGAGCAAGACAGTGCACTAGCACACTAAGCTTGCGAGAAGGTTGAGTTTTTGGATTGCGAGATGCCTGATTTCATGTCCCCATGTTGCTTAGTGCTGACACAATAAACACTTTTCATTAGCGAATCAGATTAAGTTCACCATTGAAGCAGGGTAGCAACTGACAGCACCAGTTGAGACTAGCAAGCTTTTACTCATGACACACTGTGACGTCACCTGTTATGTCACGACTAGCAAAGAATATTTAATCAACCGTCATATTTTGTTGAAATATTTTAAATTAGTATTTCTTCAACTACAACTGGTAAAAATTTCATGTAAATTGATTATTTTTTGAGTGAATTATGAAAAAAAACAAAAAGGGGTTCTTTTTTATGAAACACCATGTACATATTATGCTTACGTATAATGTTTTCTTATTGACATGGGTTTGATTGAACATTTAGCAATTAAAATTTTGTTAGTCATTATATTTTTTAGTGATTTATTGCATAATTAACTGTTAATTTGCACAGTACTGTTTTTTGTAGCAGATTTTGTAAAGCTGAAATAAGATTACTGATTATTTTGTGTGTATTTTTCTCTGCAGCCAGTTCCATACAGCTCTGTTGTTGTCATTCATCCTGGTTCTCTGTACCTGCGGATTGGTCGTGTTTCAGACACATACCCACAAACCATACCACATTGCATCGCCAGACGCCGTAAGCCATCAGCTGCTGGACCAAACTATGAGGACAGTTGGCTGGCACTGCAACCTGAACATATGGTAGCACTAACTTTAAATCATTCGTTCATTTAGCGAACATGTCGTCATATCAAAATTATCTGTTTGCACTGGGGATGTGATTTTGGTTTTAACATTTTGACTTTTGATAGCATCTTGAGGTGTACTGTTATTTTGTTTTAATCTTCAATGTCTCATTCTGTAAATGGTGTGCCTTGGGTCTCATCCTGGGCTTGATTTAAAAGGTCTCATGCATTATTGCATGTACAGTCAGCTCCACTTATATGCACATCATTTATAAGCACACTCCGCTTATTTGCACGACGTGCGCTTAGTCCCATTTCAGTTTATGCTATGTCGATGGCTGTCAACTTCGCTTATAAGCACCAGCCATATATGCACAATTTGGCTATAAGCATGCTCTCTTTTGGTCCCAGCACTATGACTTACTTAGGTTATAAGCAACTTGGCTGACACAGTGCGCATAAGACCGCCTGTAGTCAGCCACTTAACGCTCACTGGGATGCTGGTGACGACGTCTAAACCCCAGAATTATGCGGGTAGACAGCTAGTGAGCACCACCCATCATGTGGGCTACAGTGCATCTCCCCACCCCAGCAGCATGCAGCATTATAATGAACTTCAAACGGCAGTCTATGGGTCAGTAGTGCTAGCTACCTAAGACACTGGCTGTCTATGAGAGTGATTGAAATGACGGACAGACAGGCAGCATGTAAACTGACACTACTGGAGTGACCATTATCAGCTGCTACACGCTGCGCCTGACGTTCGTGAAGGAGATGAGTGAGGTGACTGTTTCCTGTAGCGTGGATGACCACCTATTGTAACTGCATGTTGTAAATGACTGCAATGGTCCTATAAGTTAACTACAGTTAAATGCACGCTTTGCTTACATGCAAGTCAGCTTGTGGTACCAAGGCCATGCATATAAGCGGAGTCAACTGTATCTGGTTTCCCCATAATTTAGTTTATTTTTTGTGTCCATTCTTTAGTGCTTTGATGCTGTTTATTTGTTTATTTGTTATTTGTTTATTTGTTATTTGTTTATTTGTTTATCTGTTTATTTGGCTACATGAATGGAAACTGGCCTGCAGGAAATACTACTGTTGGTAAGTGACTTTTTTTCTCTAGCCTGGGTGGCTCGCTGATGTGTGTTTAAAAGGTGAGTATCATAGCTCTTTTTACTAGATAACCCATCTCGGTGCTGTGGATTGTCATATGCAGTCACTCACGTGGATGCGCTCTGCCATTTATGTTCTTGAGGCTGGGTTAAATGTGGCTGTGAAATGAAAAGTGTAGGAACTGTTTGATACGACAATGTTTTGATGATTGCAGCATGGTGACAGTGCGCTGCAGCAGATGACGGGACTGTCTGCCTGCCAGCAGGCTCTGCAGACCAGAGCAACATCCTTTGGTGGATGTCGTCGACCCACAAGGCCTGAGCAGGTCAGAGTTATTTGTATCAACGAATGAACGAAGCAAATTTATTATGCATTGCTGCCGATAAAACAGAAAATATTTGGCTAAAAGCAGGTGTAATAGAATGCTGAATGCATTTTGCAAGTACAAAAAATTTGTTTAATGGTATGGTAAAAATGATTTTTGCATAACAAGCTGCTTACGACTAAGTTTTTACTGGACTAAATGTTGCATTGAATGGAAGAATTTTGGCTTCAATCTTAAACAGTTATTAATTAAAAAATGCTTGTGTCGAAGTGAGTATGTAAGTAAGTAAGTAAATGTAACCGACAGAAGTAAACAGTAAGGTCACAGTATGCCAGTCGGAATTGTTTTTTTTGCAGTTTCAGTCAAACAAAATGTCTTAGGTTGGTCATTGTTTAAACTGTTTAGTCAATCAGTCATCTGCCAGTTTTCTACCAGCTGGCAGATTATTTCACAGACAGTCTGTGTGGCTGGATGTGTTTTGCAGTTGTCTCAATTCAACATGAAATCACAGCCAACAGTGACTCGAGATTCAGTGTCCACTCTGCACTGGACTAACGTTCAGCATATGGAGCCACCGATGTTTCTCGTTGGTGATGAGGTAGTCTGATTTCAGCACAAATGCAGTGTAGTTTTTCCGCACTTTTAGTGGCAAGACATTGCGCTAATGTGATGGCATTACAGAGTGTTTATCAATTATGCTTTCTTCTTGATGTGCATTTAAATTAGTGCTTTTGTTTGTTATTTTGCTTGCATTGTTGATAACTCATGACTATGTAAGTGCAGTGCAGTAATTTTATTTAAAGATTTTGTCATGACTATGTAAGTGCAGTGCAGTAATTTTATTTAAAGGTTTTGTCATCTGTGGCTGGATCTGAAGAGACTGCATTTGGCCAAATATGGCTATGGTCAGATACTTAATGCTGAAGTGTGCAACATCATTTATGACAATATGATTTTCACTGTGGGCCATAGAAAACGTTGCACTTTCCTTTTGTCCATATCTTCACCAATTACTGACCAATTTTCAAAAATTTTTTCATTGGCACTCTTTGTAGACAATTTGCAATAATGTGATTATTATATATTCTACCACACCATAAGTGCATCTTTTCACTACCTTGTGAAATATAAATGTAAGAAAAACTAACGATAATAAGAAACATTTAGGCAAAATAAAAAAAACACTTTGGACCGACATTGCAGTGAATGATCCGCATGACACTCAACTGTGTTAGACCCACACAGTATAGTGTCATACAGACCATTCACTGCAATGTTGGTCAAAAGTGTTTCTGTTCTCATTTCCTAAATTGTTTGTCTGTTGTTATCATTATTAGTCCACCCAGAAATGATAGTTTTCGGGAGGACTTATGTTTTACTGCAGATGTTTTATTTATTTATTTTTTCTATTTTTATTTTTTTAATCATGAGATCTCCGAGATGCGTCGGCCGATTGGCACGGAATTTTGCACGGTGGTCAGTACTAGGCCGAATTTTATAATGCCGGTCCAAAATTTTTGGGGGGTTTTTGGGGCCCACCCCAAAAAATTTTAGGGCCCAGAAACATGCAAAATTTGCTTGATTTCGGATGACTTCGAAGTTCGGCGGCGAATATTTTTGAAAGGGATGAAGATATTCAAAATCGGACAAGTATTTGATCTACCGCGATTTCTCCCACATTAGGAGAAACAAGTCCGGAAGAACTTCGGTCCAGTAACCTTGGAGATCTCGATGTGAAATCGTATCCACCAAAGGCGCCTTTTTCGGAATACCATATTTCAGCCCCTTGGGGGTGCTGCACCCCCAAATTTTTACGTGCGTTATAGAATGATCAAGTCTTACTAGCGCATCGCCCACCGGAGATGGGGGTCTCCCTTACAATTTTTTTAAAGGGGGTCCAAAATTGGCCTAAAATGTAGCGTATTAGCCGCAAGAACTTTGGAGCGAAAGGGAGTAGCTTCATGAAACTTTGCCGCCGGAGATGGGGGTCCCCCTTACAATTTTTTAAAGGGGGTCCAAAATTGGCTTAAAATGTAGCGTATTAGCCGCAAGAACTTTGGAGCGAAAGGGAGTAGCTTCATGAAACTTTGCCACCTAACGTGCTGCTGGATGGCGGTGATAACACGTACTACTTTTAGGGGCACCACCCCCTTAAAATTTGGGAAGCCAAAAACGTCCAAAATTTAGTGTGTTTTACGACAACTTTTGACTTTGACTGCAAATGTCTCTGGACTGAATAGAGATATTGACAAGTGGTAAATGGCATTATCAAGTACTATTAATCCCGCATTGAATAAAAGAAATTTGGTGAACTTTGGTCCACTAACACCAGAGATTACCTGGCTAATGTTTACCCACTCTAAGTCAAAAGTGCACATTCTGCGTATACTAATGCTTTTGAGTGCAAGCCACGTGACTTTGCTACCAGGGGAATTTCACCCTTCTCTTCTTCTGTATTTTTCCCCAATTGGACTTAGGGCGCCGTGCAGACTCACGTTGGGCTTTGCCCCAAATTTCTAGTTTATTGATATTTCACCTATATTTCACAAGGTAGTTTAGAGACATATTTACGATGTGGTGAGATATATAATAATCGCATTATTGCAAATTGTCTGCAGAGTGTGCCAGTGAAAGAATTTTGAAAATCAGTCGATAATTGGGAAAAGTAAAGTGCCACATTTTTTGTGGCCCACCCTGTATATTGTTCTGTGCTTGGGTGGTTTTTCTGCTGCAGGCTCTGATGGTAAACCCTAGTGAGTCATTCAGCTTGCATTGGCCAGTGAGACGAGGAAGCTTGAACATTCATACTGGACCTGGTGGAAGTCTGTCTGCTGTACTCCAGGACCTGGAAGACATCTGGACCTCAGTTCTTGCCACACAGCTTAACATTCCATCAGCTGATATCAAGGTATGTCTGAGAAACGTTGGTGAAACACGAGTCGGTTGTGAAATGTGTCATTGATTGATTGACTATTAATTTTGACTGACTGAATATCTGTTGCTGTGTCGCAGTAGAGGCATATTTTCAAATAACTCTGGAGAGTTGCTTTGTAAGACTAGAGTTTGGATGCTGCTTGCCAAGCAAGCCAACTATTTTATGATCTTTAAGTGGTGATAATGTGTGGTTTGTCAGAACTATCGAGCTGTACTTCTCATCCCTGACATCTATCAACGTCGTTGTGTCAGAGAGATGATCAATGTAGTTCTGCATCGGCTTGGCTTTGCCGCACTGTTTGTAGTCCAGGTATTTTAGATAAACGTCGTCTTTAATATCATATTCATAATAGCATAAACGTTCTATTTGTTGTCGATGACGTTTTCACAAAATCAAAAAATACCTTTTTACATGACAAATTTTTCTACCGGTGTTCTAATGTTCTTTACAGTTTGTTAATAAATAGCATACACATTTTGCACGCTATACTTTATTATCTCCATATCTCCGTTAAGGTCGACATAGTGAACATTGGGAGAGATTAAGTAATTGCTTTTCCTGTGTGTGTGTCCGTGCACATGATGACTCATAATGCCAACACCTTTTGCCATGGCAATGACATTTAAGACAAAATTGTCTTTAACTCGATTTGAACTCGATTTGTTTATGAGATATCTTTGAGATCTTTGCATAATAGATAGATAATAGATAGTAGTAGTAGTAGTAGTAGTAGTAGTAGTATTAGT
>Ga0209671_1004482_pt1 | contig 13858 bp, 5 predicted proteins | sample WorMetHERISLAND2_2_FD_187401 | JGI IMG/M metagenome (GOLD analysis project Ga0209671, IMG submission 187401) | Marine gutless worms symbiont microbial communities from Max Planck institute for Marine Microbiology, Germany - Olavius geniculatus... | ecosystem: Host-associated > Annelida >... | reverse complement strand
CTTGCGAAGAGAAGAGTTACAACTGACCTACGTCTTCATTTCTTTTCAGAACGAGTTATTAATATCTGGAACAGTCTCGATGAGAAAACAGTTAAATCCAGTTCACTGAATGTCTTCAAGGGGAATCTTGAACGATTGAGACAAGCATCAGAGACGGGTCTTTTCATCGGCAGCTGATGCCGCTTGACCCTGGGGCGGATCCGGTCTTCTGGTGAAGCCTCGTCCGGTGAGATTTCCGGTGAGAACATAAATTCTTTACATCTCAGCGAGATTAAATATGCTATGGTGGTGGGTGTGGTCGTTTTTGGTAGATACGTGTTCATTTTTAGTTTATTTCTTTTACTTTGGTCTACATGGGCTATTTCAGCATGCATTATTACGTAACTTGTGCTTTATTAGAGTTGTAAGCCGTGCTCAGATCAATCATATGTAGTATGGTTAGCAAGGGACCACGCACACTTTTCTCACCCTCAGTGTCTTCTGGTGGCTAAGCCTTACTGCTGCTTACTGCTGGCCTGTCCTAATCCTCGGGGCGGAGCGGATCGTCGGGGCGGATCAAAATACAGTCTGAATCCTCGGAGCGGATCATACGGTTCACGAATTCTCGAAGCGATCGCGCTGGCCTCGGATCAACTCTGTCGTGTCTCTGTGTCGGCATTTATATAGGCCTATACAGCGCGGATCTCACTTCTAGAAGTTGTCTATTAGTCTTTTGAATGAAATATGAGTAACAACAGAAAATATGCAAGATAGACGGATGAAAGGAGCAGCTGTTAACTTAGGTCGAGCGCAAAAAGAAGGTACATTGGGTACACGATAAATGCGATTATATGTGAATAAATGCAAATAAATGCAAAACAAATGCAAATGCCAAAATACAGGACAACGACAACGTCCCGGTGAACGAAATTTTGGCGGCCATAGCCTGTACATTGCGCATGGCTCGTTTGAAACACAGTCCGAAAACTCGGATCACCTACGTCACAGTCACGTGATCGTTTAAACCAATCAGATGGTGCCCCAACGATCCGCCCCGCTCCGAGGATTAGGACAGGCCCTTACTGCTTACTGTTGCTAATGGCTTTCCTGACATAGTGTGGGAGTAAGATAAATCCAAAACAGAATTGTTACTTTCAGTGACGCTTTTCAGGTGGTCACGGGAACTAACAGAGTGGTTCACAAACCCGGGCAAAAAAGACGCCTAAAATTAGTGTTAGTTGTTCTGACCTGTGAATACCTAACTGCTGTTGTCACCTTTGCCACCACATCCGCTGTGAGGACTTTTTATCTTTGTTACAAATCAACAAGCTACGTTGTCATAAGATTGTTGTAAAAGCTTTGGATCCAAATTTTGAAAACTAATTTTATGAATTCGCAACTCTCTTGTAACTCTTTAGTCACTAAAATTAGCCAGGCATTCAGCCACCATTACGTTGACTTCAACCACGACCTCAACCAGTCATGATGCAGTGTGACTGAGCCTGGCAGCACACAACGCTGCATGCCTAAGGTTATTAAGACTTCCCATTCATTTTAACCGGCTACTCGTCAGGAAAAGGACCGGTCAGTGACCACTAGATAATAGCTATGCTAGAATATAGGTCTCCTTAATTACAGTGAACAGTGTCAAGCCCTGGAATGCCTGGATTAGGCCTACAAACAAATAAGCTCTACTCACATGGGCACTCTCTGTTAATGCTGCATGGGTAGCATTATGTAACTTTTCACCAAATCCTGGATGCATGGTGACTGACCGACCGATCCCACCACTCCTGCCGCCCCGCCCACTGCAGTGGACAGACAGATCGCTGACTTTGATAACAATAGCAGCGCTTTGCTTTTAAGTTCCCATGCCGGGCACATAATAGTCTGCTGCTCATGTTTTCCAATAGCGTACCTAACCGTTGTATCACCAGTCTTGCCGGTGTGGTAAACACCGCTTCACTGTCTGGCACTGTCTGGCAACTCACCCAAGGTCTCTTCCATTCATTCAAAGGTGTCAAGCCTCACCCTCCCCTTTCACCTGGGACGTACAGCGATGCAGATGATCTCAGCTTTGATCACAGTTGATTATACCTGTGGGTGGGAGGTTGAGAAGAGTCTTGGCGCAGCTCATTTCGTCTGTTATTGCTGTTAACCAGACTGACACATTCAGGCCTGTCCTGAAGGCAAGACCAGTCCAACGGTCAACTGGTTAATCGTTAACAACCCTGCTTCCGTCGTTACCAACGGTTACCAATGCAAATGACAACAAATGAACTGATGTTATGGCGATTTCACTGCCTAAAGTTACCGCAAACAAAATTTTGCGTATTATAACACTATGCGAAAATTATATACTAAATGATAAATTAAAATAATTACTGCATGCCATGTGTACTTGATGTTTTCGTACGACAGCTAATGGGTTGTAGCAGGTTTCTCGTAATTTTGTCATATGTTTCTCGTAACTTTCTTGTGCAATTTTTTGTAAATCGCATTTTTCGATAAACCTGTCGTAAACCTTTTGTATGTTATAATGTTTTCGTAAATTTATTTTACGATGTTTTGTAAATTAGGCTCCTGATCCATTGGTTGAAGCAAGCGGTGACATTGACCTAAGATGATGCTGCATGCTGCTGAAGTAGGGCCTGGGTAGTCATATTATATATGACTCTGATCTATCTTGCAGAAAAGGAGGAAATTGTGAGATACTGTGTCATGATGACTAGTTGCAACAGCAAAAATTTGGAGGACATTGAAGATTTGCTGTTACCTGAGAGTGTTGATGCTCATCAAAACAAAAAATATGTCTTACCACGAACTTCCAGGAATAAAACCTCAGTGCAGCAACAAGCCTTTGGCGATAGCATTATTCCAGGTAATATTTGACTGCTGTCATTATTTAGGTGTAGGTCATCAATTTTGTATTTATAGAGTTACAAGGTTAGATTCTATTAAATAAGATGATATTGTTAATGATATTGTTCAAGCTAAACATTGCAATGCTGATGTCAAAATGTATACCTCCTTAGAAGCTACCAAGTTGCTATGGCTTTCGGAGTTGACTTACGTTGCATCAGTTGTCTGTCATCAGATGGTTTATCTGCAGAACATCTGTCTGATAATACATGATGTGCTTGCCCAGCTGATGGACAGCATGCTCTTCTCGGTCTGCAGGCAACAGTCAGTCGTCTGCTATAGCCCAAATTCCATTACGCTGACTTTCACCAAAACTTCCTTGCGGGGAAAGTCGTAGACATAAATCATGAAAGTTGCAGACACAAACCATCTGTGCATGTCGAGATGTTTGCGACAAAGTTCGTGACAAGTCCGCGACAAACCCGTTTGTGTCACTTTAATGGAATTTAGTTCGTTACAATGCACGGGGAAAGTCAGCGACAAAGTCGGCAACAAAGTCTGCGACAAGTTCTCGACAAAGTTGCGGGCTTGTCATGGACCAAATCATGAAAGTTGACGACATGATTTGTGTTGCGGACTTTAGTGATTTGTGTCCGCGACAAGTCCACGACTTTGTCGGGAACTTGTCACAGACTTTGTCACCGTGTCAGAAAGTTGGCATAATGGAATTTGGGCTTATTGCCACATGTCAGACTGTCAGCAGTTCAGTAACAAACTGAACTATTACAGTTGCTAGATTCAATGTCGGGAGCACTCTGCCAGAGGGGATAATGACATTACTTTATTTCAGATCTTCCGTCAGCATCTTAAGGTCGAGCTCTTCATTGTTATCTAAAGTTGTGTTTGAAGTTGTTCTGCTACTGATAAATCTATGATTGGTTGGCTGGTTGGTCTATCTTTGATTGAATGGATGAATGCAGCCACATGAGAATAAAGCTCAGTAGTAGACCTGTGTGAATAAACATCACTGGTATGTGTTGTTTGTTAGGCACACAGTCGATATATATTAAGACATGGGGTTGCAGTCACAATAACTCAGACAGTGAATATATGGCTGGACAGCTGGCTGCATTCGGTTACCCCATAACAGGTTTGGGCAATGCTTGTACCATTCTGTGATGTATTGTGTAGATTTACTGAATTTTGTAGTTGTGATTTTTGTAGACAAATGTGACATGTCATAAATTTTTTTTCAACTTACTTAAATCACTTTTTACTACATGTGTTTAAAACATAATTTTGAGCACTGTTTGAATTTTGTATTGTTAGCTAATTGTTGACTGGTGTAAACTTTTGTTATCAGTATGCTACAGTCACTGACTTCTGGGTGGGTTTATTGAATACACTTTTTATATAAGTTGATATTTGGATGCTTTGTGACAGAAACAAAAGTTGAGTAAACAGTTATTTGGGAATGAAAAGAAAAGTCATTATGTGAACCCTGTTACTGTTTTTATTGGAAAACAACTAGATGAGTTGATGAACCAATATGAAGGATCACACCGATTTTTTTATATTTGTGACAAACTGTTTGCTGTTGCTTCATGCAGTGGCTGACAGAGGTCATTTCAAGGAAGCATCAGCATATCTGGAAATAAAGGTTATAATTTTATGAATTTCTATAGTTTATTAATACATATGTCACACGACTGAGGTTCTAGTCTGCGCATTGTATTAAATGATTATATCCAGAGGACAAGACGGCTGCGGATCTTTGGCTGCTCAATAGTTGCACCGTGAAAAGTCCAGCGGAGGATCATTTCCGCAATTCAATTGAAGAAGCTCGTCAGCTCGGCAAGTACATTGTGCTAGCTGGGTGCGTTCCACAAGCTCAGCCAAAGTCCAGCTACATCGAGGTATGATTTGCTCTTTTATGTGTGTGTGTCATGCCGGGGGGGTGGGGGAGAGGGCATTTGCCCTCTATTGCCCGTCTATATTTTGGGCTGTCGGCAAATTGTTGGAAAATTTTTTTGTAGGAAAATTTTTTTCCAGAAATGCAGAATTTGAATCCAGCATGCATGGTAGGCTTACATGCTAAGATAGGATTTTGAACTACATGTGTGACAGTAATAGTGGTTTTATGACCACTGGTGACTGTCTGTCATTGGTCGATGAATGCGATAAGTAGCATTTGTATTGCATCAAAAATCTGCATTGACTAATTATTTTGCACAGAGCTGCATTTTTGACATTTATGTTTCACAGTGCAGTGTATTAATGCATTTCTTGTGACTGTTATTTTATCGTGACAGTGAGTGAAAGAATTTTGTTAACTGGTGTTACCACGGTATGCAAAGTCATGACAGCAACTCGGTGGTTTGATTTTTGGCTCACAGTGTACATGTTGTCTCTAATCTGTTGTAGGGACTGAGCGTGATCGGTGTTCAACAGATTGACCGCGTAGTTGAAGTGGTCGAAGAAACATTCAAAGGTGCTTGATTATGTTGCTGTTTATCTTATTGCTTTGATGAGTGCGAGCCAGAAACAAACATTCGTACTGTGAAGAATACTAAATGTTTTGTGATGATTTTGTAATAGCCAGACTGAATTGGTTGCTGGCCACAGAAAGTAATGAATCAGACTCGGGGGACACATTGCAGCATGTTGCAACATGAAAGGTGTTAGTTAATTCAAAACGTACCTTTTCATTACAAAATTGTTAACTGATTTAATACTGTACTTTGCTTATAGCTTTTTGCAGACAAATCTGATATGATACTACAGAATTAAAGCATAACAGCTGTGGCTGTTGACTAATTAAACACAGTATTGGATTAAAAAGCCAGATTTTTTTGCGAAATTAAAAATGTTTTGATGGTCTGATGCGGCATAAAGTGAATTGAAGTTGTCATTTTTATGGAATGTATATTGAAGTAAAACATTTGCAAAGAAAGTAAAGATTTTGAGTGAAATGACTTGACTTTGTGTTAACTACAGGTAGCTCGGTGTGTTTACGAGGCACAAAAAAAGTTGACGGACACAAAACGGGTGGTGCAGATCTTAGTTTGCCCAAGATACGACGTAATCCTCTGATTGAAATTATTGCCATTAACACTGGGTATGATTTGCTGTCATTTGATGCACCTATTGTTTTGTTGTTGTAGATTTTACAATATTTTGAGCATAATCTATGGTTGTTTTGTGCTCCTACAGTGCATTTGAAGTCACAACCCAGTGATGCAATTCAAATATGATGGTTATTAATATTATGAGTATTGTCATTTATGGTTTGAATTTTTGTAGTTTTATATATTCAATTATACAAGCTGAAGGAACATCCACTGCAATTGTAACAGATGAACAATGCAGGGTGTTGCAAAAAGCGCAACATGTTTTGGATGTTTCCTAGTTTTCTTAAGTGCTGCATTGATTGGCAAGAAATGTGAGTTGTTTGCAAAATTTCTCTTGAGATTTGTGGTCCCTGCAGTGTAAGCTTGAGTCTGGCTGAGTGTCAAAGAAACGAAAATCAGTACCACCCTGTGGGCTTTGTGTTCAGGATGGTCTTTGTGATATGGATCAGTAAAAATAAAACAGTTAGGATGGATGAAAAGTGACAGCATATACTGACAAGTCATGTATGCATTGTTAATATGTGATGTGCTGCTGCAAGTTGTTTGAACCAATGCACATACTGTAAGACGAAGCATGCACGTGGTGAACTTGGTAGCTATGCTCCTGCTGATATTGTCAACAGAGCTCGACAGTCATTTCAAGGTTTTCACGCTTTTTCTCCCTCTTTCTTCTTTATTTTGTTAGAATAATGAATACTTGCACATGCGCTTGAGAAACTGATTTGTCAGACTGACAGTTGGACAGACAGATACCTCCTCTATGGGACACAGCAAATCATTTATTGTGTCATGATGTATAATGTGCGTAATCATAATTCAGATTTTGATAACCGATCTAGTTTTCGTACTTCCAGTTTATCTGTGCTCGTTGAAATTTGTTGAAATATCTCTGTAGCAAGTAAGTAAGTTTAATTATTTTAAAAGCAGCTGACTACCAGTAGATTCTACATCTACGACACAAGCTATACAGAAAAAGCAGCAAGTAAACTGGTACACATGATGAAAATTCAAACGGTTCTAAAATAAAACGGGCAGCGTAATAATAAAATTTTCATGCTAGATGCTTCATCTTTTCAGCATACAACTGTGTCGATGGTGTTGACTGGCAGAAGGCGTGGTTGAGTTATGGCTGACGTCTGAGGATCTGGGTGCTTATGGACATGACATCGGCGTGACGTTACCGCAGTTGTTGTGGCAGCTTGTTGACGTCATTCCTGATGGTGCAATGATGCGATTGGGAATGACTAATCCGCCATACATACTAGAGCACTTGGAGGTTGGTCCATCTACCAACTGGTATTAGATTGTAGTATTGCTATATTATGTTGCAACAGATGTTGAAATTAGAGCTGTTGAATTAACGCATTAACTTAACACGTTAAAGAATTAACGCATGTTAAAAAATTAACGCACATGTATAAATTTACTAAATTCTGTGAAGCAGAAGTTTTAATATTCTATTAAATAGTGGTTATTTGATGATCAAATAATATTCAAGTAATGAAAAATAATTGTTTTGTTAATGTTCCATTACCTCTGTCATGGTCCTGTGATGCAGCCATGAGTTTGTTGGTTGGCATTCCAGTCACTCTTTTGCTGTAGTCTACTTACAACTTCAGCGATATAATGATGCATTAACACCGTTAAAAAATTAATGCCTTGGCAGGCACTAGTTAAAATAGGTTAAAGGTTTAAATTCTCCTCACAGGCTGCAGAGCGTCACCTGCCATGTGGGATCACACAGTGTTACCCACCACCTGACACAGGTGAGAACATGCTGCTGTAACTCCAGCCAAACTGGCAGGTGCTCGATTTACTTACTCCCGCTTGATGCAAGGCTGAGTTGACATTGGTGGTTGTTTTTATACAGAGATGGTTTACCTGGCTGCAGACAGTCTTCCATGCAAGTAACGGTTCATCTTAATACTACACCATGGGCCAGAAAAAAAAACGTGCCACTTTACTTTTGTCCATATCTTCGCCAATTATCGATCAATTTTCAAAATTTTTTCACTGGCATACTCTGCAGACAATTTGCAATAATGTGATTATTATGTATCTCACCACATGGTAAATGTGTTTCTACACTACTTTGTGAAATATCAGAGTAAACAAAAACTAAAGATAATAACAAAAATTTAGGTAAATGAAAAAACGCTTCAGACCAATATTGCGATGAATGATTTGTATGACACTAGACTGTATTATACCCACGCAGTCTAGTGTCATACAGACCATTTACTGCAATGTTGGTCTGAAGTGTTTTTTTAATTTTTTCAAAATGTTTGTTATTATCATTATGTAAACATATTTCATTGATATTTCACAAGGTAGTGTAGAGACGCATTTACAGTGTGGTGGGATCTATAATAATCACATTATCGCAAATTATCCGCAGAGTGTGCCAGTGAAAGAATTTTGAAAATTGGTTAATAATTGGCGAAGATATGGACAAAAGTACAGTGGCACATTATTTCTGGCCCACCCTGTACATTTCAGTTTGAGCCACTTCTATCAACATTGCACATTGCACTAAAGAACTGTTGCCCGTTTGTGATCAGGAGATGGCAAAGATACTGCAGCACGATCAAGTTTATTCATTCTTGCATGTTCCGGTTCAGTCGGGATCTGACAGCGTTCTGATGGATATGAAACGAGAATATTGCATAGCCGACTTCAGACATGTGGTCGACTTCTTACGGCAAAAGTTGGATTTTACATTTGTTGTTCACTGCAGTAATTGTGTTTTCTGTTCAGCACTAAATGTTACCACGTGTGGCAAACAATTCGTAAAGATTGTAATTTGATTAACTTTTGTAGTCTTTTAGTTACTTTTTCAACTTATGAGCTTATATAAACATGTTGAGATACGCTGGTGTGTCAGTATGATAGAGAAAGGTCATTTGTTGATATCATGTGGTCAGCTTTTTGCGGCAGTAGTGATGATTGTCTGATGACTGGTGGCTGTAATTAGCTGACTAACCAGACACTGCTAAATAGTTTGATGATTTGTTGGTTGGTTATTGGTTATATATTGAGATATTTTACCTTTCCACTGACAGTCAGCTATTCAAGTGCAAGTAGTAATCACTAGAATAACTGAGAGGTTGACCCGTGACCATGTTTTCGGTTTAATGCCACGTACTAAGTTGTTGTCTTATGCTGCCTGTGGCCAGGGTTCCCGATGTCACTATAGCTACCGATGTAATCTGTGGATTTCCTACCGAAACTGCCAAGGTAGGTATCTGTTCTCCACTTGCTATGTTTTGTCACGATTTTCTGTACGCTTTCTGATGCTTGGTCTTTGTAAACACAACTCGTCTAAGTATCAGTAACGATAAATGCTGGTGAATACTCAGAGTTGACAGATGTTGACACTGGCCATCAATCGGATTATTACTGATATGTGTTGTTAAATTTTTTGACCTTTCTTTGTAAGACACTGTCATCTTACTCTTTACAGTTGATATTTAGGAATTCTTTATTTTCATCATAGTAATTGCTTAGGAGCTACAGGGTTAAGGCCTGTGTGGTTGATTGGGGCATCAGGCTGTCTGCTGACTGCACTGTGGGCTGCTGCAATATCATTGGCGCACCAGCTGCTAGTTCTGAGATTGTAAAGCACTTCTGTACATCAGTCGACTCGTGTAAGCAGCAGCCCTGTATCAAATCCTGTACCTGTCCTTTACCTTTACCTTCATCAAGCCTGTTTGACATTGTGCTGCTGATGCCGGTGTAGGATTTTGAAGAGACACTGCAGCTAGTGCGAGATTATCATTTCCCAAGTCTGTTTATTAACCAGTTCTTTCCACGACCCGGCACTCCCGCTGCCAAGATGCAGAAAGTACCCACCCAACAGGTCTAAAATATGTATTTGCATTAGTTATTACATTAGCGTTAATGACATTTGGTTTTTTCTTACTGGTCACTAGTATGTAGTTGAATTACTTCATTTGTATTCTACTTTTCCATTTGCACTTAATGCTCACTGAGGTTAGTGCAGTATGATGCACTTAATTTTTTTATTGCTGTTCATACCTTGCTGGAATTTGCATTGCACTTACCAGTGGTCTGATCAGGTCTTACGTATAGTTTATGCTTACTAAGATGACTGTGCAGTGCTTGCTTTTTCTACATTTGATCATTTATAAATTGTTTTAGTTATTGTGGTAATTTTAGTTGCAAGATATTTTGTGTGTAAAATTGATTATAACAATTTTTATATGTTGATTGTGACACTTTTTAGGTTAAACAGCGAACTAAGATGATGTCGGATCTGTTCAATTCATACACACCGTACGATCATAAGGTACAAGTTTTTTCATTTGCTGGAAAAAAATTGTGGGATTATTTTATATACCATGGCAAATAGTGAATGTTACCTATTTAGTGGCACATCTGCTGTATGTCAGATGTCAAATGTGAATTTATATAGTCCCTTATTGTTGAAAACCTCTAATGTGCTGTGTATGGTAATGGATATAACTGACATAGGAATTATGTCAGAGGTATTATTTATCTATTTATTGCAACTTGCTTAAGGAGAGGCAGACAGCTGGATGAATGGGCAAAACTTGTAATGGAGCCAGTTAGGGCTGTCACGTAATATAAAAATAGAAATGATATGCTGAGCTGAAACTTCTGCGTAATTAATACTCTGCTGTATGAGTAAGAAATGTTCTTTACAGGTAGGAAGGATTGAGAAGGTGCTAGTCACTGAAGTGTCACATGATGGTAACTACTATGTTGCTCACAACAAGTCTTATGATCAGGTCTGCTCAGTGCATCTTCAGTAGAGTTGCTGCAGCTTTCAGCTTTGATTAAGTTATTAACTATCTAAACTGTTCTAGAGTTAGTCCAGGTTATGCCTGGTGCCAAGGCCCCAGCAGTACAACGTGCTTTTTGTGTACCAGAAACCGTTCCTGTCTTCCAACTGACAGCATCAGAGTATTTGATAGAACTTTGTTAAATGCTATAGCTCTCCCATCTCAGAGCTACGAAGCATCACCTGCCGTATAGGATCACGCAGTGTTACCTGCCACCTGACAGATGAACACGCGCCACTTTAATCCCAGCCAGATAGGCCGGTACTCAATTTACCTCACCCGGAGGGATGGAAGGCTGAGTTGACGTAGGTGGCCGGTTATATATTGAGGCGGTTTTCCTGCCCACAGGCAGTCACCCATCCAAGTACTAACCCAGCCTGGCACAGGTTACTTCGTTGACAGGACACAATGTGTTACTGCTACGCCACACCACCAACCCGAAAAGTATAAGTATAAATATTCTGTCATTCGTCACATAGGGTGAGGTCAAGTTTTGCTAAGACCAAAGTCAAGACCGAATTTGACCTGACTTTGGTCTAAGCCCAAAGTCAAGTCTAAAGTCAAGACCAAAATTAAGATTAAATCAGCTGGCAATTTTCAATGTCAAAACAATACAATTAGGGCTTGGTTTGACCAAACGGACATCCCAGTTCGTTATTTTAGCGTAATATTTACTTTTTGTCTTGTAAAATAACGTGCGGCATCTGGTAACTAATAGGCATTTTGTTACTTACTATCTACCAGCATTAACTTAGCAGACGACGCAGGTGTGTATAGTGATATCATCGCTGACTTGCATTGCCAACATTATTGCACATAATTCCCTTTATATCCACAAAATGGCCATATAGGAAACAAACTAATGTTGCACACATCACTCGATTAATATAGGCCCGGAAAACACTTCTATAATGTTAATTTAACTAATGGTATTCGACGATGGAGAAAAAAGATGGACGAACATGAACGAAAGTCAAGTCTAAAGTCAAGCCCAACTTGTAGATAAGTCCAAAGTCAAGGCTTTAGTCTAAGACTTTAGTCTTAGACTATAGTCTTAGCGAAAGTTGACCTCACCCATTGTTATTGTAATACAACAAGCAAAAATGTCACTCCAACATACTGCAGCCGTCTGCCTAGCTATTGCACTGCACAACTCTAACCAAAGAACTGAACATCCCAGTTCATCGACTTTTATACTTTTCTGATGTGTGTCACATCTTTGGTTTGCTGCAGCATATGAGCTTATTGACAGCAAATTATTTTTGTGTTTGTGGTTTAGGTTCTGGTGCCTAAAGGTGAAAGCTTATTAGGCAGAGTTGTTGACATTCATATAACATCAGCTGGAAAACATTTCTTGAAGGGCAGCATTGTGTCTAACGTTCATCCATTGAGTGTGCCATGTTCGTTGCCTAAGGGACAGATCTCCGGTCTCCAAGATGTGCTAGTGGTAGGATGCTTGTTTTTTGGGGGGAGCTATTTTGTGCTTTAATTTGATATTTATTGGCTGTTTTCGGCTGTCCTGTCAGTTGTACAGTATTTTAAGTAAAAGTTTAGTGATAATGATGCAGGAATAACATAGGTTTCACCAAATATACGCTCGTATTTGGTTGCAACCACACCACACCCTAACGACTCTTCCATTGGGGTGTCAAGATTTTAGTGGGGGTGTAGACCCTTTCTCTGGTTTTTAGTTCTGCAACATTCTGTGTTTATGATCAAATATCTGTTAACATTTTGTCTGCACCGCTACTTGCAACAGATTCTCTTTTAGTGGAATTCTTTGGTACAACTTCTCACTTGTAATTTTGATGTGTCGGCCTATTTGTCGAATGATTGAATTTTCCTGTAGTACTTTCTCTCGAATTCCAGCCTATATCGTTTGCATCGGCTTGCCTTAAACCATGTTTCACAGCCTCGTAGGCATACAGCGTGCTGCTATGCACGCTGATACTTTCTGCGACTGTACGACTGTACGCAGTTTCAGTGTATAGTTGTTGTATTTGCAGGCGCCAAGTCGTGGGAGTGGAGCGTTGCTAACATCAGAGTCAGCGGGTCACAGCCGGCATCCGACCTGGGTCATAATTACTGTATCTGCTGTCGTTCTAGCACTAGTCGCTCGCATTGCCATCGTAACACTTGCCTGACTGCAGTATTAGACTGGAGTCATGATCAGTTAAAGTCGCTATTGTTTAGCCAGCGTGGCATTACGAGTGCAGATTCAAGTATTTTTATTTACACATATGCTGCCATCATAATAGGCTGCATTACAGGTTTTTTGTTTGTCCGTGCGTCTATTTATTCGTCTGTCTCATGCGAGCTCCTCTGCATTGAAAGCAAAAAGCATAGAATAATGAAAATTTTAAAATTGGTTAAATGTTTTCCGGGCAGGCGTATCTGCTACAATTTTCAATTTAAAAGGTTACAAGTGTGGGTTAGAGTTGCGTAGTGCAATGTATATCTAGGCAAACGGACGCATAATTTGGGCACATTTTTTTCTAGTTATGTCAGTATTGCATTTTTCCGTGTGCACATAGCCTTATAGGCCCTATTTATGCAATTACGCGTTTGATTTTGTTATAATTACATGGATGATGATGATGATGATTAGGGACAATAGAAAATCACGGAAACCGTGATTTTTGTCAGATGCTGTGATTTTGCCAAAATGCCGTGTTTCAGCCAAAATGCCATGATTTGGCATTTTTTTTACAAGAATGATTTGTTTTTAGTCACATCAGTTGAAGTTTATCATGTGAACGCAAAAATATTTATTCTTGTCTCTGCTACCAAAGTTCATGTGCTTTGTTACTTTCTGGCTCAATATGTGAGCGTAACGTCATCATAAAATAGCCTATGTATTTTAATGTTTCGCAGCGACCAAATTTCACAAATGAAAACCTTCCACTGCAAGTATTGATGGTCGCCCCACTTTACCGGCATTCTGCGACACTGATGACGAGGTAGCGGTACGTTTTAGACCGATCGACCCTATGCCCTCGCCCGTCCCCTCCCACCGCTCCCAAAATTCGCACGTGTCTCGAGTTTCTTCCCGTCATTCCC
>Ga0209671_1004481_pt1 | contig 13858 bp, 12 predicted proteins | sample WorMetHERISLAND2_2_FD_187401 | JGI IMG/M metagenome (GOLD analysis project Ga0209671, IMG submission 187401) | Marine gutless worms symbiont microbial communities from Max Planck institute for Marine Microbiology, Germany - Olavius geniculatus... | ecosystem: Host-associated > Annelida >... | reverse complement strand
CCAATATGGTGTTACATAAGTAAACTCCTGTGTTCATTTGCGTAACTTTAACAAACAACATCTGATTCTGGCAAAATTTTACATCAACAATGCACAATCTATTGGCAATCAAAGTGCCATATTTCAATTAAATCAATTTACAAAAACAATAGTTACAGCGGCTTTTGTGAGGTCACCTCAAAATGTGAAGTGTCAATTAGGCAATCGTTTGTTTAATCCTCACAGTGTCTATGGTTTGTCGGGAAATTTTGCGACAAACTTTTTAGCACCATACCCTTTCTTTTGCCTCAGCAGTTTAATTAAAACATGATCATCTGCAGAAAACACGATTTTGTTATTGTTTCTGTTATTTTTGATTGTGTTAACAAACGTCACTTCCGCTTGAGCGACTGCAGTATGTAATGCCATATTGGTAAGGAAGATATTTTGTTAGCGATATTCAACATTTGATAATTTTGGTAAAAAATAATATTTCTTAGCGAAATTTGGCAGTCGCCTCAGGAATTTATTGGGATTAAGGGTGCAAAATGTTATTCATATTCGTTTAGATTTGACATTTTTATTGCATGATGTCTAGGGTGTCTGTTTTTTACCGGACACAGTGTATATGCATGCAACTGGTTCTGTTGAGTGTATGTTTATAATAGTGTGTTGTGATACTGATCTTGATGATAATGCTGAATACTGGCATGAATGCAGGGTTGTTCATCAGAAGTGATGGTGTTGCGTGCTTCCCGGCGCTATGACCCGGAGACGGACACTGTTATATTTGGTAATGGCTCTCCATTCTCGGCGTCCAGCATGGCTATTGGTCATTGTGGCCTGGAAGATTACGTCAATGCCATGTTCGAGTTCTCACGTGGCATGGCATCCATCGGTGTTGACAATGCTGAATATGCTCTTCTTGTTTCGATCTGCATTTTCTCTGGTCAGTAACTTTTGTTATGATTGCTGCTTCCATTGGTGAAAGGAAATTATATTCTCAGTTCTGTCTGTCCGTCTCTCTGTCTACCCCTTCATTTTTACGCGTGAAAGCAGCTACTGCTTTCAGCACGTCTTAGCCATCGCAATTCTGTCCATTTGTCTGTCTGTCTATTTGTCTGACACATGGGTGGAGCAGTCAAAAGTGGTGCAAGCTAGAATCACCAAATCTTCACCGTCGGCTGCCTGGAAGACTCTAGTTTTAGGAACCGTAAAGTTTTTCCATAAATTCTAAGGGGGTCACCCCAAACAAGGGCACTAAATGAGAGGGGGTGGGCAAAATTTGCGATTTTTGGCCAATAAGTCGCTGTATCTCAGTAATGGTTCAAGTTAAGGCCTAGGTTACTATTAATCACTAATAGGAAGTCGTACACTGGCTTTCGATTGGCGCTGAATTCAATGACCTTGAATGACTTTGAACGCCAAAATAAGGGGTCTTATGGATTTTTTGGCAATTTCAGGCTGCGACACAAGTCTATATCATTCACAAGGTGGCGCCACAGAACTATCGTTATGCGATCCAGATAGAGAATTTGGTATTTGTATATTAACTTAGCGTGAACACCCCAATTTTCAGCTAAACTACCGAACCGGAACTGGTATAGGCTTTCGCGCATCTCATGAGCATTAGCTTAAATTTCTTGTTTATTTACTAGAAGAAGAAGAAGAAAAAGATTTTGCATAGACAGCTAGGTTTGTTGCGAGGGAGCTTGTGGTGCTGTGAGCCAGCGAGAGTTAAACCCAATTAAGCTAGCATACAACCCAAGTCAGCCAGATGGCCACCGGCTCTAATTAACAGCCAGTGCCTTTAACCGACTAGCTGAGCCAGTATACCAGTCCTGGCCACAGGGCCCACTGTCTGTCTACTAGATTACTCAAAAATTTCTGAAGCAGTTTTTGATTGGATTTTTGTCGTGATTTGTTATATGATCAAGGTGTAGGAACTTTTTAATGGATACACAATTCAATCCAGTTCAGTACAGTAGCTTATGTTCATCTATTTCCAACAGCAAAACTAACACAAACATGTTAGTTGATGCCTTAGGCCCTGCTGAACAGTTCAGTTTCCAGGTGGTGACAGAAACAGATCATCACGAATGGCTGTTGATAGAGAATTTTAGGCTGTGGGACGGGATATGGAGAAGCTGTGTGATATTTATCATGACAGTCGAGAGCGTGGGATTCTCAGGCATGAGCATGATTGTAGACACGGCCGACCAGGCGATGTTATCTGCCATGTTGCACTTCAATCAGTCGGTCATCTGCTTTGCTATTACTTTCACTGATGAACGGTGAGGTTGTGTGACAAGATCTGTCTGTTTGTATGACTGTTTGTCCATTGCATAGATAACGCAGAAAGTTGTGAAGGGATTTTGATGTAATTTCGCGCAGGAGTTGGTCATAGCCGGGAAAGAATGGTCTAAATTTTGCTGACACTTCGGAGTTTTTTTTAGATTCTGGATTGCAACTTAGGATTCTTCATAGGGCATAAAGCGACAATTTGAAGCATATCTGAGACAAGTTGTGGGCAGATTTTGACAAAATTCTATGCAAAGAGGGTGCAGAGTTTCTCAGGGACTAGCTGGTCAAATTTTGGTGGCAACAGTCTGTGTTCCTAAATCAAGATGCTGCATTGACCCTACTCTGTTGGCAGCACCGTGTTTGCTAGAGCTTTGCACTGATCTCGTGATGAATGTGTTTAGTCTGTTGCTGTTAGATCGTCCCGGTGTGACTGACGCCGATGCGGTGGAGCGTGTCCAAGACATCTACACTGAAACGTTGATTGAGTATGTCAAGAAACGTCGAGTGGACAGCAGCCAGTTTCTGGCCAAGCTGCTGATGAAGCTGGTCGACCTGCGCACTGTGAGTACCCTTCACGCAGACTGCTTGTACCAGCTTACCGTCGCCAAGGGCACCCTGCCTCCGCTGCTGCGCGAGTACTACGACATTCCACATCCCATTCAGCCCGACTGATGACACGTGTGACACACTTATCACTTACCATCTCCACCACCATGATGACTGTGTCACACTGGCAGGTTTTGTTCCGATGAGGGCATTCTACTGAGTGATGTGACATGCTAGTGATTTGTCTTTGACTAGACTCACAGGTTGAAACAATGACTTGATAAGTTATGTAAATTCATCGAAATACAACCTTTTATTTGATTATTGTTGACGTTTCGGCAGCTGCTGCTGCCTTCTTCGGAACGACTGTCCAGAATGGACTGATGGATCAGGGAAGTGATACACATCAGGAAAGAACAAGACAAGTCGATGAACTGAGACGAGGGTCCTATCAACTTCCACACATCTACGACTACTTACTGTCCAGTGTCCACCGCAGCGAAACCTGGTAGACCAGTCGTTCTGAAGAAGGCAGCAGCGGTTGCCAAAATGTCAACAGTAATTAAATAAAAGGTTGTATTTCAATGAATTTACGTAATATATTACACTAGTGATTAGCGTCACGGACGGCCACTAAAAGCCATTGTTGTCGATTGAGGTGTACATTGTCTCTGTGGTACTCGTCTTGTTGTCATGTGATATATGAATGACTACTGGTGATGTTGAGATTGTTGGTTGTTGTCGTTGTTAAATTGTTACTGGGTGAATTGTGCCTGTATTATGTTGTCAGTGTCATTTTTCTTGCTGGCCCATATAATTATACATGCCAGACTATATTTGTTCTTGTGGCTACTGTTATGCCTCATTATCCTTGTCCTCAGAAGCGACGGTAGTATTGTTTACATCGTTGATGCTCTGCCAACTCATGAATTGTTGCACTTAGCTTGATGAAACTCTGCATAAACGTGTATTTTTTACAACCTCTAGAATGTTGGTTGTCGTAGGTCAAAGGTCACAGTCACGTGGGTTTATCTTTCAGATTTTTCAGATTGCAAGATAGGGCAGAAAAGTTTGTTAGCAGGATGGCAGAAAAAGTTACAAATGGATTTTACTGAGATTTTCAGAGAAGGCTGCATTTGGCAAAATTCCCTTGGACATAATCCTCGCAGGCAGAATTTTCTGGATAGGTGTAAATAAGACTGTTTTGCTATAATGCCCTAGCTTAGTCTGTTAAAAAGAGGCACTGACGATGTTTTCTTTTCGTTACCTGAATCTAGACTGCACGTCGTCGACTGTGACTTTCTGTCTTGTTCTTTTTCCACTGTGACACATACTTTGTGATGTGGCTCTTGGGCCTGCTTGTTGTGGTGTTGTTTGATGATGTGAAGTTTTATGTTGTCCAGTTGTTGTGGAGCTGTTATTTGATTCATCTGCCACAGTGCTTTTTGATTGTTATCTTGTTCGATATACATGCTGTTTCATAAAAAAGGACCCTTTTTTGTTTTTTCATAATTTACTTAAATGATGATCAGTGTATGCAAAATTTTTACCAGTTGTAGCTGACGAAATACTAATTCAAAATATTTCAGCAAAATATAGCAGTTGATTAAATATTCTTTGATAGTCGTGACGTAATGCTGATATCATAATGTGTCGTGAGTACAAGCTTGTTTGTCTCAACTGGTGCTGTCAGTTGCTGCCCTGCTTTAATGGTGAATTTGATCTGGTTTGCTAAAGAAAAATGTTTATTGTGTCGCCACTGAGCAACATCGGGACATGAAATCAGGCATCTTGCGATCCAAAAGTGCGGCCATTTTGCAAACTTGGTGTGCTAGTGCACTGTTTTGCTCAAACATGTGAAAGTCCATCTATCCCCACATACATGTAAATGCGATTGCTTTGCATGTTTTTTTGTAAATGCAACTGTAAAACTTCAAAAATTTGTCATCAATGAACCAGATTTTTCACCATCGGAGCAGGGTAGTAACTGACAGCACCAGTTGAGACTAGCAAGCTTGTACCCATAACATATTATGAGGTCAGCGTTACGTCACGACTAGCAAAGAATATTTAATCACCTATCATATTTTATTAAAAAATTTTTAATTAATATTTCTCCAGCTACAACTGATAGAAATTTCATGTAAATTGGTCATCATTTGAGTGAATTATGAAAGAAAGAAAAAGGGGTCTTTTTTATGAAACACAGTGTAGTAATGTCATGTCATGAAGTTGTCTGCGGTGTGAGTGGGCGAAGCTACGATGATGTGATGGTGGCTTTAATTCAGCCGTAATTTGTTGTTACTCGCTGGGATGTTGTTGAGCTTCAGCTCCGCATTGTGATACATTGTATTACTGCTCTGCATCAGCTTTGCTATAGGTCTGTCCATCTGTTTGTCTCTTAATCTCCGTCTTTGTATCTCTCTGCTTGACTGTTAGTTGCTTACTTTCCTTAGCTGTTTTGTCAATTTGATGAAAATTTGATCAACTAGATGGTGGTTACGACTCCATTGACTGTTGTGCCTCCGCCAACGTGTGACAACTACGAGGCGAAAAGTGCATTTTGGGACTTATTTGACTCCACCATGACCTTGACCTTTGACCTTTTAATTCCAGCATTTGACGTGCATTCATCGTTGCCCCAAAGTCCGTTATTGGTGAAAGTTTGGTCAAATTCCATCAACAAATATGTGAGATATCTTGTGACCAATGTTTGTTTGGGACTCACGCACGGACAGACAGACGCACACAACGATGCATGAACACTTTGGAAACATAATGTCTCCCTCCACCACATTGGAGGAGGCATGGAAATTAATGTTTCTTGCAGTATGCAAAATGAAAAGCTGTATGTATGCTTGGTGGCTTGGTCTAATGGTACTATTGTAGGTTGCTTTAACAAAGTTACTGTGTGCCGAGCCCGGTTAGTACTGAGATGGGTGACCATTACCAGGTATATTGTCTTGGTATGTAATCAAGAGTCCTAGGCCAACTCAGCCCTGGTCGTACCTCTGTGGGTAGTTGCAGTGCAGCGAGTGCCAGCGAAAGCTGGGCATAAACACCGCCTGATGTACTATTTCCATATTTTTGGTCTGGCAATGTAAACTGGTGTCTGGCTGAGGCTAAGGAAGCGGAGATCAGGACCACTTTGTGCTCCTTGTAGCTCAGATGTACTTCATATGTTACGCTGCGTGTACTTCTTGCTAGTGATGATGTTAATGATGGTTTAGTGTTGTCTTGTTCTGTTTACCGTAGAAGCAGAAATGTCCGTTTCAAACGATGTTAAATGTCTTTGCGCAAGTAATCTTATGTTTTACTGTTGGTGATGTTTATTTCATTTTGCCACGAGATCTCGAAGCTCCCTTCCTTGGCCATTCACCACGAAACTTGACACGTGATTGGAAGCGTGTTAAATTTATAATCTATTTTTCATAATTTGCAACTCCTTCTGCTAAAAATTCGGGGATACAAACACAAAATTTTGCATGATTTCAGACAACTTCAGATTATGATTGTGAACATATGCGGAATGGATAAAGATATCGACAACAGGAAAATTGTGTTATCAGCTCAATTGCTCCCACGTTTCACGAAAATGATTTGATGAACTTTGGTCCACTGACAAAAAAGTTAATAAACAACTGCTGTGTACCCACCGAAAATAAACACTGCACATTTGGTGTAGGCTAATGTGATTGCATTTGACAGGTGGCGATGCGGTGAGCTGTATTTCAAACCCCTAACTTGACTCCATAGTCGGACGTAGAGTTTCAGGCAGCTTCACACTGGGCTTTGCCCCAAATTTCTAGTTGTATATGATGGACTGCTGTGGTTTAGCTTAATACTTTTTATGTCATAAGAGTCACTCGTGTTATGTTGTGTGTCTTGCCTTACCGTTGCATATTGCATATCCTGTGTGTGTGTGTGTGTTTATTTGTACATTAAACCACAGGTTAGAGTGGGATAATTGAGTGTTAGTGAAATTATACACTCCTGGCAGTTGTCTAGCACATTCGTTTCTTTTACTTCTCAGCTGTCATTGGTCGGTAGTGTAAATTTACACATTTGTTTGATTACGCTCGTAAGTTGGAGTTATTAATAAATGATGCCGACAGTAAATGTCTAATGCGCTGTAACGTGGCAAATCATTACCATGGCGTGAATTAGGCTGCGTTCACACAGACACAAGTACGAGTACGGGAACAGGGTTTTCGTTTATGGCAGGTAGAAGCTTCACTCGTACGAGTGGAACGTTCACGGTCACTGGAACAAGCACATAACTAAACGCGTGTCAGCCATATTGAATAAAATCGAGTCGAGGAAATGCTTTGCGAATGAACAAAAATATTACATCACATCGCTAATAATTTTACCAACCGCACCCTTCTAACGATGAATAATTTTACAATGACGTCAGTTCTGACGTGAAATATGCGCCACAGCATTTGTACATTATATTATTGTTATTTACGGGTAGTTTACTTTGCACGGGTTGGATAAAAACATGACCTGCGCAGAAACTATTCGTACAAGTGAAATTTACGTATGTATGTGAACGACTGCCATTGAAATGCTTGCAAACTCGTGTTTGCCGGAGCTTGTATACGGGAACTCGTACAGTACCGGACTCATACTCATGTCTGTGTGAACGCAGCCTAATGGAGTTAACAACATGTTATACCACTGCAGGTAAATAGCTAAAGGTAAATAGTCTGTGCATGACCAGTCTGATTGAAACAAGCATGAGTGGTGGCATTGTACTTGTGTTTGGTCATCGTGTGCTCGTGTTTTGCATTAGATACAGTGTAACCACTAACCATTCGATCAGTTATCTGTTGTCTTGTGAAACTGCACACAGTCAGTGGTGACAGTGGGTCGAAACGCACCAGAACCGAGTTCTAGGGCCGTGCAAAACTGCCAAGTTGAGTTCTCTTGCCGACAGCTAAAACAATTCCTGCAAACCTGAGCTCTTGCACGTTATCTGCAGCCATTCTTGGCTCTGCTGTGTAGTGTTTCAATTTTAGCCGATGCCAAAATTTATATTTTCAACAAATTTTAACGTTTGTGGTCAATTTTTCTATAAGCAGCATAGTTCAAAGGCGTCATTTGTATTTGTGTTAGTGTCGCGTGATGCCTTGGTGTATTTTTGCTGTCTGTCGGTGTATACGGATATCGTTTTTGATTAATTCTGTGGCCCTGAATAAGTGCCAGGGGTCCCAAAACTGCACAGCATTCCTGGGCAGGGACGTCGAGAGCCTCAGCGGGGCCTGGGGAAACATTCTCGTGGTGCTCCTCTGGGAAAAAAATGTAATTTTTTTTACAGTGGCGCATTTTTGTGTACTTTATATTTTTGAGCGACGACGGGACCCCAAACGTCGCGGGACCCGGGGTAACTTACCCCCGTACCCCTCTCTCGATGGGCCTGTTTCTGGTCTCCAGATTTTCATTTTGATCACTACACGTAATTGATTTCTGCGGCACAGTATTTGGTGGACTGGTGATGTGAAGTGCCAATGCATCAAAGACTATCTGTAAAGTAATGTTATAAAGCTCTCCGTTGGTGCACTTGATGGTATAATTATTGATAGCTCCTGTGTTGGGTGTTTTTATTATACTTGCCTCAGTATTGTCAATGGCGGATCCAGAAGTTGGGTCTGGGGACTCAGCCTCCAGTGGGCTGTGTCCAGGGGCTGGTTAGAGGGTTAAGGGGGCGGGGCTTATCTGAACGCTTTTCGGCAATCATTTGCAGAATTGCCGCTTAAATATTTTGTGTTTTTGTTTTATTTTTACCACATTCACAATTCACATGCTGCATCTGGTTTGTGGCCTAACAAGCGCTACATTTTTTTGTATCCAAAGCAGAGATTGCTATTAGTTTTAGCTACTGGAAAGGGGCATGGTTGGATTGCCTTCTTCCTCTTAGATCGTCTTTTATATTGTTAGGTGACCTTGACTTGATTGCGTAATGATAAGATTGCTGCATTTTGTGCCCATTCCATCACGTCAGGGAGAAGTTGTAACGTTGTACGCTCTGGAATGAATTTTTCTTATGCTGCAAAACGCAGGCTGTGAGCTTTCTGCCTTTCAACACAAGAGTAAGTAAGGTGATGTTAGGCCGGTTGCCAGTGAATCGTCTTGCCTGCCACGTGTATGTGCCACTTAACTGCTTGCCCCGGTGGTTTTTTCATCTGTTTATTGAATATTGTGTTGTTATTGTCTCGTTTCAGGTTTTTGTGCCGATTCATTATCGTGATTCGTGGATCAGTGATGCTGCCTGCGTGTGCGTTATATTTCATTATTGGCGTTTGAGATAACGGAGGTGTTGTTAATTATTTGATGCTGTATACTTGAACTGCGACGACTGATATTGCTGTGTTATATTAATGCGAGAACTGCGTTGCTTATTGTTGGCGTGTATAGAGCTTGAGAAGACCGGCTGTGCTGTTCAGTTGTTGCTTATTGATGCGTTGGCAAATACGTCAGTGTCACAAAAAACTCCCGTATTAAACTGTTGCGTTATTGTTGTATCGGTTTTCCTTAAGCCGTTTCAAGCAGAAACTGTTCATTGATTTGAGGGTTTAAACCGTAAAGACAGGTTACGGAAAAGCAAAAAAAACAAAGCGAGAAAAAAGGAACTTAACTGCAGTTCATTTCAATTTTGTCGCTTAGTGTACGCATTTGAGGAAATTGAGATCGCACGAAATTCTCAAGACTTTGTCAAGACGAAGACTATATTTTCATGTTGTTTGGTAGTTTCAAGTCATGCTACTTTGTGCTGGTTGATAAATTGAAGTAAATAAATAAATATTGTTGTTCTCGAGACCTTGGTCTCTCGAGGACTACATCTGTGCTCTGAATATAAAATCCACAACAGCAACAACCATGATCATTAGGCTGACTGAACGCAAGCTATGCAGGCCTCTCCTGTTAGGGCTATTGGCCCTTGTGCTATTAGCCGCGGAAATAGGCCTACATACGGATTCACAAATGAGACAGAAATGATGTAGCAGTGAGACGTGTGTCTATCAGTGACGAGAAGCGAGATAGTCGGTCCATGAGTCTCCGTGCTTCAGTGAACTTGCTATACACATCGTCTTAGGATGTGTTTAATTATTGAACTGCCTCAGTCAGTGTACCTAAACCCGCAGGTCGCGAAGCGTATGAACGATTTGTAGCATCGCTTGGCTGTCGCTGCAAACGTACATGCTGCATTGTCTCTCCACTGAGATACAAGTAATCTTACGTGTTCAAGAACGCTTGTGCAAGTAGAAACGGGGTATATCTATAAAAATTTTTTGTAACTAATTTAAGTTAATTAAAAATGGCCCAGTGTCAGTGCTCACTGAAAAACCGTGGCCCTGATTGAGGTCTGGTCTCAATGTCACTGTCTCAAGACCGTCTCGGCTCAGAACTGATGTGCTTCTTCGATCTCGTCTCGGTTTCGGCCCCACATGTCTCGTCTCGAGTCTTGGAGACGTTCTGTGCAGGTGCGCGCCGTGTATATAGCTTTAGTTGTAAAATGTTAACCAGCAGGCCCTTTCTGAGCTGCAATCAGCATCTGAAATCATCGTAATGGATTGGGTGACAATATTTTGTCAATAATTATTTGTGGCAAGCTGTTGTGTTTTTGGTTACTATAGAAAATAGGCTCATTGCAAATGGACATGAACATTCTGTTACACTGTGGGCTTAATTAACTCGACGTGTCATTCCTGTACAGAATGTAGGCTGCTGTGGCGGCTGCTGCTGCTGCCTAGTGTACCGTAAACAACAGCAGTATACTGTAAGCAGATGTGACATAAACATTAGCATTGAACACGCCGACTCTGTACGCTGTAACGCAGCAGACAGGCGCCGTAACCTAACTGGGGCGAGTTAAAGTGCAATACCATCCACCAACAGCATCCAGCAAATCCGATTAACCGATCACAAAACGCTGTACAGCCGCTGCTTCGCCATTCAGCCGACCCCGGCCGTTATTCGTGGAATGGCTTGCATGCATCGAACGTGACGGGTTTTCCGGTTTCCTGGCACACTGTCGGACGAGCGCCCATTCCGGACATTTTGCGCACAGCACAGACAGCAGTCGGTCGGTCGGTCGGGGAAAATCGATCGGACGACGACGTTGAAAAACGCGGCGAGCGAGTGAGCGCGAGTGTGGTGCGGGTGCTGCGGCGCTGAGCGTGCAATCAATGCTGAGGTCTGTGAGCAGCAGCAACTGCTGCTGCTGCAGCAGCAGCGTCGGATGTGACGTCACAGCGGCAGCAGCACGGCGTGTCGCCAGCATCCGTCCCGTCGTCCACTGCTGCTGCTGTGCTGCTGCTGCTGCTGCTGGCCGTGTGAGCAGTGGGCACTGCTGCTGGCCGCTTGGTCGGTCGGTGCCTTGCCCGGTCATCGTCTTTGTCGTCATTTCTGCCACACTCGACTCTCCAGACCACAGGACAACGCCAGCTCGCGACACTCACCCGGACTCAACAATCTGCTGGGAAAGGGGAATACCGATGTTTACGAATATTCGTTTCATTTTCAACGTGTACTGCATTCTGCAATAAAAATTGTTGATTATTAAATTACAGTCATTTTATCATTTTTAGGTAGTCTAGAACTAGTTTATAGACTGCATACATTGGACTGGGTGTACCTGGTTGTGACGTGAGCACGCTTGCCAGTAACTAGTATCTATTTTTAGATTCAGATTTAGACACAGTCTACACTCCCCTGTTCGGGCTTCTTCAAATAAAGCTATATTTGCTACTTTTGCTAGTTTCACGGTCTTACTCTATCATTCAAGTCTGTATTATACATCGTTTGCCGACGCCAGCATTCTGGTGCAACTTGTTGTTCGTGTCATAAACCGTCCTGCGTTGTCTACAGTCGTACGTCGCGCAATGTGCAAGAGCCAAGGTACCAGCACGACATAGACGTCACGGGACAGAGACGGACAGAGATATAGAGAGGGCGGGACACTTACAAGCAGGCAGGCAGACGGGCAGCGGGCGCTGTATTGTCTCTGTGTGTGCGCGTGTGATCTATGCAACCAGAGCTGTGGTGCGATTGCCAGCTCTCCGCCGCTGCTGCTGCTGCTCTCTGTAAAGACTGTACACTGACGACGACTAGGTTCTCGCACGTCGACATCACGCCTGCCCAGTTTTACTCTTTACACGCGGTATGCTTATCGTATTTAACTCTTAGATTTAGGTTACCTTTTTGCTGTGTATCGGAAGGCAGCGAGCGATGCGAAAGTTAGGAAACAAATCTCGAATCTCCTGTCGTTTTGTCCGGAATCAATATGTGAAATATGATACCATTTGGTCGCGGTGGTTACTGGCAAAATGACTGTCAGCAACTATTTGCGTGGATGTGATTAAGGCTGTGAGATATTGTTATAATAAATGCCGACATGACAAATTATGACACGTTCGACAGACGGCGACGTACTTGACGGATGGATATCAGAGTTGTAAGCGAATTGCAGTTTGATTTCTCTAAAGCATTCCGTTTTTTGAGTTACAAGACGAGCATAGTGGAGTAACTGTCATAAAGAATGTGGCCACTGATGGAATGAACGACCATATACATATACACCGTGCCTCCAAAAAGTAGTACACCAATTTCAACGAATTTCCACAATTCTTTCACTGGCAGGCTTTCTGAGAAATGTGCGATATACCTTGCTACTACCATTAAAAATCTCATCGCAGCCAAAACGCGTCACACTGGCGTAGTCGAATTTAAATGCGTCATCTGTCAGCAGTAACGACCGACTTGCTCGAGAAAAAGGGTTTTTGCTCCAACATTTTATTTTTTGCTGCACCAGGATGTCATTCTCCAAATATTTTATTTTGTCACTAAATCAAACTAGAAAGCAGTCATAGCCCGCAGGTACCTCCGCCAAGGCAGTGTTATTCGCTAGGTGGCGTCACCATATCCACTTTGCCAGCGGTTCCCTTATGCCCGCTTTAACGCAATGGTAACGAAAATTTCAAAGTGATCCAGAATCCATGATTCCTTTCGGATCACCCCCAAAATTTAGTCACTGGTAGTTTGTGCCATGCCCGACATACCGTCAAAATTGCAGAAAGGTTCGTCCATAACTTTTTGAGTTATCTCGTACACACACAGACAAACAAACAAACAAAGTCCGGCAAAAACATTACCTCCTTGGCGGAGGTAATAAAAACGTCAAGCAGCAACAGTTTCGAGCAGCTATGTTTCGGAAACAGTTTGCTTCGTTAGTTCTTCAGCAGGCATCTCTTAAAACATTAAAAGAGCGTCATGAACAAATAATCTGCATGACAACAATTTGTGCTACTTGGTGCATTAAATGATGGATTTGTAGCTGGTCTTACTTGCTTGGTACCAGACCGTCTACCGCGATCACATTTTCGTTATTTCATGCGCGCTTGTAGTTAGCAGTTGTTATGCTCAGGTTGGTGCATTTTAAAAATGTATCAATTTGCACAAAGTAGTGTAGCTACGCGTGTCAGGTGCGGTGGGATCTTTAATAATCATTTTATCGCAAATTTTCCAGGGAGTCTGCCGGTGAAAAAAAATCGAAAATTTGTAGAAAGCTGGCAAAGTTATCGACCGAGCTTGGTGTAGGTTACTAGCCTACGTTTTAGTCTATAATGACGTCGCATGAGCCTGACTACACTGTGTCTCAAAAAAAACATCCCCGACATTTTCGACTGTAACTTGAAAACCAATTATCAGATTTTAATAATTTTTGGTACAAATATTTCTGGCACAACTAACCATCAAATGACTGTTCAGTTTCCCAACTCACCCAATGTATGCTTTTACACTACCTAGGGAAAGCAGATCAAGCGAAATATGCGTTAAAATAAACAGAAAACCTGAAACAAACATCCCCAACATTATCGATCGTATCTTGAAAAAAGATCAGCAGATTTTAATAATATTTGGCAGAAATATTTTTGACACAACTGGCTATTAAATAAGTGTTTTAGTTTTCACCTCACCCAACGTCTGCTTTTGCACTACCTGGGAAAAGCAGACCCGGCATAAT
>Ga0209671_1004480_pt1 | contig 13859 bp, 12 predicted proteins | sample WorMetHERISLAND2_2_FD_187401 | JGI IMG/M metagenome (GOLD analysis project Ga0209671, IMG submission 187401) | Marine gutless worms symbiont microbial communities from Max Planck institute for Marine Microbiology, Germany - Olavius geniculatus... | ecosystem: Host-associated > Annelida >... | reverse complement strand
GTCTCATTAATAAGTGTGCCAAAAATTATTATAATCGGACATTCATTGTTCAAGTTATTGCAAAAAATGTAGTCACATGCTTTTTTTTGAGACACAGTGTAGTTGATTGATTTTCGGCCGGCGCGTCTCCTATCTCCTTCATTCATCTTGACAGTTCATCGGCTGACTGCGAGGTCGAGCCAGTCGTAAAGTTGCGAATACACGCAATAAAGACTGAACGTGTCTACGAGTAACCAGTCCCATATTCAATTAAGCCTACGCGTATCTACATATACAGTACACTGATAGGGTTACGTAGGCCCTATAGGCTGTACATTTTTTCCGCCAACGCGAGGTTTTGTGATACTCGGCGTTTATTCATTTATTTATTTGTTGGTTTAACAGCAGGATCACACATTTTTGCTGATTTTGTTAAAATTTTAGTCAATTTTGCGGGTGCAAAATTATAGTGGTGATCGGGATCGGCATCTAGATCCATGGACCGGATTTTCACATTTCTTTTCATTGCGAGATAGGGCAAAAAGTCTGTCCGCAAGATTACAGAATTAATTTATAAGCGGATTTGGCTGTAATTTCCAGGAAAAAGTAGACTTGGCTCAACTTAAAAGTAGTTAGATTTTGGTAGTGATGTTACGTAACGAACACAACTAAAAATGTTTTTCGCTTCATTTTTCAACAGCTATATCAGCACAAGCTATATAAACATCCAGCTTTGCAGTACAACGCATTATACACGCTATACTCGCATTTGTGGTGCGTTTTATGTGCTCCCGTAGAAATTAAGACTAACTGCATGGTTTCCTGACCGATCAGTTGATTGATTGAGTGACTCCAGCGTTCAGTCAAATCACAGGCTCTGTGCACGGAAACCACACGGCCCGTTTCTTTTACACCGATGACACAACGCAGATTGATAGGTCTCTATCTCATCCCCCACTAACTTGACAACACTCTGTGCCAGTGCCACACACTGACAAATGTAGCCCAGATTATAGGCTCTGCTCTGCTTGGATAGCGGCTGTCATGGAACAGCCAAACAGCGTTATGTCCACCAAAGGCTGCTGCAGCTCGCTGATGCTTGAAAAAATCGGTTTAAAGCGCGTTCAGCCAGTGAAAGCAGACCGCAGGTTTTCCTAAGACGGAAGCCGAACAGATGGCAAGCTGATCCCATGTTCTTAGCCCGTCAGCCGAGCATTGTTATTCAATTAGCGTGAAATACGAGCGACGTCAGATGAAAATCCGAGACGTCTTAGCAACGTCCTTCATGCTGATGAGTGGCAGCTTCAGATGCAGCAGCTGTGCCACGTAGCATAATATAGGCCTACGTTTATCGTCATTCATTTTATCTGCCAATTCTCCAGCGAATCTGCTTAGTGCGCCAGCTCAATAGTCACGGATGATTAGCCGACATAAAATTTTGTGACTGACAGAATGCAGACTTTAAAGGTGCAGTTAAACTAGCGGTCCGTCCGGCCGGCCGGACCGCTAGTGTGACCTTACCTCAAGTCTCAGTCATATATACTGTGGTAAATACTACGATGCGAGTTCGGTACGACTAAATCACTGGACTAAATTGTACGATTTCTAGTCAAAAGTACGACATAAATTTCAAGTCTTGTTTGAATGCGTATAAGCCTACAAACGATTTTTTACTTGCGTCGTACAACCGTGGAAAAGTCGTGGCAAATTTATATAAAACTCGCACGAGTACCATAGTCAGATTCGTGATGTTGACGGATTTGTCAACAAAAATTCCTTCACTATGGCACACGCTCTAGAAAATTTAAGATCAATAGAGGTAGATGCTACCACACTTTCAGTACGTCACTAAACCGAGTTGTGAAATATTAACGTCACAAAACTATCGTGACAGTAGACAGAGTTATAACCGTTTGCTGAACTCGTCAGAGTTTTAACTCACGCACGGCACGAAGCCACGGCTGCGACAGACGCAAATCACGATAACAAATTTTATCGATTTTGACCCAGGAGTCGACTAATTTTTCTATCAAATCAGTGAAGCTCATTTTGCACACGCCAACTGCCAGTACCGGTAGTTCTTGATTAATTTGACATAGGCCTAGTGCTATCAGCATCTTTCTTAGATTGAAGTTTGCTGGCGAAGACCTGTGACTTCAATTATACTCGTTGTCTTTTCGGAAATTATCTTTTCCAATCTGGTAAGGTTATTACAGTCCGGAAGAACATTAGTCAAACTCAGTTTGTGGATGCCAACAAACGTTTTAAAATGGCTGAAAAGTGTCGAATTCTACACGTAGGCTATAGGGTCTACATACAACTACCGGTGATCGAAATCGTAAGAATGATGGTGACGTCGTATTTCGGACAGATAGCAAAAAATACAATTGTAGGCCTACCGCAAGCCAGGTTCCATAAAAACATAGTTCGTTCATTTGAACCTGCTCAAGACATAGAATGAAAATAAACCTGACAGGCCAAACGAAAATTTTTACATTGATGGTAAACCTAGAAATTCATGACAGCGAACACGTCTGTCATAATCGCAAAGGCTTACTGCAATCGTGCAGTGCACATGCAGCGCGATTTACAGGGTGGGCCAAAAAATTCGCATCATTTTTATATGCCTTAATTTTTATATTAACAGATTTTCAATTTCTAGTGCCAAAATCAGGAGAAAATTTGCAATAGCACTATCAGATCCCATGTCACCTCGTGTGTTGCTACACTACTTTGTGTTTTGTAAAAGCGCCACAACGCAGCGTCTCGTTGATTCCGCCGTCGGTCAATGGCGTCGTCAGCTTGAGTGCGTAGTCCAGCAGCAAGGCGAATCAATGATGTAAAAACTGTCTGATATGACTGTGACAGTTACTGTAGACAATAAATGAAACAAGCAAAATGTTTTCTGGTGTTAATTTTTTAAAACGCGTTGTTACAGAATTTTTATATATTGTTTAATATATTGTTGCATTTACGACACTGACATTTCACAAGGTAGTGTAGCGCGACACACTTGAGGTGTGGTGGGATCGTTAGCGATAGTGTTATTACAAATTTTCTTTTAATTCAAAAAGTAAAATAATTTTTAAAAAAATTGTATAAAATATGCCATTTTGGCTCATCCTGTAGGTCTAGATCGGCGAAACATTTTGCAATGATATCGGTGAAGCACCAAACATAGCTATACTCTGGAGTCTAGAAATTGTTTTTTAATCTTTGTAAACCGTTTAGGCCCCTTTGTACTTTGCTATTGTATGCATAAGAGCAATAATAACAATAATAATCACCAATCATCTCCATCTGATTATGTTTCAACTTCTGTTTTTAATCATTGATGGTATTGTATCGGGGTATTAAAAATTAAACAAATAAAGTAAAATAACGAAATAATTATTTGATATATCCTGGGAAATAATGCCCGTTATTAGGCCTGTGTCTCACCTCGCATCCGACCGAGCGACCAAATCATCTAGACTAGATTATCTAGTGAGATGGAGCGTGCAACAGCACCTAGCCTAAGCCTACAGCTACACTTGCGATTTAGGAATGACAGCGGCTGACACCCAGTGAGGGTCGACTGGCAGCAGACGTGATCGATCACTGGATAGGATCGAACCCTGCGCAGCGCCGGTACTCGTCGACCCTAAGACATCGATCAGTTTTGTCCCACGGATGCATCCATATCGATATTTTGTCATGATTCTGCTGTGACAGGTAGCAGTTTTATTGAACACAAAGGCAGTGGGCGACTTCACGAAACACTTTTTGCTTTTGAACGTTCAATGGAAGCCGCAAATTCGCCCATTTTTCTGAAATTTGGAAACGCAGAAAATCACAGATATTGCATGAGGGTGAGGTGGGAAACTGAACAGTCATTTGATGGCAAGTTGTGTCAGGAATATTTGCACCAAAAATTATTAAAATCTGATAATTGGTTTTCAAGTTACAGTCGAAAATGTCGGGGATGTTTTTTTTGAGACACAGTGTAGTGCCGTGTCACTCACCCATGGACATCAAACCCGGCCGCCGCGAAATATTATCGGCCTATGCGGCTTGCTGCTGGTTTTCAAAAGCGTTCGGCGACGCCGGCGTCATATCAGATGCAATCTCACATGGCGATTTTAATCGCATATTGTGTCGGTATAAAAAAGACCATCAAACATTGTTGAATTTTGCAATTCTTGCTTGAAAATGACAAAAAACGCATCTTTTCATATAAAGTCGCCTGTAAAAATTTACATGGTCAGGCCAAAGGGGGGCATCGCACCGTGCCCCCCCCCTTAAATACGCCACTGATCCATACGTATAGGACTAAATAGTCGCCACTCGCCATGTTATCGCTCAGCTAAAATCAAAAGTCGAAGTGGATTGCGGCTCAGCGAAATCACTTCACTTTTTGACTTAAGTGGGTACTTAGACCGAAGTTTATACTCAGCGAGAGTCTAAGTCAAAAAGTGAAGTCGCCCTGTGTCATTGACCGCTAAAGGCGATGTGTAAGCTTGTTCAGCGCTTCAGAAAACCTACTTCTGGCCATATGGCGTCGTGGAAATGTGCACCGTATGTGTGCTGCCATCAATGCCATGCATCCGCGTCTGCATAAGAATAGAAGGCTGAGTTGACCGTAAGCCTAGGCCCTCATTTACGTTACGTTAGCAAATTTGCTGGCAGAGTGCTGAACCGCAAACTCAGAAACGTTAACGTGGAAACATGATTCTAGGTGAAAACAACAACTCATCGTAAAATCCGTAGGCTAAATGTAGGGGCAGTAACGACCAATTCACACCTACGTCGCCGACGCGACTCAACTGTCGGCGACAGCTGAGTCGAGTCAACGTCGTAGGTATGAATTGCAATTGACCGCAACGAAGGTTTGCGTTTAACGAGAATGACAATATGACACAGGGGCCACATCGGCCTAACGGGATCAATACGACGTAAAAAACTTTGCATCTGGAGCTGACTTTGTTCACCAACAAGGCGTCCATAGATAGACGTATCGACCGGCTGGCCCAGTTCAGACGACTCGTGCTCATAGTGGATGATGATGCAGAGCAGCTTCAGCAGCAACTCATGTAAGTCGATTATAACCTAGCACGAGTGTCTGCATGACCGCGTCACCTCTATCATCTATGCTCGTCCAACACAACCCATCATGGCATCACTTCCGCTACAGACGATGCTTCATTGCAGTAGGGGGCCTACTGTTCTCACGGCCAATGTCCTGCTTTGTCATTGACCGGTTGTTTTATTTCAGTCTTCAGTAGGCGGTCATACTTCGGCGATTTTTCCGTAGCTTGCAAGCTGTTCAGCCCCCTCCGGTCTCGACAACTGCAGCAGCCGTCGACAAACATTAATGCGGGCCACAGCAGCAAGCCTATGATATTATGCTTAGCGACATCGAAGATGCTGAAAAAGCCTGCAATACTCGAACTCGTTTTCATAACATAAATTATTTAAAAAGCCTATTGTCATTTAACCTCTATGAGCACAGCACAAAGGTTTTTTGCCTATTCTTTGCTTTATTTGTAAGCATCATTAAGCACGTTGGGCCTACATTAATCGGCGCAACACGATGGCATCTGTTGGTTCGTTCACTATCTGTAGTACCGGGACCAGCGCTGTTACGTGAGCGGCCTGTATATTACTCCGGGTGATCATTTGGACACTACACGAAATTCCGACAATTCGCGGCACTCCTAATGCCTGTACTACTAACGTTGAAATCAACGATCAAACTGTTACGTTTATATTCAGTGAGAATGAAACTAAGTTCAGACCCACATTCAACCCGTTGACTGCAAAATTTGACCCCAAAATCTGGGGGGCCACATTCGATATCTTCACAGCATAATTTCAAGCCGACACTTCTCAATGAAAGATCATAGGCCTTCACGTTATGAACAATACACAACAGTTCAATATATAGATGCCACTAATATTTTTCAAAATTAGAAAGTCTGACTACGGATGTGAAACGAGCAGATGCACCAGTAGTGCACAAAACAAGATTCAAAATACCCACAGCAGTCACAAGGACACAGTATGGATCAGTGTACAGTGTAAGCTGTCTATTAAAATAAACAACAAAATACGAACAACACATCTAGCTTAACCATATACACAGTCAATGTCAGCTAAATCGTCTTTCCTTTGCTTTGTATCGCTCTACGCTGCCACTGTAACAGATCACCCACTGTCAAAATACCTGGTGTTTCTAGATAGTGAAAGAACCAGCAAATATATCACATTATTATTCATTTCAAAATCATGTACTAAACTGAAAAAAATACAGTTCGATCACTCCAAAAAATTAAGTTAACTAAAACGACATTGTCATTTCTTCTTTCCTTTCTTCTTCTTCTGCCCAACTCCATCTGGTTTCTCGGCAGGCTTTGACTTTGAGATGTTAAGCTGAGTCTGAATAGCTTCACCAGTTACAATGCCCTGTCATCAACATACCACAAATAACACAAAATATTATCTTTATTAACGAGATAGTTTAAGCCCGATGAACAGCATTTTTGCTGGGACTGCGACCTTATGACTTCAAAAACAGGCCATTTATGTTCGGCCCAAGATCAACTAGTAACAAAAGTTTATTAAAAAATCCATTGATAAAAATCCACAAATGTTTATCAGAGATATTGTGGAACAGCCACTATGAGCAAACTTGCACATGCACAAGGAGATGAAATAAAATATGCAGCAATGCAACAAAATAATAAAGAAAAATGTGCCATGTTTAAGCAATTTCAGTTACTATACTCTATCTAGAGACATTTAACTAATAACCAAAAATCATAGTGACATAATAAATTAAAATACACTACAGAAAAAAGCAGAAACAGCAGCACACCATAGCAAATGGGTTATCATAATAAGCAGCAAGAAACATTATTAAATTGTGACCAATCTAATGTACTTCTCACACGCATCATTTTCTTTCGTATTCCTCTAAAAGCTTTTTCGTTCCTTTCGGCTTGTATTAGAGACCCGGCGTCTAATTGAGATCTATTTAATATTGATGGTGACTGGCGTCGAGGTCGTTATTGGAAATTGTATCCCTGAAGTTAGTAAAGGATTGCCCGATTTTAAGAACTGAGAGGAAAAAATTTCCAATAATGGGCGATGATGCTATAGTTGCCACTTGTCTTGTTATACCTCAATGCATACGTCTATCTTTCACCATTATGGAGATGTAGCGCCTCAAACCTTTTGGGGTCAATCGGACATGTGACCATTTGACTCCCGGTGGTCGACTTCCTATGGGTGGTCCATAGTTACCATACGTCTATCTAGCACTGTTATGGAGATATGGCCGTTTGAAGTTCTTCCAGGAAGTCTCTTCCAGAAACATAGGTCAGTCGTCGGTCAGTCCTCAATATTACGCTGATCTCATATACTCCGCTACGTTAGGAACGTAGCACGTGAGGAGTAAAAATGGGTATTACCTTTGACTGTTGTCCACCAAATCTGGCTTTCAACTGCTGAATCTGCGCAGCATCAATCTTCTTAAACAGTGGCTCAGGCTACAAGAAGCAGAACACACGATATGTTCATTTGATCTATTTGTCCTTACAACAGTGATCAGCTGAATATGATCTCCCTTCATATTCACAAGATACAGCCGTCTAGACGTTTACCACATGAGCACTACCTTTTCCTGTTTTCCTTACGATTTCTATGTTATTTACTTCTGAGCCAGTGTGAGCAGAGTGGAATTCTACAAGCTAAAAAAAGACAGCGAAAGACATCCGGAACAGAGTTTACTAAGAACCAATGACGTTAAAGCACTGAATGACAAGAATGTTATGCCCTGCTATGCAAACACTAGTAAGACTAATTTTTTCTGTTATGGACAATTACACCACACATCACAATTACATATTTGGCCACCAGTATTTCTGAATAGCTGGCCCAATAACCTTACATGGCATGTGATACAGTTAAGCATCTACCATAAACTTCATATTTTTCTGAGTACAATACAATACATTACTGTGCATTAGAGGTTTTCACACTGATGCCCTACATAAACTCACATTTCAGTTATTTATGTACACCGCTGCACTAACCTCTAACATAAACCAGATCATGTAATGTACTCCAACTTACTTTTCCAATTTCATGTCCCTCTGGCAGGAACTGCATGAACGTTGCCTCAAGAACATGTTGGTCTTCCGGCACACCAAGCTGTGACCAGATGGACATGGCAACAGCCGGCATGCATGGAGAGATGAGTACTGACAGTAAGTAAGCCAGATTGATGGCGAGACTGGTTATCGATCCAGCACGCAGGCTGCAATAATAACAAATTGCTATCCATTATCAGTAAATGAAACCACAGTTGCTAATAACCTACTGCATCAAATTACAACATTTACTTGCTAAATTGTTGATGTTTTAACTCTCTTGTATACAATTTTTTCACCATAAAAACACTTAGAAAGAATGAAAATCAGCAACACAAGAACAGGTAACTAAATGTCAATCATTTGGCAAATAAAAGTGTAGCTTATAAGTAGAGCTGTCGAAGCATTAATTTTTTAAATGCATTAATGCACTGTGTTAATTTTTTAATGCATTAATTAAAGCATTATTAATGCATCCAGGTCCGTCGAGAGGGAGAGTAGGGAAGTAAGTTACCCTGGGCCCTGCAATGTTTGGGGGGCCCACCTGTAGAATACAGAAAGTTAGAAACGCATTTTAAAACGTATAACAAACAATAACTAAGTCACAGCTAGCATAAAAATCTATTAGCCTGTAGTCAAAGTAATTATTTATTTACAGTAGTGATGAAACGGCAACTACAGTTTAGTTACTTGAATTCAATCGATTGTCAAATAACCGCAGTTTAACGAAATATTGGAACTGTTTCAGAGAATTTAGTAAATTAACATAAATTTATGCGCATTAATTTTTCTAAGTGCATTAACATATTAACGAATTACCGTGTTAATTAATGTGTTAATTTGACAGCTCTACTTAAAAGTTATGAATAGCCAGTTTTCTATTTGAATGATACTAAATACATTGATCAGTGCCTTGATGGCGACCTGCTGACTGGCCTAATCTACCAGTAGAAAAAAAACTACAATCCAAATAAATTACAAGAGCAGCAGTATAAAATGGCAAAATGTGAAAGCATGAATAAACTAATATTATGAAAAAATCTATATACAAATCATCAGTGCCACAAAACAGAGCTTCAATCCAAAACTGTTTCTAAAGTCTCATATTGTCTCAATAATCTAATGGGGAGAAAAAATGACAAAAATTAAACAAAATTACAATATTTTACAGGCAAGATACACTTTGTGTTACCCCACAAATAGCATCAGAGGACTAACAGGTAATTTAGTGAACATCTTAAACATTAAATATCACTCAAAACATACACCAACAGATACTGACCGATCTTCATCGGATCCTTTCAGCAAGTCCCAAGGCTTGTTTGCCTGTATGTACTGGTTGCCAAGTGATGAAATGCTCAGCACATTGTAAATACCATCACGAAGCCTGCATATATTAAAGAATTAGAGTTATCTGTCTTATTAAAAATCCTTTGTCTTCAGGCTGGCACAACACAATGTAGACAGAATACTCTCTATCACATTGTTACAATATCGATTATCACCTCTTTATTTTAATTAATCTTCTATCGTTAAACGCATATTCACTTACACCTAGTTCATCTAACTTGCTCAAATTCTCTTAACTTAAGATTAACTATCATTAACCAGTTTTATGCAGTAAAACTAATACTGCAACTGCAACTGTTTAACCAGCATACTTTTCCAAAGTTAGGCAGAGAAGGTTAGAAAAATAAGCATGATAGATGACATTTCACTGGCCCACTTTTCATAATTACATCATCTTTAGGCATGAAAAAATTTAACTAGTTTAGGACACTTTGCAAACTAAAGTGCACAGAAAGTTTAGTTCAGATCTAGTGCTTTGTACATTCTTTTGCTAACCCCAGGTAATGCTGGTCCAAAAAACTAAGCTTCCGGCAGAACTTTCACAAGATGACCATTCACCCAAACAACATCATAAAAGTACTGGAAGATGCCAGCTGTAACTGCTGGCACCTCGCCATCACAATTCTAAGTAGTATTATTATGGTACTGTATGCTAAAGGTAAATAAATAGATAACGAACTTGACACTATCCATGTTGACAATGTACTGTTGTAGTTCAGCATTGACACGAGACAAAAGCTTGGCGTCTTGGTCTGTGACGTTGATAGCAGGCAACTTGCGGTTGAACTTGACAGCAGCAAACATCAGAGCTCTGTAATAATCACCAGTGCAACATTAATGACAACCAACATCACTGCCGATGGCAATAGAGTAGTCACCAAAAGCTTTTAGCATCAGTGCACTTTCAGTCTGGCACCAACAGACATATAAAATCTGTCAAGCTTCTCAGAACTTTCAAGCATAGATTACAAACCAAGCAGTTGTTAGAAACACCTGTTGGGTTGAATGTCGTTCCTGTCATTTATCCAACAGCAGAGTATTTAAGTGCATTATTTAAATGGATTATTTATTTATTATCGAAATCATTTCAATATATGCTGAGTCTGAACAGTTAGCTGCCCAGCCTAGGTTTAATACAGACAGACCAAATAATTTTTATCACAACAATTAGTATACATACTTTCAGTTAATTTCTCACATACACAGCTGGCAGAAGGGCCCCCTCCTATACCCCCTGGCCGGGGGGCCTCACGTATGCTCAGGGGCCTCATGCTAAGTTTGAAAAAATTTTCTAGTTTTTCAAAAATGTATTCAAAATATAAAATGAATAAACATGTGGAAAGTTTACCCAAAGTGGACAAGTCTATTACTTTTTACGCGCGAAAGCAGCTACTGAAAGCAGTAGCTGCTTTCAGTACGTCTTAACCATCACAATTCTGTCCGTTCGTCCATTCGTCTGTCCGTCCGTCCGTCTGTCTGTCACACGGGTGGATCAGTCAAAAATTGTGTAAGCTAAAATCAACAAATCTTCACCATCAGCTGCCTGGAAGACTCTAGTTTCAGGAACCGTAAAGTTTTCCATAAATTCGAAGGGGGTCACCCTGAATGAAGGCCCAAAATGAGAGGGGGTGGGCAAAATTTGCGATTTTTGGCCAATAACTCGCTGTATCTCTATGGATTTTTTGGCAATTTCGAGCTGTGACACAAGTCTGTATCATTCACAAGGAGGCGCCACGGTACTATCATTATGTGCACTTCAGCATGAGTAATAAAGGTGTTGTATTTTATCCCAAACTCCCGCAAATCTAACTCAAACAGCAACAGATTTTCGTTGAAAGATTTCATTGTATTGTGAGCGCAATAATTTATTATTTAATACATTTCCAAAGCACAGTATTTGGTGAAATGGTTTGCATATCTTACAGCGTAATTTGTGACATTTTGTTTGATAGTGCTACCACCTCGAGAATCAGTTTACAACGCCCAGCACTAACAAATGCTGATTGATTGCATTGATTGAGTTGTTATATTTTTACGCGCAAAAGCAGCTACTGCTTTCATCGCGTCTTAGCCCTCAAAATTCTGTCCATCTGTCTGACTGTCTGTCCATCCGTCCATCACACGGGTTGCTCAGGCAAAAGCGGTGCAAGCTAGGATTACCAAATTTTCACCGTCGGTTGCATGGAACTATCGTTATGCGATCCAGATAGAGAATTTGGTATTTGTATATTAACTTAGCGTGAACACCCCAATTTTTAGCTAAACTACTGAACCGGAACTGCTATAGGCTTTCGCGCATCTCGTGAGCATTAGCTCAAATTTCTCGTCATTACTGTACAGTAATCTGTGACGTATTGCGGCCTATAGACGTCATTTTTCTGAAAAGACAACACAAATTGTATCTGATTTTTTCTGCATTTCAATTTTTCTTAAAAGTGGGCAAATTTGCGACTTTCAGTGAACGTCAAAAAGCCAAAAGTGTTTCAGCTTCAGGGGAGCTTCGCCCTCATGACCCCCTGACCAGAAGCTCTGCCCGTGGATCCCACTGGGGGATTGGCCCCCAGACTCCCTATTACAGGGGCCTCACACTTGTAGTTAGGGGGCCTACAACTCTCTAACGCCGGCACTGCTCACAGAAGCCAAAGGGTTAGATGGCATCTGCTTCTGGAACTCTTAGCATCTCTGACTGGAGCATAATTTAGGCAGTGTAAAAAAGTGTGTTTAATTGGATTTCCACAGCTAAAAGTGTAACTTGCAAAACATCTCCTACAAATCTACCTGTTGATGAAGTTTCCGAGATTATTCAACAGTTCACTGTTGTTCTTCAACATCAGGTCATCCCAGCTAAACGTACTGTCCTGGTCAACATAATAGCACTTAGGTATTATCGACATATGAACAAGCATACGTATACCCACATCTTTGGAATTTTGCACTTACACCTGACAAAAGCAAACTTTGCAGTTAATAAAACCTACAGATAAAACAGCAACCTAAAGAACCATCTCATAAAATTTTGTAAACTAATTAAACAGACTTTCATTGAGCTCATATCCTGAGATTGCTACCTGTGACTCGGGTCGGATGCAGAGCAGGTAGAAGCGGAAAATATCGGCATCGAGACCGGCCGTCATCGCACTGTCACCAAACACACCCACGCCACGACTCTTTGAGAACTTCCCGTCCTCATAGTTCAAATACTCTGCCGACAGACAAACACACAACCTTAAAGGTCCATGGCCATGGTCATACTCACTCTGCAATTTCTGTAGATTTAAATTAGACATTTAACCTCGCATATATAATATGTCGATTTGAGCTTCATAAATATATGAAATTAATGCGTGAATTCAAACGAAATGCGGCATTACGTCATGTTATGCAAAATATTCTAATCTATCAGTGCCTGCGGTGACGTCATGACCCTAGCCCATATAGATCATAAATATTAATGGCCTAGCCGACGACGTCATCATTCTAGGCTAGGCCATTAATATTCATGATGTCTATAGGCTGAACTCATGACGTCATCGCAGACTGTCATGGCGGCATGTTTTCTATGTCGTTTTCGTAGATCGTTGACTTCAAAGGTAAATTTTTCCGTGTTGACAAAATGCTGCGCGCCGATATTACTGTCAAAGTTATCAGAAAATTCTGCACTTTCAGGAAAATGGATAAAATGTATATGTTAATTTTGGCGTCCACGGACCTTTAATGGCAGACGATCAAGAATGGAAATAACGTTCCAAAGACATTAATTTCCCAAACACACAGAGCAACCACCCTGTGTGGAACAGAATGAACCAGACTCTTCAAGCCACTCTCTAGGGTGCGATGTCTGTATATTTACAGGACAAAATTAGGTCACCTTACAGCTCTTTGTTGTAATAACTCTTGGTCTGAAAAAAACTTTCCCTGAAATAAACCATCTTCAGACATTTTCACATGCCCAACTCTGCATTTTTTTGTAAATTCCCCCACATTTCATGAATCTTTTCCTACACCACAGTTTTCCTGTCTTTCCTCAACGTTCTGTTAAGATTGACATAATAATAATAATAATAATCTGACTTGTAAAGCGCCAGTATGTGCTAAAAAAGACTTCAGTGGCGCTGGCGGACAGAACTAGTCACTGAGGTTAAATGTCTGATGGAAAATGTGTGTCTTCAACCTGGATTTAAACACAGTCAGTGAACAGCTGCTTGTAACATCAATGGCTAGAGAGTTCCAAACGGTGGGTGCTGTGCAACGGAAAGCACGATCAGCAAAGCAAGTTCTTGTGGTCGGCTTGTATAGTAGCGGTACAGCGGACGAGCGGAGATGACGAGCAGATCCCCGAAGTCTGATGTGGCGACTGAGGTATGACGGGGTGGACGTACTGCGGATTTTGTATGTCAG
>Ga0209671_1004479_pt1 | contig 13860 bp, 6 predicted proteins | sample WorMetHERISLAND2_2_FD_187401 | JGI IMG/M metagenome (GOLD analysis project Ga0209671, IMG submission 187401) | Marine gutless worms symbiont microbial communities from Max Planck institute for Marine Microbiology, Germany - Olavius geniculatus... | ecosystem: Host-associated > Annelida >... | reverse complement strand
CAATGGATAATATTGGTATGTATACAAAAGTATGACTGATCCATAGTGTTATGTAGCCCTTAATAGGCTATTATTGTATATCTCTTATACTTTGGCAGGAAAGGCAAAGTCCATTGTTGCATATTTCTGTATGAACAATACTTACGACAACTAAATAATTGTAATAATTCATTTTCCCCGACTTTTCCCTGACCACTTTTCAATTCCCTGACTTTTCCAGGTTTTCCAGAAGAGTGACCACCCTGGAACATGCATGTTTTTATGGAATATATAAGCAATTTAGCAAACAGTTATCACAAATGCACTACCACTGAAACAACTGGAGGGCCTTCTAAATGACTTGACTTTAATGAAAAATTTAACCATTACAACTTCATTAATCGTTAAAAATTTTCAGCAAATAAATGCATGATTGTTAATTTACACAGCTCTAATAATGCACGGAAGTACACATGGTGTATAAGTCCTAATGGTCACTTACTACAACACCAATATGATATAAAATATGTTGGCTAAGTATTCTAAAGTATATGCACATAAATAACATGATACTACAAATCCAATAATTATTACATCATAAACACAATATCAACTGATATAATGCAAGTTGTGAGTAAGTATAAAAGCAAACGCTGATGCATAATCACATTCAGCACAAAAAAGCAGAAGTCGTATAAAAATAGTGAAGAAACCTATCTACCTACTACAGTGAGATTCTTTCACAAAAGATGTAATGAAAGTATTTTTTGGGACCGTCTCTATATCCAGTTCAATCTCTTGAGTAACAACAAACGTTTTTCAGAGTCAAAAAATGCTTACACAAAACACGAGTTGACATGCTGGAAAATATCAGTCAAACATCACCAAAAAGGATAAAATCGGCTGCTGCAGTGTTAACTACCACTATTGGAACCTGTTTTTCTGTTTAACGGGGCGATGATTTGGAGTGTCCCCAGGTCAGGGTGGCACATTTAAGTATTCATTCTTTTGTGAAGTATGAATATTAAAAAACAAAGCAAGAAGCAACAACAAGACCCAAAGGCAATCACAACTCATTACTGCCAGAGAAATGGGCGAAATGCAATGTTCACATATCAGCTAGCAAAACAACTAGCATCAGTATAAAATGACGTGACGTGGCTTGCAAATATTAACGATCGCAGTACTGCAGACTTGGCACAGACAGACAGTGGACACAAAGATGCAGACACCCACAGACTTGCTGTCTGACAACAAGGGTCACTTATAGCAATACAAGACAACTGACATTGGTTGAGGTCAAGTTTTTCATAAGACTTTGATCGAAGGCCACGTGACCAATGGACTCGGCATATGTGGTTTCCTATTTGTGATCAGTGATGACCATGCATCTATATTGCACAGTTATACACTGTGTTCAGAAGAAAACACCCACTCACATTTTCTTTAATATCTCCGTGGAAAATGTTCACATTTCCACAAAGTTATCAGGGAATGTTCAGGAAGAAACAGGCATTCCAAGGGTGAAAAAGTTAGTTATTCTTTGCCACTGGTGATGTCATGCTGACGCCATATTTCCATGTTTGTGAATTATGGGTTTTACCATTGAAGACCTACAGCGATAAAATGTTATAACATGTCAATTCACCGTGTTGACTGAATCCTAAAATGTGCTAATCCGTCACACAATTTTCCATTGTGAACTGTTCTCATGGTATAACATCTTGGCCGAGTGTGAGATCTTCAACATTGTTGATGTTGGCAGGCACATGCTCACTGCGTCACTTGACTGCTATCAGTCAAATAGCTTGATACTGCTGGTGGTGTCAATTTTTTTTTTATTTAAACATCTTATTCTACGAATATTCAATTGTCTGTGTCTTTTCTGAAAACATCTTCACAAACTTGTTGCTACATAATTCTTGCTGACTTGTAAGCATTTTATTGAAAGTTTGTCTTCAACCGTAAAACCCATAATTTACAAACATGGAAATATGACATCAGCATGATGTCACCAGTAGCAAAGAATATCTAACTTTTTTACCAGTGGAACAGTTGTTTCCTCCTAAATATTCTCCGAAAATTTTGTAGAAATGTGAACATTTTCCACAAAAATCTAAAAGTAAACGCAAGTGGGTGTTTTTTTCTGAACATAGTGTAGAGATACGCAGCCTCAAACATATTGGTGTCAAGAGTTTGACCTTTTAGGATCACGTGACCATTGTATCTGCCTACCCCAAATACTCTACCGTAGAACCAAACACAAAATAGATCCGATGCTCCATTGACTAACTCTGGATGCCGCTGTACGCCAAATGCTGCACACTGTGGCACACAGACATGCCGTCTGAAACTAAGACCTTGCCTAGCAGATGCATTGCAAGCCAAAATTCCACAGCAAAATATGTTGTCGCAGTTCTCTGCCTAACATGGAAAAAAGACCTCCGGGACTGAACAGTAAGTATCTCTACATTGACTATGTAGATTAAATCATCATCAAAACTCTACAGCACCAGACGCCGTCGTCAACCGGTTACCAACGCAGTTGGTACCACGAGTCTTTTTAGCAAACAGATTGAACTTGGTACCAGCTGACACAGGTGCAGAGATCTGATTGGCTGGCGGTAGAGGTGGGGGTGGAGCTGGTTTGATGTTCGTGCTTCCAGTATCCTGACAGCTGGCCGTACTGCCAGAGCTGGTTGAAGGCTATACAGTTTACACACCACAACTGGCGTAGTTAGCAATAATTATGACATAGATTCGGCCACTGGCTGACGTTGTGCACTCTAAATATGTAATCTAAATACATGACATTTACTTTTATTCAACTGTCGGCCAAACTACATTGCTATATCAACTGCACTACCCCCTGTCTGTCCTACAATAGACAGCATTCTGAAATTCATGACTGTCTGGAGGATAAAATGGAAGATTATTAGAACTACCGATACTGCACAGCCATAATGGTCAGTTCTTACAATTTTAGGTCAGGATTGATATTTTGAGTTTCGTTGTTCCTTATCTGATTTGTATGCATGCGCTGCCCCCCGAAATGACCTATACCGTGTCGAGCGGGACGTTAAACCCTACTCACTGACTCACCAATTGCACTACTGTGTATAAAAAGCATGAACACAACATGATCAGCAGTATCAAGCAATCTGTCATCACTGTTTTGTAAGTGACTTTCCTGCATCCACAGAGATTAACGAGCAAAAGAGAATTAGATTATGGCTGAGAAATTACTTACGCTTAAGCCCAAAGTAACTGTGCAATAGTTTATGTATTAATTCGAAAAACTCGATGTGCCCGGAAACAAATTTATCAATGTCCATTATTTCACTGTTTTGCACTGTTTCAAATTTGGAAATAGAATTGGCATCAATCTCCCAGTCCAAACATAAAATGCTTAGGCTATTAACCCTTATACCGCCGGAACCGAACCCTTTCGGTTCCCACTGCATTTTAGCAGGCCGCCAGAACCGACTATAGTCGGTCACAGTCGTATGTCGACAAGCGTTGACCGCCGGTGCCGTCTGTAGTCGGTGTCACACACAGACTCATTGCTGCTGCCCTCTAGTGAACTAACTAGAAGTGTATGAGGGATGTTATCCTGGGTCTGTGGCTGGGCTGTACAAGGCAGCAAGGTGATGTCTGCAGCCCAGCGGCGACGTCGCCCAGCTGCTGCAGCCGTCACACCCAAGCACCAAGCCAAACATCACCGTCTTGTAGCAGCTTGCATATAGAGTTTTCAGCATTGATTTTTTTTGTTCATTTTGTGACTTTTTATAGTCTCGTTTTTTTTGGTGTAGACGGTATCAGCAGTACCTAGTACTAGTAGTAGTAGAACGGGTTCTGTGCGTGGACGTCTAAAGGCTGTTGGCTGCAATCTTCAGTGATCCTGACAGCACTGAATCAGCTGATGACAGTGAATATGATGCGATCCTATTTGACAGCCATGATGAATCACAGAGAGAAGCAAGTGATGTTGCTAGACATTCTGATGAAGATGTTGCATAAGTGCCACCAGCCATTGGCAGGCAGAAAGTAGCCTAGATCTAAGGCAGCATCTCAGCGGCAGCCAGTATTCACGTGCACAGATCGACGCACCCATTCAACCACAAGTTCACCAATATACAAAAGCGTCTGATCAGATGAGTTTCATGAGGAAGAAGAAGGAACTGCTGGGTGCAAAATCATATCTCGTCAACTTATAAGGAGACCGATGGCACCAGAAAATATCGTCAGTGACAGTAGCCTTAGTGTGTTCAGCAGGGCCTAACTACGGATCCTATGTCCATATTGTGAATTTGGCCTTCTACAAGAAACACAATATATTAAAGAATTGTCGTGTTTTAGTTAAAATTCTAGCTATTTCTGACATTACTGCATTATTTCCTAACAAGATGCGCAAAAAAAGTATTTGGCGTCTGGGGGTCAAAAACCCACAAACTATGTGGCGGTATAAGGGTTAAGTATTTTACAGTGGACAAAACAGCATTTCCAAGTAATCACCCTACTGAATTTGGCAGCACACAGCTGCAGTTGCTCTGTGTTTTGATTAACTGGCTGACAGACTGATTGAACAGACAGGCAACGACACCGGTGACAATGTGAAATAAACAGTATAATTACCGACGTCTCTGAATTAACCTAATATTAGTAATGTTATGAAACAATACCAGCTTTTAAATACCCTGATGACATTTGTTAGGCCAGGGCTATAGCAGTTAGACTAATGTCTGAGTGCATATACAAAAAAAATAAATTTCTCTGAAAATATACTTGACCAAAGCGAAATATTGGTGCCAAACTTTGGGATAAATTATTTGTCTTCATGGTGCAAACTGTTCAGCTTCAGGGGTAGGAAGGGACTTTGCCCAACTCGTCACTCCCACCATGGTTATGCTTATGGGGGCACAGTCACCAGACCCCCAACATGGGCTCACACTCCGAGGCTCACCAAAAAAGCCGGACCAATCCAAACTATGCTGCCTGTGAATGACGGAAATGGCATCCAAACTACAGAAAATCTACTCTAATAACAGCTGACACCAGTCCTGGTGATGGTAAAAGTCAACATAAAAAACTCACCAGGCCACTGTCAAGAGATGCAGAACTACCACGATGAGTTGCTAAAATAAACACCCACACACCAAGACATGCCAGTCAAGTCACTCAGCACTAAAAGCATTTGCTGTACACTCACAGAAGTAATTGCGAAATGAAGTTACAATGATAAATTAAAACAGCATGCAAATACATCAGTCGTTTACATAGGAAATACTGTAGTAAAATGCGACTCATACTTAAAATGGCTATGCTCAATTGCTCGTGCTAATACAGACAGACAGATAAACAGTCAAGACAGATCAACTCAGCCTTGCATCCCTCCCAAAAAACAAACTGAGTAATGGCCTAGCTGCAACTATGATCCTATGTGGCAAAGTTCAGGACCTATACACACCTTTCACCTTTAACAAAATTAACATCCTGTACTACTAGAATTAAGCCGACCATCATCATAAAATTTCTGATACAATTAAACCATAGAAGATGAAGAAAATACATCTTGAAAATACGAACTGAAAAAGCAAACTAATAGATCAGCTATTAGCTACAAAACTACAACGTATTTCCTATTGCTTGTTAGAGTTCTCACAGCATTCAGCACTTAACGAGTCACTGCAAGATTGATTCATTTCTACACAGAATTACACTAAAACCATAAATGATATAGAAAAATATACATCGAGAAAACAAAACTGACATTCGTTGACGTCGACGAGCGAAGACGAGGTGCGACTCTTGCGCAGTGATGCGGCCATAGCATCAGTACTACATTCTGGTGCTGAGAGACGATTAGAAGCCACAACACCGCCACCGCTGCTGCAGCGATGTTCGTAGGCACCAGTGACTAATGAACGACTGCCATTACTAACAGCAGCAGCAGCACGAGCACTGACGATGCCATCGCAGTCGAATGTTGACTCAAGTAACTCCATCTCATTCATCTAACATGCAACAGCATCACCAATGTTGGTTACATTAATCACGAATAGTACACATGAGAACTGAAAGTAAAAATCCGTTAGTAGAATATGCACTGCCAAATACAGTCCACATCAAATAAATATCCAGAAATTTGCAAATTCACAAGTTGAACTGTTTGGAAAACCAAAATGAGACAAATTTTTCATTATTAGCAGAACAAAAAACTGAAATTGGATTATATTTGGGGTGCTTTTGGGTGAGTTTACCCAATAAAAGCCACTGGGATTTTTGGGTATGTGCCTGGGTGTCTAAATGATGCCATTAACAAGGCAAGGCTAAATAGATTCAGGTACTTGAGGACCAGCCTAATCTGCCATAACTCCAGAGAAAAATAGCTCGATTAAACAAAAATAAGTGTGCTCAGTTGAACTTGTTAAGTTAGCTAAATGAACTAATGCAATGAAATCAATCAAAATGTTTTGTAAGTGTAAAGCTTTAAAAATTCAGACACATTATGCTATTTGGGCACCCCATTTTACGCACGAGAGGTATCATAGCTATAGTGCATATTAGCTATGATAATTCTGTCTGTCTTGGTGTTATGGTGGCGGTCACATCCTGGTACCATTCCAAGACCAGGTGAGATAGAGACTTCAAGTTTTCACCGTATGATAGCATGAAGTCTCCATTATTTTGCGGCAAAATTTCATGCCACTGGGCGAAGGGGGCCCCACAAACAAGGGGGCGAAAGAGGGGCACTCCCCTTAAAAGGGGTTATTCTAGTGCTATTGGCTCGTCTAATGTGAAAATAGTTGCAGATAGGCACAGACATGCTGCTTATCATAACAAGCACTGGCAACGAGCTTCCTAGGAATGTCAACATCGATGACCTTGAATGACCTTGAACCCCCAAAATAGCGAGTTTTAGTTAATTTTTTTTGCGATTTTGGGCTGTGACACACATTTCAAGAGTGAATTGCACCAAAACGACTGGCGATAGACCAAGACAACCTGCATATGAAATTTTCAGCATTAAATGTAGATTTTAGCTGTCTACATCCGGACCCTGTAGGTTCAAGGAGGCCTGCAGATGCGGGTGTCAAAGAGGGATACCCCTCTAAAAAGTGGTTATTTATCTGTTGTTGGCTTGTCTAGCATGAAAATGGTTGCAGATAGGCACGGATGTGCTGCTTATCATAACAAGCACTGGCGACGATTCCTTAGGAATGTCAAAATCGATGACCTTGAATAACCTTGAACCACAAAATAGGTTTTTAGTGATTTTTTTATTTTTTTTCTGCAAAAAAGTGAATTGCAACGAAATGGATAGAGATAGATCAAGATTACCTGCGAACAGGAACTGCTATAGGCTATCACACGTATTATGAGCATTAGTTCAGATTTCTTGTCTGTTATCCTCACATAGCAACTATTTAAATAAAAAAAACTACCACATTACTTGCAGCCTATACTCTTATTACACTGCTAGTTACAATTCTTATCACAAAAACAGAACATTATCACAGCAACAAAGCCCACCTCAGTAATGGCTTCTTTCAAGTCATCAACGAATTTTGTTCGATCTCGTTCATTGCGAGCACAGAAAGTGCCGAGAACCTTCGAGTTGGCATCGCTCAGCTGTATACCAAACTGATAGACTGCACATAACACAGTAGTAGCTGATAACACTAGCCATTACATCATACTATAGCATGTGGTGTACAAAAAGGAAAGTTTTCCAAAGCCACAAGGCAAAGAAGGTGGCGCTGATCTTCATTTTCTTAGCCCACAGAAACACACCAGTTTACACTGTAGGATCACAAATACCGATGTATCGCAGAATGTGCCTGTTTACATCCTAGCTTTCGCTGGTACTCATTGTGCCTACCCACAGAGGGATGGCCAGGCTGAGTTGACCTGTGAGATGGATATGAAATAATTAACAAGAATCAGGCATAACTTATAGTAAAACCAGAAGACCAAATTCTTCATCACCATTTTTTAAAAACTCCCACTGATGTCAGTAATCAGTGCAAAAACAGAAAATGAGTTCAGAGCAACCATTAATCTCCATAGACTTAAGCTGTAAGAAAGATAAGGGATGCTACCAACGCAACAAAATTTTACTAAACTTATTTAGTTACTAAGGTCTCTAACTTGGAATCACAATGGACCATGGACTAGTTGGACAGAATGCACTAGCAATGCTGTGATCAGCAGAAAGATTATCAATTAGTCAATCTTCTTCAAGTTTAATTCAGACTGCATGGCCCGTTAGAAGAAATGACAAAGACAAAGACAAATATACAAAATACAAAAACAGAAAGAAGAAAGCAACAAAACACATAATAGTACACTACACAATGACTACAATGTCCAAAGCTACCGACATCTGTACCAATCAGCAACCAGCAATTAAATGAGTAACCAGAAACAGTCCACACAATTAACATGACTACTACGGTAAAAAGACACATACATCAATTACAACTATCGAGTGTGTGTGTAGAGTTTTACGTCCCACCCGACATAATATAGGTCATTTCAGGGACGGCCTTTCCAGGCAATGCACGTACACATAACAATGGAACAAAAAGTTAACCCTTTACACAACGTTTAACCTTTATGACATACAAAACCTAAAAACAACCTAAATCTGAAGTTGTAAAAACTGCCAATTCTAACTGTGCATATGTAACTAACAGTAATGGCAGTTTTAATAATCTTCTCTCTTATAACGACTGATATACCACAAAAAAGTAACATATGGTATTACTAAATCACAAGTAACGTGCATCAAAATCGCAACTTACACGGTGTTTCAAACACATAAACGATCATTCCAACGATCGGGATGGACTGACGAAAACCGTACATTACATTCTCCTTCTTCTTGCTTACTGACTTTGTAATCTGCACACAATGCATATTGTTGGTACCGGCCAGCTATTCCGAAAGTCCATTGTGCAGATATGCACCACAATGCTAACGTTTGGGTTAAGGTTAGGGTTAAGGTTAAAGTTAGTGGAAATGTTTGTTTGTTTTTACTCGCGAAAGCAGCTACCGCTTTCAGCGCGTCTTAGCCATCGCAATTCTGTCTCTCTGTCTGTCCATCTGTCACACGGGTGAATCAGTCAAAAACGATGCAACTAGGATCATCAAATCTTCACCGTCAGCTGCCTGGAAGACTCTAGTTTCAGGAACCGTAAAGCTTTTCCATAAATTTGAAGGGGGTCACCCTGAACGAGGGCGCTAAATGAGAGGGGGTGGGCAAAATTTGCGATTTTTGGCCAATAAGTCGCTGTATCTCAGTAACGGTGTGAGATAGGGCCTAGGTTACTATTAATCACTAATAGGAAGTTGTACACTGGCTCTTGATTGGCGCCCAATTCAATGACCTTGAATAACCTTGAACGCCAAAATAGGGGTTTTATGGATTTTTTGGCGATTTCGGGCTGCGACACAAGTCTATATCATTCACAAGGTGGCGCCACGCTACTATCATTCTGCGATCTAGATAGAGAATTTGGTATTTGTGTATTAACTTAGCGTGAACCGGAACTGCTATAGGCTTTCACGCGTCTTGTGAGCATTAGCTCAAATTTCTTGTTTTGTCTGTTTTGGAATAGTGGACCTTCGGAATAATGGACCCGAATCATATTATTGCTCCATGCAACTGACACGTGCAGAATATTAAAGCAAAACAAAAATACAAGTTCAGAATTTAACTGAAATTATTTACTCCATCAAATTTAATGTGCAATGTTAAACAGCTCTTTGATACTAATACAGTCATAAAGCTAAAGTGTTAAGCTAAACAGCTGCTCTTTTTTGTCACACTATAACACAGTAACAGTATGGAAACTAAACGTTTACAGCTGCTTTCACAACAGTTAAACCTGTAATCATGACGATATCTTTGGTACATAACATGTAAAACAGACAAACACAACCCAAATCCATAACACTTATACACTGGGTCACTTCACTTTTTGACTTAGACTTTCGCTGAGTCTAAACTTCGGTCTAAGTACCTACTAAAGTCAAAAAGTGAAGTGATTTCGCTGAGACTTTTCGCTGAGTCCAATGGACTCAGCGAAAGTCTCAGTACCTACTTAGACCAAAGCTGAGCCGAACTAACCTGGCTAAAGTCGGTTCGATTTGCATGGAAGAGATAGCTTTAGCCCTTAAGGCTTAACTTTCGCTGAGTCTGAATCCACTTCAACTTTTGACTTTAGCTAAGCGAAAACATGGCGACTATTTACAGTCCTATGCGTACGGATAGTTTAGTAAATTTAAGCAGTCTGGTATCAAAAATATACGCCGTAATAAATATGCAATGACGTCAGATGTTACGTAATTTCGTTATTTGCGTGCGCGGCGCAATAAAATAAGCAAGTCCAAGCGTAAATGGTTGATTTATTTCCTGTTAGATTTACCTGTTTTCCGCCATTTTTGATCGTTTTGGTCTAAGTCAGTAGACTTAGACCAAAGTTTAGTTGAACTGTGGTCTAAGTACAGACTTTAGCGTTCAGCTTTGGCTTTCGCTCAGCAAAAAGACTCAGCAAAAGTCTAAGTCAAAAAGTGAAGTCGCCCATTGTATCTACCAAATTTATTATGCAAAAATAGCATAAGCAGTGTCTCAAACTGCACACACTTTGCACTAACTAGTCAGTTGCAATGAAATCTGATACAGTAACGTGATAATCTTGCCTACTAGATACGTGCATGGAAATAACCCTAACTATATTCAGAAGATAGCTATTTTTGTAATCTGGCGTGCTATTGTACAACAATATTACATGAAATTTGTACCGGGGTCTGCTTGACAACGATGTCAACAATGCATTACGACACTTGGAAACGACCCCAGAACAACCTTAGAAATGTTGCAAAATAAAAAAAATATTCTACACACATGCGCGCTTTAAAATACATTGCTTTCAATACTAAAGTATCAAGATAGGAGCACAAATTTCATAGCATTAACTTACTTCTGCAGCCGGAGACATTGTAAGCATTGGAATGCCGACCATAGAATAAAAAATCAACATTGTCGATTTGATTGACTAGAACCAAAAATAAGTAAAAAAAATTCCGTTTTTACATGATTGAGTTCATGAGTTGTAGTGACCAAAAGTGACTTTTTTGTGACAGATGGAGCGCTCCGCGTTTTCCCCACAGTACACGTAGGCCTATATGTGTGTGTGTGTGTATATAGGCGTCGAAGACTTTGATGCGTATATTTAGGACTGTTTTGCCCATGGTCGTTTAATACAGGCGAAATATGCGCGATCTTGGTGAGCGGCTTCTTGGCAATGTAACGTCTAGCACGTTTTTGTGACGTTAGACTTAAATTACGGTCGTTGCTTCGATTCCAGGTCAGGTCGCTAGTGCATGTTACTACTTGACTGTCTGCCGAGTGGAAGAAAAACCACAAAAATAATGTCAACTCATCCTTACATCCCTGCTTGGCTGGAGATGGGGTGAAATGCGTTCACTTGTGTAGGTGGCAGCTGGATAACGCTGTGCGATCCCATATGGTAGGTGACGATCCGTAGCTCTGAGATGGGTTAAACCTTATCAGCTCAGCTGCCAACGCTCGTTCGGCCCACAAACTTTTCTATCTGCTTCATTCTCATGTGTTCAGCTGTTACTTTGGAACAGAGTTACACCAAATAAATATCAAGCCACTGTGTCAGTCAAATGTTTAATGCTTCACTGCTGCTCAGCCAACAACGCAAGTACAATATAGGCATGCGTGCCACACATAAATGAATAAGGCAACAATTGAACTAAATTACTGACAGGCACATACATGTATATCATCTGTGTCATCACTATCAGCCACCTGTCTGTCAACAACTCAACAGAATAACAGAACTACATGTGACAAAAACGTCAACTATTTCAGTCACAGAACACGAATTCAACGCTCCAAAATCATCAAGTAATAAAGACATTTATTCAAATTATAATACAGAATGTGTTACCGGGTAGTTAGCAATACTATTATTAACCAGTGATGAAGACCTCAAAACCACCGTCTTGGACTTGAAACATCTCAGGGACTTAAAAATAAAGTCTTGGTCGTGTTTATATCCCTGCTATTAACAAGTGAACAACATCAAAAATAACAAACAACAGCACAACTCTAAAGACTTCTAATTTGCAAATATGTGTAGTGATATGCAACAATAACACGTTTTCTCCAAAAATTGCACACAATTACTCAGTAAAAATGTGATGAAAACACACTAGTAAGAATGAAGCCATAAGCACTGATATTTGACATGAATAAAGTATGAAAGTTACTGATTGAGAAAAAACACGAAAAAACAGACAGGAAATGCATGATAAATGATACATGACTAAGGGATGACAGATAAAAAACAACCTACAGTTTAGTACAGTAAGTAGTAAACACAAAGTAAAATGGCACCATATTTCACTGTCTGTTAAAGAAAGGCACAGTAAAGACATTTATGATAGAAACAAAAGTCTATAATTCACTATCACTAGATACATAGCAGATTTCCTTAACATACGATTTTTAGGCAGTCCAGTAACCAATAAACGAAGCACCATTGTAATTAATAAAATTATAGTTTTAATTACACCATCATTTCATTTCATCATATTACAATTTCTTGCACATACAAAACCAACTAGTCAACATTATAAACAGATAACAGAAATAATTCAACATATATTTCGATGACAGGTAACTAGTGTTATTTTACTGGGACTCCAAAATCTTTTGCTGGAGCAAAAATAGTGTACTACGTCCTAACTTAAATTGTAAGCACCAATGCAAACGTATGGCAAAGCACGTAAAGTATATCACAACAAACACATCAGATACGAGTGAACCAACCACCAGTGTTAATGCATTATGCACAAGTGCACATTTTGTTACAGCTATCACTTTTCTCTTAACCACTGTCTAATCATGAAAACTCCACATTTTGTGAGCAGATTGTCTGCATTTTGTTTGATACAGAATAATTGTGCTCCACAAAAGTGACAGTGCACGGCAGAGAGCGCTGTGTTAAAGTACAAAAAATAACTAGAAGGTGCTCGTGAGAGTGCATATCTCCGCCAAGTGAAGTGATTTATACATTACTACTACTACTACAACTACACCCTACAACAAGGAAAGGGGAGGGAGAAGGAAGAGCCGCTTCGCGGAGGGAGGGAAAAGTAATAGCCGGCGTTGCTGCTTGTGCTGTTGGTGCAAGGACATCATTGCTACTATGAGTCATCATGTACAGACACATGCACACACAGACGGACAGAACGACCAATCTCTTAATCTCCTCCAATGTTCACTACATTCATCTTGGTGGAGATAATAAATTACATAGCTACATGAAAATTATTTCACAAAATGTGATAAGTCCAAGTTACCTAAACAAATTCTGTCCACTGTTCCAGACAGTTAAATGTAAAAGGTAGCAGTGAATCTAAACCGAAATGGTCCTTGGCACATGTCAGTATGAAAACGCAAAATGCAAGCAGCTGAATATTTCACTCCATTTAGGCGTGAATAAGCTAAGTCTATATCATCTGTTATTAAGCAAAGACTTATATCAATGTCATGCTGACAACTTACACTTTTCTCCTGACCTCACTATTATGCATTCACAACAAAGTAAGCTAACGAGGCTGCAGCCCAGAATGTCTGGTTCATGCAGTGACTGTAACTGAACACTGAATCACAGATTGTGATTCTGCAACACACCCATCTCATGCTACTCATTATCAAAGGCAAAGTAAAAAAAGTCACAGGCACCAGAAATGATCTTTCTAGCTCAAATGCACAACAAACCATATGAGGGCAAAAATAACTCAATCAGATAAACCTGTACATATACACTGTGTCCC
>Ga0209671_1004478_pt1 | contig 13861 bp, 7 predicted proteins | sample WorMetHERISLAND2_2_FD_187401 | JGI IMG/M metagenome (GOLD analysis project Ga0209671, IMG submission 187401) | Marine gutless worms symbiont microbial communities from Max Planck institute for Marine Microbiology, Germany - Olavius geniculatus... | ecosystem: Host-associated > Annelida >... | reverse complement strand
GATTGCTTAATTAACATAATGGATAAAAAGTAAAAACACATTTTGTTTACATTTTTGACACATTAGCACATTTTACCTAATTGTCCATTTTTAACTGCTTGCAGTAAAATTGTTTGAAGTGTTGGCCCATTATGCGAACACAGGCAAGGAGACGCTTTCTCCATTCATTGACAGCAGTATCGATAATGTTTTGCTCCAGACTAACTCAGGATGTACCAGTCGCTTCTTCACTTCACAAACATTCTTAAATTTTTTGATAGACGCACTGCTGCAAGACAGTCAAACCTTGTAATAGACCGGCTGTTCGTGCCCACAGATTAGGATACGGCCTATATGAAATTTATCGACGTTTTTTCATTTATTCTAACACGGATTATGCTTGGTTTGATTTCCCCAGGTAGTGCAAAAGCAGAAATTGGGTGAAATGGAAACTAAAACACTTGTTTTATAGCCAGTGGTGTTAGAAATATTTCTGACAAGAATTATTAAAATCTGCTAATTTTTCTTCAACTTACGATGGATAATGTCGGAGATGTTTTTTAGGTTTTCTGTTTATTTCAACACATATTTCGCTTGATCTGATTTCCCTAGGTAGTGCAAAAGCATACATTGGGTGAGGCGGGAAACTGAACAATCGTTTGATGGCAAGCTGTGTCAGAAATATTTGTACCAAAAATTATCAAAATCTGATAATTGATTTTCAAGTTACAGTCGAAAATGTCGGGGATGTTTTTTGAGACTCAGTGTAATACTGTATAGGCTATAGTGTATAGGCTAGTCGAGTGGCGCGTGCGCGATGCAGCGATAAACTGCAATATTTCATCGTATGCAGTAACTATGTCGACATTCAATTATTTTTTGATACAACTAAATACAAGAAACACGATTGACGACACAATTCCACAGGGGACGATTTTGATAAGTAACGGATGATGCAGAACAGTAATCGAAATTCCGCCCATCACTAACGACATCTAGCTAGAACTACTTGCTCAAGTTGAAGTGGGCGTCAACGATCAACTTCAATATTCTGTTGACAGTAATGTTTATCAATCATCACTTCTAGGGCTGTGCTGTTTTAACGAGTAGGCCCACTATGAGTACCCGAGCACTTCTTAAGAAATAAGAAAGAAAGTAAGATTGTTATAAGCCATCAGGTGTCTTAGTGGCGTAGCGGCTAGGACGCTAAACCCAAGGTCAAACGGTCGTGGCTTCGAACTTCCACTTCTGGTCGGGTAGCTATTAGCTGGTTACTGTTAGGATGAGTGACTGTCTGCGGACGTAACCACAAAGGTCAACTCAGTTTTCTATTTCTCCGAAGTAGGCAAATCAAGTAGCAGCCTGTTTGGTTAATTGGGGTAAGCAAAACGAGCTTACCTGTTCTGGTAGCAGGTAACATTGTGTGATCCCTTGCATATGGCAGATGACGTTCCGTATCTCTGCGATGGGCTTCCCATATTTCCATACACCCTTCAATCTTTAGGCCTAACTCTGTACATTAACTATGACTAAATACTGAATTGTGTCCTAACTTTTGTTGTTAGTTTAATTCAAACACGTTGTCATAAAGCAGACCTTAGTTTCAGTTCTAAATTTCTCATCAAATATAGTTTTACAAATCAAATGTTTACGCAATTGCTCGTGTAGGCCTACTATTCAGCCCAACGCTGTGGAAGTGGGCGTGTCACTGTCACGGCGGTAAGTTAAAATAATATTATATTGACAGCTGCTCATCTCTATCTGTTATCGGACCCTTGGGACCACACATTGGAACCACCCATGAACACGCTCGTCGACCGGCGTTAGTGTCGAAAAGTATCGCTTTGAATTGATTCAATTATATAACTAGAGAATAACTAGAATAACTAGAGAATTATATAACTATAATCGAGATTGTTTTTAGCGTAGGCTATGGCTGCAGAAACGAGAGATTTTAATAGCCTAATCCGTTCAGAGTTTTAACCGGTGAGAACTAGCTAAGTTAATACAAAAACGTAGCAGATAATGGTACAATAATATTAAACGCACTGACTATTGATCGGCAGCCGGTCAAATAGTCTGTATGCTATCTGACCGATCAAAACAAAAACTCGCAGTCATCTCCTACCGAATGACATTAAATACAGCATAGGCGCTACTGACTAGAATTCGCGTGAATATTATGGTGTAGAGTTTAGGGCTTAGGATTAGGGTTCGGGTAGGGTTAGGGCTGAGGTTTGAATTAAAGTTAGCTTTTTAAAAAGATTTATGGACCATAATAAACATCAAAAAGTAGCCTACAATATGGGTGGTAAATTCAAGGTTCCTGCAGGCAAGCAAAAATCTTGCCGACTGGTAATCCGTGATAGCCAGGCTGCTTGCTAGGCTTGACGTGCTAGTTGGCCGACTGACGGATCCGTGATACCGTACTTGTTACGGTTGAGGTCGTCAGTTGCTCGGCTGCCGCCGTCCCTGCGGCGGTACAACGAGCACCCTTCGGGTCGTACCGCCAACGAAACACGGTCTTAGCCGGTACCTATGAGCACCATTCGGTGCTTGTACGTACTGGTTAAGACTGTTCAAGGCAGTGACCGGTCAAATATCCGGCCTTCACAGACCGGATATTGGACCGGTCATGACCGGCTACGTTTGACCGTTGACAAAAATTTGACCGGTCATACATTTTGTGCCAATATTAAAATCAAAATGACAACAACAAATACTAGGCGCGTATCATAACTTTGCACTACGAGTTTTTTTGTTTAATTAAGTAGCTGTTTTGGCGGTGTGCCATGATGCCATATCGAAGACGACATTGGCGACCATCCGACGCCAGTGCACTCTATCCTCAGAAGCCCTGATGAGGTATGTACTGTGTAGGTTCACTTTGCCCTTCCTCGATCCTATCTTTAAAAGCAGTGGCTAAACAAAATTCACAGCTGCGCGGAAATCGGTAAAACAACAGAACAGATTTAATATGATGGAAATACAGATGCTAACCTTGCATACAGACGGCGGATATTGGTTACACTGAGACTTAATATCGATTTTAGCACAAAAGATTTCTGCTCAGTTATTAGGCTATAGGCCCTACGTAGAACCTTACCATTATCATGCGCAGTGCGCACCACACAGCGCATTCTTCGGCACCATAATCTATTTTGCAACAGAAATGGATTGACATGTCGAATTGTAGCGCGATGTATCAGCATCGTATCGATCGAATCGGCGTTTATCGTTTTTTTTCGCGTAAAATGTAACATGTTGTGTCAAAGACAACTTTGACAAAATACGTGCACGTATTTTTTCGCAGATTTACCTAAGATGTGACAAAGTAGTTTTTAATAGCTTATACACTGTGTCCCCAAAAACGTCCCACTTTGTCATTTTTCATATCTTCGCCAAATATTAACGAATTTTTAAAAAAAATTTTCCTGGCACATACTATAGACAATAAGCAACAAAGTAGTTGTTACATATCCCACCACATTTTAACTGTGTTGCTACACTACCACGTGAAACATAAATTTTCAAAAATCACTAAAATCATTATAATACATATGCAAAAAATCATCTTTCAAAACAATTTTTACTAATTTTTACTAGTTTTTATAATTATGTTAAGTGTTACATACATTTATGATTATTGTAAACAAACGCAGATGATATTGTCGTAAATAATAATTTCAACGCACTGACGATATAACGCTGATGCAATGTGCCATTTAGCAGTGGAGATAAAACTCTGATAAGAAACTTGTACCGGTTCAAAAAATACAGTTTTGGAGAATACTGGCAAAATTTTTCAAGATAAACTGCAATGGCAAAAAGAGTGAAAATGTTATTAACAGAGATTTGGAAAACATGCAGCTCCGACCAAAGGCATGGAACCAGCAGGCTGAAGCATACGCGTACTGGAGAGAACATGATCACTGTGCATGAAATGGTAGGCTTGCTAAACTACAAAGGCCAAAAACAAACACATCATTCAGTACGCCAGATATCCAAAAAACGGATCTAACAAAGTGTAGCATCGTACAGATCATTCACTGCATTTTTGGCTGGAAATGTATTTTGTTTACCAACATGCTTGCTGTCTATGATTGCTAGTTTTTCTTGCATTTATATTTCACAAGGTAATGTAGCGACAAAGTTAGGCCTAACGTGTGGCGAGATATTCAATAATCACTTTATTGCTAATTGTCCACAGAATGTAACAGTAAAAGAATTTTGAAAATCGGTTAATATTTGGCAAAGATATAGACAATCACACAGTGAAACGTTTTTTAAGGACACAGTGTACATCTACAGGGTGGGCCAAAAAACCCGGACCTGTTTGAGCGTTGATAACTCAGCGATGGTTACCCGTAGAAAGGTTTGTGGTATGTCAAAAGTTTTAGAATGTTGTAGGCAAAAAGGGCCGAACTTGCGTAGCAAATCATTTAAATATCCTTTGCCTAATTTGCATAAATTTTCATTACCCCTGAAATTAGGCATTTGCCTGCACTCCCATGTGTCCGAGTTCACTGAACTCAAAAACTCACTGCCAAAAAGTTCAGATTTAAATTATGTAAATTATTCAGTGTGGGGGCATTGCTACAGATAGCGTGGTCACCAAATTTTAGTAACTGATCAGCTAAAACGTGCTAATCGAATGCTGGGCTCAGCTGATCCTGAACACATTGACTCCAGCGATCGATCAGCTGCCTAAAAGGACTGATGACGGTTATGAATGCAAAAGCTTGGCAACTGCCTATGTTGAATTTTGTTCAAACTCACGTACGTATGTGTTAAAGATTGTTGATATTTTATTGTATGCTGAATGAAAATCAACTTAAATTCATGTGTTACTGCCAATTTAGCATGATTTTGGAGGTGGGGTAGATTTGTGTAAATCGGGCAAAGAATATTTAAATGCTGAGACATGCAAGTTGTACACTTCTTTTGTACACAATTTTGAAATTTTTGGCATTTTACGCGCCTTTGTATTAATAAACTTCGCTAAGTTACAAAAGCTCAAATATCCATGTTAAATCCATATGTTACAGTCAGATTTGGCAGATTTTTGGGGGTGACGAATATTTATGCAAATTAGGCAAAGAATATTTAAATGCTTCACTATGCAAATTTGTCCTTTATTCTTTACAGCATTCTGAAACTTTTGACGTATCACACGTCTTTCTACCACTAACCATCGCTGAGCTATCAACGCGCAAACAGGTCCGGTTTTTTCGCCCACCCTGTAGAAACACTGCTGACTGTTGAGCTTGTGCATTTAGGACACTCTTGTAAACTTTCTGTCTTCGATAAAGCTTTCATCATTGTGAGTGACTTTTGTTTTAAATTATTATTTAGTTTTTTTAGAAACATTTTAAATTTTAGTTTAGTTTTAGTTTCAAGTTTTTTTTCGTTTTTGCTTGCAAAGTTTTTTGTTTTATATTTAGTTGTTGCTAACAAATTCGTTATTTTTGTTATTAGCTATTTTCGTTTTTGTTTAGGAAAATCATTTTACTATCTGTTCAGTCAACCGTTCCGTCGCCAGATAATCGTAATATGTACACAGTATTTACGGATATTTTGAACCACGACCAGCGGTGTCGTGGGCTGAAGAGTTGGGAGCAGAAAGTTACAATAATTTCTGGCGGGGCGAACAAATTATGAAAGCTAAAGATTTTAATCGTGCCCATAAATTTTTTCAGAATGGAGATTTTTAGCCCCAGATTTTCTGTCTTAGAAGTAATGAAATTTTCCGACAGGCTAAAATTGCGGTGGGTACAAAAACTGCTCCTTACACTGTACACATTCCCACGCGCCGCCTCTTGTCACATCTGGCGCAGTTTGGTTGGTTGAAGCTAACCAAGTAAGTTAGGTAATCATTCGTATAAGCTCCTGTATAACAAGCTAAGCTGTCGATCTCGATATCAATCGCTACCAATCTGATTACCGCTAAACGGTTTCAGCGCCAGACTAATTACTTTCTCACCTGCAGCTTGTCCGTCTACCTACCTGTGTACATCCGCCCGGTTTGATTCTTGCGTTTTGCTTCAATTTGTAAAAAAATACAACAGGCAAACGGCAGATTACGGGATGTTTCTTTCCGGGTCGTGATTTTGTGCCCGGTCTTCTTTGAGGGGCTCACGCTCAAATTTCAAAACAGTGAAAAATCTTTAAAAACTCTAAAATAAAAAAAACTTTTTTCACAAAACCTAGTTTATTTTCCAGTCCTGAGTACACAATACCCGAACCGTTGCCGGATTTAGCGGAAAGGCTACCGGAAGAGCGAAGTATGAGAAAATAGACGCCCATGCAGTCTGAATTTTCAAAAATCCAGATGGATAAAAACATTTTGGTTTTGACGTTACGTTGCACTCAACGTGTTAAGAACATGACATTGTCATAGCGTGTAACTAGGCTAGTTGTCCATGTATCGCTATGGCGGCTGTGCTTCCGTCTGCTTGTCTGTCCGTCTGTCTGATTGAGTTAGCCTAGTCCGGAACAGTCGCAGCATCCTGCCTACAGAGACGCCCAGACTACACTTGCTTCAACTTGTTGTGGTTTTGTGGTAGCTGAAGTTCTGTGCACTTGTAAATAATGTGGTAGCCTACATCCCAAGGCTTTTCCGTGCCCCGCACCCAACTGGGAAGCTTACGGCTTCCCCAGGCCCTCTAACTAAGGGGAGGACGCTCACTTAGGGCGCTCCTAAGAACTCACTCCGCATTCGGCTTACGGCTTCAATTTTCGGATTTTCGGGCCTCTGTATTTGTGCAGGACAAAATGCTGGTAGAATGCATTTACGGCAGAAAGAACTTAAGCAAAAAAGTAAAACTACGATGCATATATTTTGTCAACTGTAAAGGAATTAAGCAAAAACCACAAACTCACGCCAGAAAAGTACAAAAAGTTAAACATAAAAGGAGCAAAGCAAAACATCATGAAACAGTTGAAGTAGTCCTAAGCGTCATGAAAGAACGATCCCAAATTAAACAAATATAATTTAAAATTTTGCATAAGATTCCATGCAAAGAGAAGTCTCCTACTTAAAGCTGGAAAATTGGTCTAAAAAATTTTTTTAAAAACTTTAAAAAACAAAATTTAACTGTTAAGTTTTTATTTTTTAGTTTTTTTGTTTGTTGAAGTTCTGTGCACTTGTAAATAATGTGGTAGCCTATATCCCAAGGCTTTTCCGTGCCCCGCACCCAACTGGGAAGCTTACGGCTTCCCCAGGCCCTCTAACTAAATAAGCGTGATACAAATCAAATTTTATTTTATTTTAGTCGTAATTATTGACTTGTAAAATCACGTCATCCACTCAACAAAAACGTTGTGACATGAAGAGTGGTGCAAAGGATATTCTTCCTGAGTCTTAAAATTTGCGTTCAGTCTTTATTCTTTATACACTAAAGCCAAAAATTGCTTTTAAAAACTTGACAGAAACCTTACAACCTGAAGACCTAATAACCCAAAAACGTAAAACGGTAAAAACTTCAAATCTAGTAAGCCTAAAACTTAAAATCTTAAAAACGTAGGTTTTGTCCAGCCGTTGTCCGACGCGGGTTAACATAAGACGTAGTATACTGGCGGGCATAGGCCTATGTCTTAGACTGACGTGAGTTGACAGTCGCCGATGCTGCTGCTGCTGCTGCTGCGGTCATTTCGCCCGCAGCGCAACTGCAAGAGTAGGGGCCCGGCACACGACGTGCATGGGCGCTTCGCCTGTCTGTGCGTTGGAGCGTGCAAGTCGTCATAAAACTGATTTTCAACGACGACTGTTCGACCGATTACCGACACGAGTCGTAGTAGTAGTAGTTGGCGTACGGTAATAGTAGTAGTAGTTGTCGTCGTCGTTGTCGTCGTAGTAGTAGTAAGTAGTAAAGCGATTACCGACACTGTCTGCGGCCGTCGTGCTGGTTCTGCGCTAAATCATACAGCCTACGTACGTACAAAGAGCTCGCTCGGTAAGTTAGCTTTACTAATATTTTCCGTAGATGCAATGTGCACGTAGACGCAAGCAATCTAGTGCTTAGAGCATCTGCAGTAAGCGGCGCTAGAGAGTTTGAAGCTCAGTTGAGGCTCCCCAAATACAACTATGAAGCCCCTATAACGGGGTTTATCAGAAAGGCCCCCAGGGTCCGGGGAGAGCCCCTAGTCAAGGGGAAGGCGAAGCTTCAATAAAACTAAAACATTTTTGGCTTTTGGACGTTCAATGATAGCCGCAAGTTTGCCCAGTTTTCCAAAATTTTAAAACGCAGAAAAATCAGATACAATTCTTGTTATCTAGTTGCAAAAAATAAAGTTCATATGCCGCAATACGTCACAATACGTTAATAAGAAGTAATAGACTTGTCCATTTTGAATAAACAGTCTACATATTTACATGTTGTATATCTTAAATATATTGTAAGAACTAAAATGTTTTTCATACTTAGCATGAGGCCCCTGAACATACGTGAGCGTGAGTAAGTATAAAAAAAACACTGGAACGTAAACAGGCACACTTCGCAACGCACTGGACCGGAGGGTACAAGGGGCCCTTCCACCGGCTCTGAGCGTCCGACTCATAACTTTCACGTCCCGGTTTGAATCTTACCACGAGTCATTTGCAAGCGATTAGATAGGTAAGTAGGCTAAGCGAGTAAGTAAGATGACTTAGAAGGCGCAATTTAGCAGATTAAAGTAATGCACGAAAATGAACAATAAACGAAAGTTAAAGAAAATAAACGATAAAAACACAATTAAAGTTGAAATTATTTTTTCTCACAATTGTCACAATTCGAATGAAGCAAGCAACCTTTGTAAAAAAAACGTAAAGTCCTTTCAAGCCATATCCGTGGGGTTTCGCTAATTTCCGATTTCTCAGCCCACAGCTAGACACCGGTGTACACTGCCAGAGCACCAACATAGGACCAGTGTGTTGCGAGGTGTGGCTGTTTACAGTCCAGTGTTTTTTGATACTTACTGCGCTTACTCATGCACGGAGGGATGGCCAGGCTGAGTTGACCTACCTAGGAGGCAATCGTTTCCAAGTTGCTAGGGCCGGGTGCTTAGTTCATCTCAGCCGTCTACCGTCAGATGGATGAGAAATGACTAGTAGCTTACGGGCTACTGGGTAAAGGCCTAGAGTGGCTGATTTAAGCGGAGGTATTTCGGCTGGCGGCACCTTGGGTCCAACTGTTGGCGGGCAATGGACGGCCGTACAACAGTGATGTACACGAGACCTTCTGAGCCGAGACCGAGACGAGACCGAAACGAGACGTTGCAGCTTCCGAGACGCTGGCCGAGACGTTGAAGCTCCCGAGACTCTCGAGAGTCTCGGGAGCTTCAACGTTTTCCGTGACGTATGGTGAAACACATTAAAAATATACGGATTAATTAACTCGCACCATCGTTAGCGCTTTTTATTTGTGATATTGTGGTTTTTGCACTTTATTTTGACAATTATCACTGAATAATTAACGGCTTGCACCGTAAAGAATTGCAACTGCAGTGCTGTAGACATGAGCCATTATGTTTATCGCAATATGCAAACAACTGAAATTAGTAAACTACAGCTGCTTAGCCTATGGCCTTATACGTCGTCTACATTTGGCTAATAGTATATTCATTCTGACATCATACACTTTATCTTCATTGCGACTAGGTCATTTTTTGACCAAAAAAGACTGACATGACATAATTCTGCTTTATGATAAATAAGTAAATGAAAGAGTGAAAACACTGTAAACGAATATGTATGCCTAAGCCACAAATGTCATGCTGGTTAGTATCGCTCTAACTGCAGCTACAGTATGCACGGCGCGCCCCTACACAAAACGTCTCGACGAGACACAGTGGCCTGAGACCCGAGACGAGACCTACTTGACCGAGACCGAGACATATTGCTCCGAGACCGAGACGAGATCCAAGACGCATCGGTCCGAGACCGAGACAAGACCGAGACGTTGATGATTTTTTCCGAGACGAGACCGAGACGAGACGTTAGTACGTCTCGAGACCGTCTCGAGACCGAGACGTCTCGACCGAGACCACATCCCAGCCGCATAATGCGCTGCGGTGTCATTAGCTTATGCCAATCAGCTGCCAGTTCTGAGATCGTAAAACGCTTGTGGTCATGAATCTGACTTTTGCCGTTATAATTTTAACGCAGCTGTCCTTTATAGGATGTTTACACGATCCAGCAAACGTCCAGCATTACATTTGCTGGAAGTTTGCTAAACGTTTGCTGGATCGTGTAAACACCCCATTAGGTGCATTACGCACCTTGCTGTCTTTCCGTTTCTCTTTGTGTTTAATGCAAGAACACTAACGATAAAAGCACACGCTAAAGTTAAATTTAAAATTTCTTTTCTTGTGATTCGAATAATAGTTTGTTGTGTAATTAGGTAATCAATGAAGCGTGACGTCAGAGCCATGTATGACGTCATAGTGACGACGATGTTGACGATCAGCTTTACCGTGACGTCACAGCACGGTCACGTGGACGGTGTGTCGATCACGTGTTCTGAGGCGTCTACACTTTGTAACTCTGACGTCACTTGTCGCGTCATGCTTGACGTATTCTCACAAGCCTGCGACCAATCTGGTAAAAATATTTTGACAGCAATTTTATTGCGACGAATGTGGCTCTTGTTACAGCGTTTTGTTTAGGAAAGTGGCCGCTTAGCAGTAGCAGAAAAGCTATGGCATTCAGAAGTTCTACAGACATTAAGAGTTGTCTTTTTATTGCAATCGCGGAAGCAAGGAATTATAAATTAAACGTAATCGCTCCATGCGCGACGCTAGATGCGGGAGGGGAAAGGGGCAGAGGACAGCTGCCCCAGTTCCCTTGCCCTTGCCCACCGGCTGCCCCCAGGAGAAATTTTGATGGTGATAAAGTGCTCTATGATAACCATACACATGCCAAGGTGAGACTTATTAAATGTCGTTTTTGCAAGCGAACACATACATCTGTGACTTGTTGCGTTTCCAAATATGAGGAAAGTAAGCAAATTTGCGGTTTTCATTTGCACGTCCAAAAGCTAAAAGTGTTTGAGCTTCAGGGGGGTTTTGCCCCCCCTTGACCTACCTACCAGGCAGTGCCGGTATCGCAAAATAGATCCGCCGGCCTACACTTGAGAGTTGGAAGCTTTCTCCGAAATCCAACTATGATGCCCCTATAACGGGGGTCTGGGGGCAGAGCCCCCAGCGGGGTCCAGGTGCAGAGCCTCTAATCAGGGGGTCAGGGGGCGTAGCCCCCTAAAACCGAAACACTTCTGGTTTTTGGACGCTCTGTCCCTGGACCCCGTAGGCCTACGTGTCTTTTTGATGCACACAACAACTGAATAAAGTCGACATTTGGCCCACACACAAAATTATTGCCCCTGTGCCCTGCCCCTTGACCCTGTTGCCCCAGTTTCAGATTCCTAACGCCCCCCATGAATCGCTGGTGTGTATTATGTCTATGACCGTTTCGTTTTCCTCGATTACTCATACTCTGCAGGTTATGACAGGATTTTGATCGAAATTTCGCACTGAATTTTGGCACCTGAAATTAGTTAGTCGTGAAATCCCATTTCCTTGAGATTCAAATTTAAATGCTACCGCGGGGATGTGTTTTCAATAGGACAGCGATATAGCCTATCTCAAGGATAATTCGCCAGATAACATCACTAGTGCTACAAAATAAAACATATTTTGGCAGAGGTTGTTGCTCTCCGGGTATTTCTTATTTCTTCTGGCACTGTCTTTTAAGTAACAGAAGTCCATTGCACTGCGGAGTTTGATGTAGTCTTACGGCTAATGATCATCATGAGATAAGTAAGGGTCGGGAATTTATTTGCGACTAGTTCTGTGGGCAGTGCGTCATAGATTAGTACGCCAATCTGTGTGTGTGTGGAAGCAAGTCAGTTCATTTCCGCCGCTTGTTATCGAGTTACGAGCGTGCCTGCTAGCTCGCGAATACTACTAGAGTTTACTAGTATTACAACAACTACAACTACAAGAGTGCCTGCGCGCCGGTTCGCACGTTCTGGTGCGGCTTATTCGGTTAATGAACCGGATGCCTCTCCGTCTCGCCTAATTTCATTGCGAACCGTGCAGCGGACTTTTATTTGAATTAATAGCACCTGACCGACTCCATTTTTTGCCGCCGAATTACGCCATTCGGTTTAATCCCATCCTCGTCCCGGGGTCGAGGTTGGCCACATGCCTCGTGGGCGTGGTCAACAATTTGGTTGGTGGTGTCGGATACAAGGCAAAGGGGCTTGGCATCGACGGTGTGGACATATGCGACATAGAGAATTCGGATCCGGTTTCAGTTGCTGAATGTAAATTCGCGAATTCGTAAATCTTTTGCGGACATTTTGTACTAAACACAAACATTTCGCTACGCATAATAAAGCAGTAAGTAAGTAAGTAACACAAGAGCAACAAAATATACTGGTTTATCGGCATTTGTTAAATATAAATATAATCGGGATTTTCCAGTAGAAGAAAACAATAAAACATTTCTGCAACATTCATAAGTTGCATTACATTTTCTTTAAGTTATACACGTGACAACGGTATTGGAGTTAACGATAGGCCTATTGATAAATTTTTCTGACGCTATATATCTGTATATATGAAAGGTATTATCTCGATTATAGGAATTAAAAAATGTTTGCAGAATTCTGTCTGTTAGCTTTGGAACGGTAGTGTATAACTCTAAATTATCATTACTTAATCGTTGGAGTTTATGTGCAAAATTCTTATAGGCCCCTGGCCCCTATTACATAATATCATGTTTACCGTATCTGTTTGCTCTATATGCTTGTGGTTGCTAACCTGTGTAAATACTGCTTGTGCCTTTGTTCCCCTTTTTGTTTGTTTGTCGGTCTGTCTGTTTGTCTCTGTTTTTTTGTTTTATATGGGTGTTTGATCTGAACTAAACGTATTAATATACAAATAATGACTGGCGTTCAAGTCATCATTGAATCATTTTGACCTGAAGTTCGTAAAATGTTGCCCGAGATCGAACACAAGTCAGCAACTAAGCAATTACAAAAAAGCTCCGACGACATCAATGTTGCCCGGGCAACAGTATGTATTTGTTAACGTCGCGTGACGTGATTTCGACCAATCGCGTGCAGGTATTTTGCTGTGAGGTATAACAATTTAATTGATTGACTAGTGACTGACTGACTAATGTATGGATTTAAGGGTCTATATGTGCGCGCTACGTGTTTATAGTCACAACGTGTCGGACAACACAGCGGCTGCACTGTCATTCAGCCATCTACGCTCTCCAGACCAATGTACACTTTAGCGGCTGTTTCTGCGACCCGCTGCAAGCGGATTTCAACCGCTGTCTGGACGTGCAGAAACGAATCTTCCAGCACTCGTGCATACAGAAGAACGGTACGATCAAGCACGAGCAGTCTTAATGCTGCAACAGATATTGCAGTGTTGTTGTTGTTGTTGTTGTTGTTGCATATGTTGTAGCTTGCAGAGGTCTTGGGTTCGACCGAATCAACTATCGCTGCGGTCGCTATTCAGTAGCTACCTGTTGAATGTGTAGTGGCCTAGGCCAAACTGGCTGCAGACAAGTAATTTATGGTAGTACGCACATAGGTCAACTCGGCCTTCCATTCCTTCTTGGCAGATGTTTAATAAGTTATGAGAATCGATAAAGATTACCTTTAGATGCATGATTGAATTGATTCTGTGCTTAATGGGCATAAATGGTCTAAAAAAAGTGCTGCTATTTGAGGCTACGACTTCATTGTAATTGGTAACATCAGTCGCAGAGCGCCCAACGGAAATGATTTGCAGTACAAGTAAGCACGTAAGCTAAGCCAGTGTTTGAATTGCCGGGGGCGGTTGAAAAGGGGGGGGGGTTGAACCCCCCAACTGTTTTCTCCTGTCT
>Ga0209671_1004477_pt1 | contig 13865 bp, 14 predicted proteins | sample WorMetHERISLAND2_2_FD_187401 | JGI IMG/M metagenome (GOLD analysis project Ga0209671, IMG submission 187401) | Marine gutless worms symbiont microbial communities from Max Planck institute for Marine Microbiology, Germany - Olavius geniculatus... | ecosystem: Host-associated > Annelida >... | reverse complement strand
GTTACACACTATACTAAGAAAAGGAAACTTAGGTCCCTTAACTACATTCGAGTTCAGTTCCATTCAGCTGAGCGAGTTGGCTTAGCAAATGATTTAGTTCCTTGATCTTGTCGCCCAATAAATTATTCGACACTTACTCACTTGCTTATTTAACGTCGCGTGATGCGGCTTGGATGCAGATATCTGATACACAAGCTACGCGACTTTGACGACGACACGGAGGGTGTTCTGACGGTGGCCCGCATGTCGGTCGTCAACGTCGGCAAGGTCTGGCACTGCGTTCCGGACACCGGGAAGCCCGTCCAGCGCTCCACGTTCCTAGATTTCAAGAAAGCGTGCGGCAACGAGTACCGTCTGTTCGGCAACAACTGCGTCCACTCGGTCAGACGAATGATGGCCCTACCCTGATCACCTTCACCCAGTTTCCGCGCCATCTTGACTTCTCGAGTTCACGAAGACTACAGAGTGGTCTAATAAAAAGTAGACCTATACGTTTTTTTCATAATAACTGCTTCAAACATTAATCTGTTTTAAAAAAAAATCACCGATGTACCTTGCACAAATTATGCCAAAAAATTGATCATCAAAGCTTAAGTCACACATACGACGCATTGTCGCACTTATCCTATGAAATATAATCCTTAATCAGCTTCAGAATTTGTATGTTACAAGGGATCTACAATGTAACTTTCATTTTTAAACCTGGCTACATTTCACAAAGCGTAATGTGATTAATGGCTTTCGAGGTTAACGCTGATTTGGGTGGTAAAAAAATTGAAAATTGGTTAATATTTGATTGCGGTATGAAAGTTAGGGGCTTACGTTTTATGGACCAGTCGGTATAATGCGTAAGATGTCACTGTCGACCATGACTACATCAATTCAGTGGCTATGAAATAAGAGGGGCATTGACACCCGTGTCGGACTGACTTAACTATTGCTACATCACAATCACATTAAAAGAACGGCCCGCAAGCAACATGTGCAAAAATTTCATTGTTTACATTACATACGTTAAGAGATCAAGCATTTACTTGACACTTGAAATAATCATGTCAATATATGTAGCCTATAGTCCAGTTCAGTTCATTTCTGTTGCTTCGTACACGCATTTGGGCAAAATATTGTACGCAATGTGTTTGCTACCGGTATCGCATTAGCGGGCCGACTAAAAATGCACGACATGAAAATTCGGCTCAACTGAATTTTAACAGCACACGTTTTTACAGTTTTTACTGTGCATGATATGGGACCTTTAAAGCTTGAAGTAGACTTTTTGTGCCAGTAGCAAGCAGTCCGACTCCAAGTGACACTGTCTCTCTTTTTCAACTGCCAAATATTTATCTGTGTAAGTATTTATACGTGTATACTTATTTATCTGTGGACTGCTGCTTGTTGTGGATTTAATGATATTATAGGTGAATGTGTGCATTGCTCGTCGTGTAGGCAAATATTGCTTTTTCGACAGACTGTTTCTAACTAGCATTAGGCTATGGACTGCGACATTATCACAATATCGCAGCGTTTTTATGAAGTTGGACTGGTACATATGCGATTTTGTTTTATGCAGTCGGCTACGTAGCCTGCTGAGTGTACGAATGAAAAGGGAGTCTAATTTTTTCACCTCAGTTTTTTGACTGTCATTTACTGAACCCGAACTTATGTCATCAAATTAAAGGATACTTGTCTGATACGCCCCAACGTGTCCACGCTCAAAGCAAATAAGGATGGGCTGCATTCGTGCACCACAACTTCCGCTACGCTTGTGATGACTTAAGTTCGATTTAAATAAAATACGAAAATGCGTTTTTCAATTGAAGACTAGTTCACGTTATGACCTAAATTTCTGACATAACGTTTTTTTCCAGGAAAGTTCGAGTATAGCGGACGGCTTCAAAATTGTTCTGATTATTACTGTGCCAAAATCGTCAAAATGTCTCTGCTGTTGCCATAGCTAAATGGCAAAGTCAATCGCCTTTTTATTAGGATACTTGGTGCGTGATATGTATGTCCGAGTTCGTATTGTTGCTCGTTTCGTTGAACTATTTAGGAAAATATTGTTTCTTTCAACTGACAGTTTCAGATCAGCGCGATCACGTCTGCATCAATAATTTAGCATATCTGATATGCGTATTTTACAGCCTATGCACAAATATATTTACGATAGTTTATGCGACTGATGTTAAGCCTATGGGTTGTTTGCATTTGTTTCTGTATGTAAGGAGAAATAAATAATGAATGTGGTACAGTTAGTAATAGTCAAATACACTGTGTTCAGAAAAAAACACCCACTCATGTTTTCTTTTATACCTCTGGGGAAAATGTTCAGATTTCCACAAAGTTTTCAGGAAATGTTTAGGAGGAAACAAGCATTCCACATGTACAAAAGTTAGATATTTTTTTTTGCCACTGGTGACGTCATACTGACGTCATTTTTCCGTGTTTGTAAATTATGGGTTTTATCATAGAAGAAAAACGTGAAGTGTTAAACCCCCCCCCCCAATCGGTCATTGTGCTGACTAAATTCAAAAATATGCTAATCTATCACACAATTATCTATTGTGAAATATTTTTGAAATAAATTTGTTTGGCAGTGTGCAAGATCCTCAAATTGTTGATGTTGACAGGCGTACTAGCACTGCATAACTGCATGAATGACCACTTGTCCGCTATCAGTCGAATGGCTGGATACTGCCGGTCGTGTCAATTTTTTATTTAAACATTTTATTCCATCGATATTCAATTGTCTGTGTATTGTCTGGAAGCATTTTGCACAAACTTGCTGCTCCACAACTTTTTGCTGACTCGTTAGCATTTTATCAAAGGTTGTCTTCTGTGGTAAAACCCATAATTTACAAACACAGAAATATGACGTCAGCATGACATCATCGGTAGCAAAAAAATATCTAACTTTTTCTTGGTGGTATACCTGTTTCCTCCTAAACATTTCCGAAACATTTTGTGGAAATCTGAACATTTCTCACGCAGATATAAGACAAAACGTGAATGGGTGTTTTTTCTGAACACAGCGTATTTGCCATCAAGTGTAAATAATTTTTTCAATACGGTAAATTTGAGCTAATGCGCACGAGACGCGCGAAAGCCTATAGTAGTTCCAGTTCAGTAGTTTAGCTGAAAATCGGGGTGTTCACGCTAAGTTAATATACAAATACCAAATTTTTTATCTGGATTGCATAACAATAGTTCCGTGGCGCCACCTTGTGAATAATATAGACTTGTGTCGCAGCCCGAAATCGCCAAAAAATCCATAAAACCCCCTATTTTGGCGTTCAAGGTTATCACTAATCTTCGAGGTCACCTAAGGTCAATGATTTTCATGTAATCTGGAAAAGCATATGCTACTTCTTATTAGTGATTAATAGTAGTTAGTAGTATTAATAGTAGTATCTCTCACCGCTTCCGAGATATAGCCAGTTTTTCGTTGAAAATCTCACATTTTTTCCTACCCCCTCCATGCAATTTCAATTCCGAAAATGTGCATGCCTATGTTTAAACACATAGCCTAACTAATTACATGTCTAAAAAGTGTCCCCGTGAGACCTAACGCTTAGCCACAATACATCCGTTACAGACGACAGACAGACAGACGACAGTGGTGACATAAACGCACTACAGCATAGCTGTAACGCATCAAAAACATAGGTCTACTTTCAGTTAGTTGCCAAACCGCGGTTTACTTATTACAAAGCAAATCAATATTGAGCTCATCCTACCATAGACAAGTTTTTCATGTAGTTGGTGATGTCGGTGTCGGAGAGTGGCGCCATCTGCTGAACGTCAGCATAAAACTGAGCTACTTGCTGGCGGTAACGTGGCAGGTCTTTGGCAAAAAGGAGCTTTGTCGACGGAGAATCCTAGAAGAAACATGTAAACAAAAACGTCAGAACTAACCGTAGGACCAAATACTAGGCCTATATTTGGCAAAAAAACACTCAACGAAACGAGTAAAACGACAGTAATTAGCTGAACTCCACTAAAACAGTTCATGTCAGTGCAGTTCAGTTTGCGCTTTGTACACGCCTTCACGTAACAAAAAATAACGCTAACGCAAATTCAGTACGATAGTGTATTTAATATTGAAGTTAAATACATGCTACGATAAATGATTTGATTTGCATTGGGTACTGTCAGGCAAATGCCAGCTTCGTCTAGCACATGAACTGTAAAAAAAGACTAGAAAACATGTTTTAAGCGGAGCTAAGATAAGAAAAATGAAATTAGAAAATACTGCTGCGCTCAAAAAAAAACAAAATGCAGAAAAAGACGGTAAAATAATGGTGCATAAACCTTGCCGAGCCTGTGTTCGTGGGTGGCGCAGCTGTCCATCAACGTTTGTGCGACGACCGACAGACACGAGTCCACTACAACCGACTTGTCGACGTCCAACGCACAGTCAGCGTTTGTGATGACGTTCACCCAGAAACGCAACGGCAAACTGCGCCAATAACACGCGACAACGACCCATGAACATCATCACTCTATGCCAGCGTCACATACTTGGCCGATCATTGTGACACACATAGGGGCTTAGGCCTATGCACGCTGTTTTTCCGGTCCCGGCAATTACCACGTTTCTGCATCTGCCTTACGGCGAGCATAAATATCATCTAGTCCTAGTTTATGCCTAACGTTTATTTCCAGCACCGGCTTTAACGTTCTAGTGATTAAAATTGACAGCAGAAAGGTACATTTACCGAAATAAAGACAGGAACAAAAATAAGATATCGTGTAAACGGCGTGGAATACCACCTCCCTTTGGCACTTTGCGATCGGTAGCGTTAAACCATTATCGATTTATTTGTGTTAGAGCGCTTGTGCAATTAAAGCTACGGCGCTTGGTGACTTTTTAGCTAATAAATAAAAAAAAGACCTGTTACTTTTCCACGAGTGGACGACGTCGGGATCAGTAAGACCATGTTGATGAGCAGCGTCATCAAAAAGATCAAAAAGATACTTGACCGCTGGAGGAAGATTGCTGTCAGCCGCGAAGATCGACTCAAACAGTTTGTCAATGAAGCTCTGCAGTGTCATCTGCATGACGAATAACAATATCACGATAACAATACTTTTTACGTTAGTCATCGGTATCGGAAAACTGAACCAAAAATAAGTCGGCTCAGTGCGACTTCTTATGCGGCTGTCCGTCTGCGCAACCATAACCTAACCGCGACCTTTGCCCTTTTAAGCTGAAAACTGGCACACCGCGTTACTCCTGATATGGAAGACGCTTCAGACAAATTTTGCTTTTTTTCCCAATTCTTCGCTTTCAAGTATAGCTGCCTGTACCGGACAGACAGACGAAGAGACAGACAGACAAGATCTGTATGCGGCCTCTTAAGACGGTCGCATAATAGCAATGATACTCATTATGCTGAGTCATCGGTTCAAAAAATGCTACGAGTTAATTCGCGTTATGCCGTGTAAACCGGTGACCGTGTCGGCTGCTTAGGGCAAAAAAACGCAAATCAGAAGCATCGTACAAACACAATTTCAGTATTTTAGGCAACGCAAACGCTTTCGCCTATGCCTAGTTCCTACATAATTCTTTGTACCGTAGTCCGTCGTCTGTCTGTCGTCTATCACATTCGTGCGCCCGACTTAAACCGTTTAACGGAAATACATGCAGTGTCTAAAATCACATTATGTCACACGGGGGTCCCTGGCCCAAATGAAAGGCACAGATTTGGGGTCGAACCCTGCAGCGCCAAAACATGCAACTGCAAATTGTTGCTGTCATTCTAGCGAATAAAAACCGATTCCGCCTAATGCCAACTTACTTTAGTGTGTTTTTTTGTTTTGCAGGCTAAATGTTTTTTCAGTCGTCCAACCAACAGCGTTAAATCACTTCAGTTTATATATAAGTCTCTAAATTACCTTTTGCCACTACACACACGAAGCTTTATTCACCATAAACATGGTAGAAACAGAGGCTAAATGCAAATAATAAAAAAAACACACAACTTAAGTAAACAAACTACAGTATAACTCTTATTTTATGTCCGTAAAAGATATACATCCCTATTACACAAGAAGTAGCAAAAAAAATTATTTTTGTTTAGGCCTAATGCTCAAAAATATTGTAAAACCAACAGTGTGTGGATCCGTGCTCCAAAATATTGGAATTCTTTACCAGAATGTATACGAATCTTACCAACTTTTAAAGCATTTAAGTTCTCGTTGAAAAGTCATTTACTATCCTTTTATAACACGTGAGTGATTTTCTTATTGACATACTGTATATCTTCCCATGCTTAACATTATTTCTATCAAATTAATTACTGCCTTATTATAGTTGCTTTGCATATATGGTTTCAATGCTATATATTTCTTATTATGTTATTGAGACTGTATGGTTAACTGTCAGTGAGCTATTGCATATTACTGTCTTTTTTAATCACTTGTGCAAAATTAACTATTAAGTAATATTTTGTTTGTTAGGGACGAGTCCTAGCATAAGCTATTGCATAGTATTGTCTTATGTTGCTATTGTTGTTTGTTGATGGCGATCTATGCAATGATGATGAAGGCGGTAAAGTAATTTATTTTATAGTATGCCGACGAACGTATATTTGTTGATGACGGCAAGAGAAAAACGAATAATGATTGCCAACCTTGGTGGAGAGCAGTCGAGTGAGAAAGATCTCAGAGATGACCTTAGATGACCTTGACACTCCACTGGCTGAGGCCGAGACGCTGTCGTGTCTGACAATGTGCCAGACGTTGTCAGTTAATGAACTGTTTTCCAGTCGAATCCGTGGAAGTGTTCCTACCCCCGTCTCTAGCTCAACCACGCCTAAACACAATCACAGCAGCATTGATATCATTAAAAAGTATAGGAGCATGCCTCACGAACAAACTGACCTCGAATGGCTTGATTTCGCTGTGTTTCGTTTCTTTGTGAAACTGTTTAAAACTACTAATGTAACAATGATTAGACAGTACACAAGAAACTCTTGGCTGTGGGTTGTTAAGTGTTGAGGTAAAAAATGCAATTAATTTGTACAGTGGCGTATTTAGGATTTGGCAAAGGGGGGCCATGGCGAGCGCGCGGAGCGCGAGCCTATAACGGGGGTCTGGGGGCGGAGCCCCCAGCGGGGTCCAGGGGTAGAGCCCCTGGTCGAGGGGTCAGGGGAAGCGAAGCCCCCCTGAAGCTGAAACACTTTTTGCTTCTGAAGTTTTTTGAAATTTGGAAACGCAAAAGACCATCAAACATTGTTGAATTTTGCAATTCTTGCTGAAAAATGACAAAAAACGCACCTTTTCACATAAAGTCGCCTGTAAAAAATTTTCCTGGTCGGGCCAAAGGGGGGGCCATCGCACCGTGGCCCTCCCCCTAAATACGCCACTGAATTTGTAGAAACAATCACCCATACCTGACAATGTGTTACGCAAATTCTGCAATAAACTCGTGTTAATTTTGTGTTTACAAACAATTTTCCATTGTCGACACACTGCATTGCCGTTAATTTTTGCTGTTGTGTTCTACCATTTATTTGGTGAATAAAGATTCTCAATAGTAGAAAAACCAAACAGAAGACACATTAGATGTAATTTGTTATTTTTTCTATTATCTTGTATTTTCTTTTGTGCTGTCAGTGTTCTGACAAATAAAGTTGTATATAAAGTAAAACATTTCAGCTTTCGCAGCCTGCGACAGAAACCTTTTCTAACCCCCGTTCTGTGCAAAATTTTTTATCATAAATGTTTTACAGTGCAATCACTTCCTAACTTTAAGTTCAAGCTGTGCAGAATCATGCTATTGATGTTTTAAATCATTCTCTCTGCACATGTTTAGCGAATAACATTTGCGGGAATGTGTCAAATGTGGTTACGTCTGAAATAACGCGCAAAAGTTTGCATAATGTTTTTTTTGTTTTACACATAACCAAAATTTTACTAAGTAACGACGGGCAAAAAAAATCTTTGAATGTATTGTATGAGTATTGCACTGTTGTAAAAAGTTGTAATAATGTGGTTGGTATACCGTTGACGGTGCGTGTGAGTGGATTGTCGCCTTCTGGAGGACATTGAGTGAGTCGATGGTTGACTAGAATGAATGCCGAGTGATTGGGAATGTTGTAGTGAGCCAGTGTATTGAGCTGTCTCCAGCCGTCAGTGGTCCGGCGCGTCGTAGCGTCAGAGTCCAGCAGCAACAGACGACTGCTGCGACCTGACTTCCAAACTGCACACAACGTACGTTGCGTTGTGAAATATCCATAGACTCTCAGCTTTAGAATACTAAAGACTTCTTTGTAACTTGACATAAATACGCATAGTAAATCGCACCCACTGCACTTAGAAACGTGTACAAAGCGACAGAACTGAACTGAAGTGAACTAAAATGCCAGTTCAATTGTGTCGGACGAACTGTACGAAGCGAACGAACTGACAGTTACCGTTCTCTTTGGTTTAGTTCGATTCAGTATGTATTTGTATTAGTATTTGCCAACAAGAAGAGATGACACAACCATCATGACACAATACGTAGACTGGACAGAAAGGTCCGCTAGAGGACACTGATAACTTCCCCAAAACAAAAAATAAGCATAGTAGGCTAATACACTGTGGGGCATAAAAACACTGAAATTATATCGATCGTAACTTAAAGATGGACGATTAAATTTCAATAATTTTTAGTACAACTATTCCTGACACAACTGGCTATCAATTGACCATATTTATGTTCCCGTCGCACCAAACGTTTGTTTCTGCACTACTTTTTTTATGCCCCACAGTGTAGAAACACGAAACAAAGCTAACAACTGTTGATCGCTCTGTAGGCCTACACGTGTCTTTACAGATAAAATATCTGTGAACAGCCAAATGTATCTGCAACGCTCACAAAGTTCGACGTCATCAAGGGAAGGTCGACAAGAGAATGGAGTGTTGGCGTACAGGCCGTCGAGTGCCTTCGCTTTCGCCTGAGATATTGTATCACAGTCTAACATTTTACACGTCGCATAGCTCAACGGCGATTGGCTGGCTCGGTCGTTAGACTGTTTCACCGCGCCAGGCTTCTCATCGCTGACCTCGACTGTCACTGTCTGTCAACAACGAAAAGTGTCACACGACCGAAACTAGAAAAGTAAGTAATTCCTCTCTTATGCCCACATATTATGCTGCCGTCCGTGAAGCTATATACTGCAGTGCGCAACCCCAACCTGCCCCTAACCGTTACGCCTACCCTGAAGAACGTTCACGCTAATTTTTGTTTTTCGATGCCTGTTGAGTTAAGAGTTTGTACACGACAGACAGACGGCGAAGACCTTTACTGCGTAATTAGTCTACTTCACGAAACAAAACTAAAAATTAACCAATAAATCAGCTACAAAATACAACCGATAAATTTGAAAATTAAAGCATAGTAACGTTGCGTAAACCTAACTGTTGGCTAACTAATATTTATAATTTAATTTGACGAAATTCTTTACACTTAATAACAAAAAAAGTCCAGGGACATATTTGCAATGACTTTATAGCCTAGTCCTACAATCCGGGCGCCCTTTCGTCAGTCGAACAACACTGTGAAAATTGTATACACAAAACGTACGCAAATCACTGTCTGTAAATTCTGAAATTAACTATTTAGTTTTGCTGCAATAACGTGTGTAGCATAAAAATTGAACGAACAGATAACAGATCGAAATAACCCAACGTTATACAGAGTGGGCAAAAAAGTAAAAACCTAACGTTGGTCCATATCTTTGCCAAATATCGAGCGATTTTCTAAATAATTTCACTGGCACATTGTAAAAATTGCAATAACGTGACAATTAAATAACAAAATAATATCCCACCACACCTTATTTGCATCGCTACGTTACCTTGTAAATTATAATTTTTCCAAAATCAGTACAAATGCAGACGATCGGATACATGCCAAGACGGTGTAGTCAAGTTTTTCTCGCAGAAGTCTATCCTCGGACAGACAGTATCTTGACTCGGCTGTCACGTGATCGACCGGTCCTTTTTCGGTCTGTTTCTTCACTGCGTGGTAAAGCAGAAACAGAGCTTTGCCTGGCTCATGAACACGCAGTGAATCGTACATACAGATGGATAACCAGCCGGACAGCAGTTTCTCCACTACAGTCTCCGTTCTGCAATGATACTCCATTATCAAAACGCATTCGGCAGAATGCACATAACACATGCATTTGATTAAATATTAAAAAGAAGACGATATAACATATACAAATGTTTATAAAAATACGAAACTAAAAAACAAGCAATTCCAGTACGAGCTTTTGTGCAGTAGGCCTATTCTGTTCATAAAATTACGCTGTCGAAAATGTGAAAAGTTATCAGGTAAATTGTCTGCTGTGTGCACGCGACTATAGCATGTAATATGCTGCCGATAGAAGATCAAAGTCGTAGATAAAGATTAAAGGTGTGTATACCTCTTCACGGCAACCTATCTCAGAATCACAGAGTGTCACCTGCCACATAGAACTACACCCTACACAGATAAACGTGCCCTGCCTCAACCCCAGCTATGCCGATACTTGATTTACCTGCCCCAGAAGGATAAAAGGCTGAGTTCACTTGAGTAATTGTTTAAAAGGGCAATAATTATCACCACAATAATTTGGCGTTAGGCTATAATGACAGATGCAGTTGAAGTATTTTGAAGTATTAATCTGGATAAATGCAGTGTTCAGTAATTGTTAAATTAAAAAGTCAAACTAAGAAAAATTAATGCTTATTTTACAATGTAAACAGTGTATGTTATCTTGCCATTTCATGCGCATATTACAAAGCTAGATCACGTTTGAAATCTTCTAATGCAACAAGCTCAAATTATAATTTCTCTGCTGACCTGCGGAGCATCAGTTTTGGCATTTTTCTCTCAACCGACTTTTTGATGAGTTGAGACAATAAAGTCTTCATAATACTACAGGCAAACACAAATGACCAGTTGCATTTATTAAAGTAACACGGCTAAAAAGTTCTAATAAATATACTAAGCATTACTATAAAAAATTTATACGTTATTATGTGTTATCTGATCAAAAACAGTGTTAAATTATTATCCATTCTTCTTCTATCGTTTGGACGGACTACATGCACAGTAATATCGGCTATAATGTTTCGTCTATAGAACAGCGTTCTTATTCACACTTTATTCACACAAATATTTATCGTTTGTATTAAAAATGCATTTCGTTCTGTTAGTTTTTTTGTTGTTTTTTGACAAATGTTTAACTCATCATCAAAATCATCATCATCAACATCGTTAAAACAATACTACACAGTATAACTCACTCAGTGACATAGTCAAGTTTGTCAATCAGTACAACCAGCAATAGAGACGCCACTCGCGAACTATACACACCAGCAGCAGCACACACAACGTTAGTGTCATGGAACGCTGATTTCACGTAATCTACAATTGCTGCTTAAACAAAATTAGCACACTTATAGACTAACTTTGGTTGCATATAGATAATTATGGCTATTTTTGCACCGTTTTATGATTCCAGCTAATCTGAGGTGATTCGACCAAACTTATCAACCCCCCCCTCTTTTTCGCTGCATGTCTGATTAATGATAATCTTTATTTCAGAATGCAAACAAAATTTAAATCCTTCACGTGCATGTTCAGCAAACAAAACATCGTTTTAAAAAGGTAAAGGTCGTCAATTTGTATAGCGCATCGTCGCAAACACGCCTCTAATGCGCTTTCGTCACTAACCAGAGCCGCCTGCCGCACGGCCACCGTGTGCAGCCTGCAGACACAGGCTGGCGCAGCGGCCGGCTAGGCAACCCCAGTCAGCTGTACCAAGGTCACCACCTTCCGTAACTCATGTAAATGAGTTACTACCTCTACCGTCAATGCCACAAGAAAAACCCAGCGGGTACTCTGTTAACATAGAATTTAGTAAACAAAGAAACATGACGCTACTAAATGCTGATTAGATGACAATTCTTTGGACCAAATGTTGTTGAAAATGCACCGGGATTTGTTGGAGTTATTTAAAATTATTCAAAAATACATCAGGGGTTTGTTTTTTAGATACAGTGTGCATATTTTATACATTTTGTACACATTTTGCGTATAAAATGTACACATCTTATACATGCGAACATGACACCATTCGCAGAGTAAAGGGGATGTCAGATGAACGACAGAATCGGCAGATTTTATCTGCCGACAAAATCGAGCGATTTTGTCAGCCAAGACAGAACATGTTCTATCTTCGACGATTTTGTCGGCTGACTTTTCGTATATCGGACAACAAATTTTGTTTATGTTGCCATGGTGATTGTTTACAAGTTATTATTTATTGTGTTTGTTATTATTTTCATTCATTAGATGCAGAAAAAAGTGATGCAAGTATTATTTTGCGATCTGCATTCGGCTGTTGTGCTAGCTGATAACGTATGAAGTAGCAGATAAAAATATCGGCCGTGTGTCATGGTTCACCGATTTTGTCGGCCGATTTTGTCAGGCAACTCAACCACGCCCACAAAAGTCGGCCGACTTTGTCCTTTGTCTGACATCCCCTTAAGTGAGTAGGGTTTAACGTCCCACCCGACACAATATACGTCATTTCGGGGATCCATTCGCAGACCATGACCACGTAATGATGTCAATCAACTGTACAACTTGTGTGACTCTCAGATCAGAGACATGTTACAATAAAAGCTAACAAGAGGGTGCGGCCGTTGATGGGCCGCCCGCTATGGGGCCGTCCTTGCAGTTGAGTACGTGCATGCTGTTTTGGGGCTTTCTAGGTCTGTGCAAGGCGGCAAGGGATCCTTACGCCACCTGCCAAATATCAAGTTGATCAGACAACAGGCGGCGAAGTTATGGGGATTTTTCGCCAACAACGCAATTAGCCGCCGTGACCTTGACCTCTGACCCCTTGACCTTGAAATTGGTCCACGGGTTGCTGGTGTCCCAGGGATCCTTCCTACCAAGTTTGGTATTCGTAGGCCTTTTCGTTTTCCCTCTAAATGGAGGCACGGGACAGACAGACAAACAAGACAGGATCAACACATGATGGGGCCTCCTTCTAGGAAAAACGGCCCCATAATAATGATAAAAGTCATGGCAGCCTACATCTTCCAGCCTACTTTGGTGGAGAAACTGAGAGCATCAATGCTTCAGCATTGGCGTTCATCAGTAATCCGGGCCAGAAAATTGTAACCTTCTATTCAAGCATATCTCCGTGACAATCCAACACTTTTAACTCAGTAAAGGTAAAGGTTGTCAATTTGTATAGCACATCGTCCGTCGTGTACGACGTACACCTCTAATGCGCTATTCGTCACAAACCAGAGCCGTCGATCGCACAGCCGCCGCGTGCAGCCTGCAAACACAGGCTGGCGCACCGGCCGGCCAGGCAGTCCAGTCAGCTGTACAAAGGTCCCCACCTTCTGTAACCCATATGGGCTACTACTCATTTAACCGACCCCGGAGGGATGGCAGGCTGAGTTGGCCTTGTGGTTTGACTGATGGCGGATGTCGTATCTGACACTGGGAGTATAAAAAATGATGATAACGATCGCAATAATTCACACCGTGACAAGTGTTGACGTCAATCAGCTGAACGACTTGCGTCACCCGCAGAACCACAGAGATCTGAGACATGTTGCCAAGTTGACGTGCGACGGACGCAGGCAGACAAACGACATCATCTTTACACACGGGGACGATTTCAACGCTGAATACGTGCTTGTAGTTGTATACGTTGCTACGGACGTCGTGCGAGACCAACTCCTTGGCCGTGTTCGTCCTGCAAAAATTGCATTCCAGTGTCTCATTAAAGGTCCATGGCCACGGTCAAACTCAGTCGCGCAATTTCTGTAGATTTAAATTAGACATTTAACCTCGCATATAT
>Ga0209671_1004476_pt1 | contig 13866 bp, 9 predicted proteins | sample WorMetHERISLAND2_2_FD_187401 | JGI IMG/M metagenome (GOLD analysis project Ga0209671, IMG submission 187401) | Marine gutless worms symbiont microbial communities from Max Planck institute for Marine Microbiology, Germany - Olavius geniculatus... | ecosystem: Host-associated > Annelida >... | reverse complement strand
CGCTGTATCTCTGTAACGGTGCGAGATATGGCTCAGGTTACTATTAATCACTAATAGGAAGTCGTACACTGGCTCTCAATTGGCGCCGAATTCAATGACTTTGAATGACCTTGAACGCCAAATAGGGGGTTTTATGGATTTTTTTGGCGATTTCGGGCTGCGACACAAGTCTATATCATTCTCAAGGTGGCGCTACGCAACTATCGTTATGCGATCCAGATAGATAATGTGGTATTTGTATATTAACTTAGCGAAAACACCCTAATTTTCAGCTAAACCACTGAAGCGGAACTGTTATAGGCTTTCGCGCGTCTCGTGAGCATTAGCTCAAATTTCTTATTTTGCAAGGACAGTAGATAAGCTGCAGAATCGAGATGCGGGATTAACGCAAAGCATGACTATCTGTTTCTTAATTTTTAGACTATAGACACTTCGACCGTTGAAGTTTAGACCATACAAGTACGAGTTACACTTGCTACGAGCAATCCTTGTATCTAATTTAAGCACTTCAAGTCACTTTGTTTTGGAGTTCACAGCTGAACACGCCGTGACTTACTTTTCTCTATTGTTAAATTTAAAAGCCACTGTGTCTGATTTTGTGGTGAGTTTTTAACGTCAAACTGCAGGGTCTGCGAGTTACTCATGTCTTGCCAGCTGTGCTTGTAGATCTTTTTGTCGTAGGCTACTGTAAACAGACAGACAGACGGATGCGGCTTCTGATTGCTAACAATAGGCCTAATTCCCGCACATCGCGTGGCTTGATGCATTACAGTATTTTAGAGTAGCTTAGTATTGAAGTTATTATCATTGCCATGGTCGTTATATGTTCATTGTAACGTCAGCTCTATTCGTACGACTTCAGGCAAATGGCATTTCAGTTACACTGCCCCCAGACTGCCGTTTTCGAAACAGAATCGTCCAGATCAATAATTTGTCGTTTACTCACGGCACTGCGTAAATGAAAAACTTGTTGGCGGACCGCATTGTGCTCAGTAGAAAGCTTATCGCAGCAGCAGGAAAACGGCTTTGCCGTTAGTCTAACATTACGTACAATGAACTCGCTGGTGTCAACTTTGACAGCAAGGTGTACGTTTGCAGTACTATATTGAATAAGATAAAGTATAAATGAAAATGTTTTTGAATGTAGCCAACATGGTATAACCCAGGCCTGCGCGGATGATGTAAAAATATCGTGTATATTATAGGCCTACGTATGACAATAATTTGTGAAAAACAGAAATTACTTTATTAGCTATTGATTGCTCAAAGCAGACGTATATATCTCGGCGCATTGGAATAACAAGATTCGCTATCTGACGCTCATATTATTAACATCTGACATTTTGACATGTTGACATTCAAGAGCATATTTAATCAATATACGCTGGCCGATGAGTTCCGGGGTGATAACGCCAAAGATGCATATTGGCTCGCGAGCTGCAAGATTTAAGCGACTCTGAAGTTCAGGCATCGTGTGACTGTCTGTGGCGGTGTTTGTGCGTCAGCAGTTATGCTGTCGGTGTATTTCCACCTCTTTATCGTCTAAATGATGAAGGGAGTAGAATTTTCTTTTCGCACGACTTGCTATTAACTATCAGAATGCGTTTTTTGCGTGCGTCATAAAAAATAACACGTTGGCGTTGTTAATGACTTTTAATTTGACATATTATTTATCTGCATGTTACGATCAGATCTTATTGTCTGCGCGTGTCGGATTTGCCGAAATAAATTGTACCTTTCTTCATTTGCAGCCAACAGCCGTTTGGGACTTTTCATCATCACTTTGCTGTTGCTCGTGTCATCTTAAAACTCAACTGTTAATTCAGCAGGGCTATATAACGTTAACTTATCTTACTCAGCATGTTCGTGATAGCTTAAAGCTTTAACGGTAGGCGAACACATATTCTACTAAACTGAACTGAACGTTTTTTTTTCTGTACGCAGTGATGTTGAAGTTAACGTCAGGAGTTTTGTGTTTGCAGGTGAAGTCTGGACGCGGTGCGTTTGCAGTCGTTCGGAGTCACGATTCCTTGGCACTTTTCCGTCCAGTGTCGTCCAATCGGTACTGCTGGACGGAAAACTGATAAGGGTTTGAGGCTCCGCAATCGTCACGTGCATTATGCTGGCTGGACATTAGTTGCAAATTGATGCAAATTAACAACATTCTGTCATCAAACGTCGCTAAATTGCCACGTGAACGCGGTGAGTTATTTAATTACAACACATAGTAAACAATAAATGCCAATGCGGTGCCAGGGCACACGTTTCTGCTATTTCTTATTCGTTGCTGAAGTCAAGTTATCATTGCCACGGTGACAGATGCTGCAGTGTAGACTCAAAAGTGCGCGTTTTTGACGGTACCAGAGACGGTAAAAGTACTTCGTCGTGGGAGTTATAGAAGCTCATATTTAATCAATCAATCAAAATAACCACTTACAGACATCACCAGAAATGTACAATATATACCTAAAACCTAAAGATACGTACGCATTTTTTCAAAACTAAAAAGTGATAAAACGCTCGCTGAAACAGTAATGTTTTAGAGTGACGTTTAAAAGACGCAGGGTCACAAGTAGGCCTACACTGAAGCGACGGTGGCAGACTGTAAGTAAGTAAGTAAGTAAATTTAATTTACAAAGCGCACAATGTCAGCGAGAAACTCACTGAATCTAAGGCGCTGAGGTAAGGAGTGAGGCGGGCCATTAGACATGGCTAGACGTTAAAAAATAGAATGTTTTAAGTTTACGACGGAAGGAAGCTATTGAACAGCTATTGCGGATACTGTTCCACGTAGCCGGTGCAGCTTATGAAAACGCTCGTTGTCCGGCCCTTAGTCGTGTGCGTGGTTGATCATAGCTCGTACAAGACAGTATACTTCAAGTTTGAGAGAATGTGCATTCTGATGCGCCACCGAAGCTCTGTAGCGTCGCGGCGCTGAAATCTCTGCGGTCGAGGTCGACTGCGTGCCGTGCCTTGCGTCCAAGTCTCAATCAACTCATCAATTTTTATCAGATCGACGCCGCCCGGCCGGACCGCTGCGTGGCGTTGTTAATGCGAGAACATTATTTAGCCAGGAGAGATTTAATTACGAGACCCGGCGTCGCGCGTGCCGTCGTCGTAATCGGATTTCCATGGTAACGTACGCGGTGTCGTCGAAATTGCCGGCTGGCCGGCTGGCGGCGGCGTGTGACCGACGTCGCCTCGCCCGCTGCAGTCTCGGAATTACGCACGGTTCGGGCCGGCCGGACGGCCGCATACACGCGGCTCGACGGCCGGTGTGCCGTCTCGCGGGACGCGGCGTCGGCGGCCGTGAGGTCGCAACAAGCACCCGGCGCTGATTTATCGACCAGGAAAGTCGGCATTCCGACCGTCTGACAGAGCGAGCGCAAGACAGACAAACGCAACGAACGGATGGACTGAATGCACGGAAAGCGGGCGGACGGGCGGGTTGTCGACAAGATGGCGAGGATTTGCAGCAATTGTTAAGAAGCGAGGCGCTGAAACGGAGAGGGTTTTGCCATACACTACAGGAAATGTTGCGATTTGGCTTCAGTGTACAATGACTGATGGCACAAGAGTCGGCACGGCATTCATTACCCAGCCGCATTTATCGGACGACTGTCAACTCGTCACGGAGGTGCGACGTCGACATCTCAGGTCATCGGACATCTACACGTGTGCCGTTGTAACAGTGAAAAATGGTTAAAATCGCTGTACATTTGCGGGAGTTATCAAAATTAAAACAAGGGTCCCGTTTTTACGCGCGAGAGCTAGCTAGCTATAGCGCGTATTAGCTATGGTAATTCTGTCTCTCTGTCCGTCTGTCCGTCCGCCACGACCCTGTACCGTTTCAAAACCAGTAAAGATAGAGACTTCAAGTTTTCATTATATGATAGCTTAGTGTCTCTAGTATTTTGCGACAAAATTTCATGCCACTGGGTGAAAGGGGTCCTTATGAACGAGGGGGTGAAAGAGGGGCACCCCTCCTAAAAAGACGTTATTCTACCGCTATTGGCTCGTCTAACGTGAAAATTGTTGCAGATAGGCACAGACATGCTGCTTATCATAACAAGCACTGGCAACGAGCTTCTTAAAAATGTCAACATCGATGACCTTGAATGACCTTGAACTCCCAAAATAGAGGGTTTTAGTGAATTTTTCGCGATTTTGTCTGCGACACGGATTTCAAGAGTGAATTGCGGCGAAATGGCTGGAGATAGACCAAGACAACCTGCGCATGAAATTTTCAGCACTAAATGTAGACTTCAGCAGTTTAAGTTCCGACCCTCTAGATTCAAAGAGGCCTGCGCATGCGGGTGTCAAATAAGGGTACCCTTCTAAAAAGTTTTTATTAATCCGCTGTTGTCTTGTCTAGCGTGAAAATGGTTGCAGATAGGCACAGACATGCTGCTTATCATAACAAGCACTGCAGCTTCTTAGAAATGTTAACATCGATGACTTTGAATAACCTTGAACCCCAAAAATATTAGTTTTAAGTGATTTTTGGCAATTTGTGGCTGCAAAAAAGTAAATTGTGACGAAATGGATAGAGACAGAGCAAAATTACCTGCGAAAAGAAACTGCCATGGGCTCTCGCGCGTCTTATGAGCATTAGCTCAAATTTCTTGTTTGAAACACTTGGTATATCATGACTGGTTTTACGAATTTGTTGTTGGATCGTCACTGACTCGTAATTTGACTGATGATTCTAAGTGTCAGTAACTTCACACCGATGGTACTTAAGTCAAAAAAACTTGGAAAAATGTTATAATAAATACATGAACAGAAAGTTTCTGTGATCATTGTGAACTGAAATCTAATAGTATTTTAGCCAGCGCATTGTAGGCCTGCTGCGACTGGCTGCTGGATACTTCGAGTTTGCGTGACGAACTTGAAACTTGATCAGCATTTGCATTCAACTTCAACAAATTTATGGGATTTTCCTACCGCGAAAGACAGAACAAATGTCATACACAAAGACGCAAGATATACACATTTCGACTAGTACAACAGACAGAAATACAGCAAAGTCAGCCGACTGCAGGAGGTGAATGTTTGAGCTGCAGCAGCTGCAGGAGCCGATGACGCTGTGATGACGTCACTCGACTGAAAGTTGACGGCGACGACTGAAGCACGGCCGCTGATAGCGTGATGAGCGCATTGAACATCTCTGTACCAGATACGTCGATGAACTTGGCCGGTAGCAGAAAGCCGTACGTTCCGTTGTCTCGCAGCTCAATCGTATACGTGTACTTGACTCCAGCCAATCCCTTTACCCAGTCCTCTGAACTACCAGAAGCCACATCTGCACACGTCGCACGCATGCGTCGTCGTTGTCGCCAGCGCAATACCAGAAACGCGTTTCGCACTTTTCGCTAGAACTAGCGAGCCGTAGAAGCGAGATTCTCATAGAAAAAAGTGCGAAGCGCGTCTCAGGTAAGTGGTAAACCGGCATACGTCGTTCACTTTCGGAAATCATCACAAAACAAAGTAAAACTTGAAATAAACGATGAAACATTACGCACACAATAATGCGTAAAGTTTTAAGTCATTTCTGTCGAATTTGTCTAGGCCAAAAAAAGAAGTTATGTTTCGGGGTCTCTCTGCTTTACTGATTTTAGCTGATTTACTGGAAACAATTACGCAGGAAAAAAATATATGATGTGTAATGAAGGAAAAATGATTAGATTTTTAAATGGCAATCTGGAGTTTTTTTCAAGAAACCGAATTATTATCCAGAATTTTGTACTGAATTTTATAAAAACGAACCAAGCATTGCAACGGCGAATTTGAAAGTGTAACATGCATATTTAACAAAACACACGTGAATCGCTTCATCCTGCAGTATTCGCGAAGTAAGGTTTAGCTAGTAAAGTACAAAATCATCCGCGTAGTCTTCTAAATTCAAGCTAATTTAGGCCTACTAGCAGTCGATATTTATATAGAAACAACTGCGGTATAATTTACACATGGTTCGTGACGCCGGCCCGATGGTGAAGTGTTCACCGCCATTTCTGCGTATCGCGTTGATAACCCGCTGACCGACCGCCACCTGCTCACAGTCACACACGCCACAATCCGTAAAGTAAACTAAACGTAAAGGCCTACAATGCGGCGCTAATCTCCGTTCCTTTAGCCTCGGCAAGACGCCAGCTTACACTGCAAAACCACGCTTCCCGCGCATAGACTATAACAACGCGACACTGGCTGGCTTTCCATCACATTTTCTGTCACGGCTCCAGTCAGTGATGAACGCCGTCGCTCGGCTCATCTTTTCTTCGTCAAAGCACCACCCCATCATTCCCCTCCTGCATCAGCTACACTGGCTGAAGGCCCCGGAGCGGATCGCTTATAAACGTGCAGTCCTTGTGTACAAGTGTTTTTACGCATCCGCACCTTCGTACCTCGTCGACGAGCTTTGTCAGGTGGCAGATGTCAAGGCTCGTCAGCGACTACGTTCCAGCTCGCCTTCATCACTAATCGTCAGTCTGTCACGATGGCGACCGAGTTTTTCCGGTCGTCGCTGCTCGTGTCTGGAACAATCTGCAGAACGCGTCAGCTCCGAACTATCCATGGCGTTCTAACGAGCTCACTGCAATGATGAAAACGACTTCTGTCTAGCCATGCATGCAAAGAACGCAGACTGTTTCCGTTCGCCACCCATTGTCACTCACTAGATGGCGACATTTTATTTTCTGACATTAATTCAACTAAATTACAATTTGGCGTTAAGAGTGAAATGACTTTAACGTGTGCATAATTTGGCGCCGATGTGATCAATATTTCTAAAGTTCCAAGCCGTCTCGATTTTGGCCTACTTGGTAGTTCTCTTGTAAATGTAGGTCCTAAACATTTTTGCTCGTCTATAAGACTGGATAAAACAAAAATTATTATCAACTACGTCGGTGCACTTGTGACAGCTGCTGGCTAAACTAAACTAAGGCCTAATTATAATGGGGTCAACAAAATACATGTGTTCGACACTTACTACGGTTAGCTTCAAATCCAAGTCAATGATTAAGATTTTTTGTATAAAGTTAACTATTGATTTTCAATCGCTTGTTTTCCAGTTAGCTGATCAACCGACTGACCAAGTCGCCGTAGTCTGTCGGCAGTTGTCGGGTGTAGCCCCAAGGCGTCAGCAGATGTTGTCCATAGGCGTGAAAACTGACGTAGATTAGCAGTCCACCGCTCACAGCGTTGTAGTCGTCGTCAATATCGTTGTTCTTGTTGTTGTCACTAATGTTGTTGGACAACGACAGGATGAAGTCTGCAATAGCTCTAGTCTCTGGTTCTGAGAACGCCTGCCAGCCGTTGTACTGCTCGCTGCAAGGATCTCGACTGCTGCCTGGTCCTTCGTGACACACACGGAAAGCTAGCATTCCAGTCTGCCTACAGGACTGGATGAAAAGCACTTACTGAATTTGTGACTGATAGCTGTCTACTGAGCAACTGATAGCGATTCTAAATAGAATCGTGTCTTCATTTAAACAATGATCACCGATTATTTTTTTCTAATCGCAGTTAACGCTTAATTAAGCGTTAATTACGCGCGAAAGCAGCTACTGCTTTCAGCGCGTCTTAGCCATCGCAATTCTGTCCGTCTGTCACACGGGTGGATCAGTCAAAAACGGTGCAAGATAGGATCACCAAATTTTTACCGTCGGCTGCCTGGAAGACTCTAGTTTTAAAAACCGTAAAGCTTTTCCATAAATTCGAAGAGGGTCACCCCGAACGAGCGCGCTAAATGAAAGGGGATGGGCAAAATTTGCGATTTTTGGCCAATAAGTCGCTGTATCTCAGTAACGGTGCAAAATAGGACCTAGATTACTATTAATCAATAATAGGAAGTCGTACACTAACTCTCGATTGGCGCCAAATTCAATGACCTTGAATGACCTCAAACGCCAAAATAGGGGGTTTTGTGAATTTTTGACGATTTCGGGCTGCGACACAAGTCTATATCATTCATAAGGTGGCTACACGTTACTATCGTTATACGATCCAGATAGATAATTTGGTATTTGTATATTAACTTAGCGTGAACACCCCAATTTTCAGCTAAACTACTGAACCGGAATTGCTATAGGCTTTCGCGCGTCTCGTGAGCATTAACTCAATTTTTTTTAAAGTTAACTATTAAAATTTCTAATCGTTTCTAACTCTACAGACCCCACATACACTTTTAAATACCTCCAACAATCCTCGTTTAATGTCAAAAACTTTAAATACAAAAAACCGTTTTATAGTCAGCATTTAGCACTTTATATCACTTGCTACTTTATAAAAACAAGAAGCCTAACTGTTGCTAGGATAGTCGACCGTACTGGTTGGCAGTGACTTTTAAGGTCATCCAATGTCAAAGATTTTCATCTTATTTGAAAGGGCATAAGCGATTTCCTATTAGTGATCAATAACAACTTTGGCCCTATCTCGCATCGTTTAGCCACAATAGCACGTACTGACATTTAAAGTCATCCAAAGTCAATGCTTTTATGTCACTTGAAAACAAATATGCCACTTCATATTAGTGATTAATTGTAACAGTGGCCCTATCTCTTACCGTTTCCGAGATACGGTCATTTATAGCTTGAAACATTCTATTGAAAATTGTGGCCAGACCGCTGCAGATGGAGACATCGATACTATTGAAAGCCTATAAACAATCGCCAGTGCTCTATCCGACGGTACCATCGCCGATTTCCTATGACTTACCGTTTAGCCACAATTCCGCACAATTAGCATACCATAGTGCGTTATGACCTTTCAAAATCATCTAAGGTCATCGATTTTTATGTCATTTAAAAGCCAATATGCCACTTCCTATCAGTGATCAATGGCAACTTAGGCCCTATCTCGCACCGTTTAGCCACAATTCGTTACAGACGACGACGGACGGACGACGACAGACGACAATTGTATCATAAGCTCGACCGTTACTTAAGTACGGTCGACTAAAAATTAAGAACAGATTAATAGGTTAAAGGTTAAAGGTGGTGGCATAGCTTTTAATGAGAAGCATCTCAGAGATACAGAGCGTCACCTGCCGTGTGGGATCACACAGTGTTACCTGCCACCCGACACAGGTGAACGCGCCCCGTCTTAACCCTAGCCAAATAGGCTGGTACTCGATTTACCTACCCCGAAGGGATGGAAGGCTGAGTTGACCTAGGCGGCTGGTTACATACCGAGATGGTTTACCTGCCCGCAGACAGTCATCTATCAAAGTACTAACCCGACCCTGGATAAAGTACCTTCGTTGATCGGATGAAACGCGTTACTGCTACGCTAAGCCACCAACTCGGTAAAATCTTTCTGGATGCGGATCTGGTTTCAGAAACGCTGGATCCAAATCCTGAACCCAATCGCCACCGAAATTCACGAAGACAGCCTATGTCACATAACCTTTTCTGAGCGGACATAACTACCATTCCAGTGAAAGTTCCAGTTGCGATTAGAGTCGACTCCTCGACAAGTGATCTCAGGGTCCGGATGTCTCGAGCGCGTCTTGCGCCACAACCGATCCTGTGACATCATTCGTCAAACATACTGTGATAAAATGAGGTCCTCCTACCAAAAGAAGATTATAGTATCATTTTATTATTTTAGGTATACTAGAAAAAATCGTTCTGGCAACAAATCGCACAGTGAGATGCTATGGCTGAACGCTTTGCGTCATGATGATGATATTTCCGGCATTTAAAGCTCAGTTTATTAATTGATCAAGTTCATGAAAATAATCAACAGATTACTTTTGTTGCCTGCAGCTCATGACAGCTAAACGCAAAAGAATTTTTGTTCGTTAAAACTTCAAAATAAAAAACTATTAATTTCAACATTTTTTTCGATGCAATATTTTATTAATACTGGGAAAATATTTGCAATAATTTTTTCCTAATGTTATTGAACTCATTTAAGAATTGGCCGTTTTATTGCGTAACGTCAATTTCAAACATGTTTCGACGAAAACGGGAAATATCTACAGTAATTCTGTTTCACTTTTACTAAATTTATTTGAAAATAGTTTATTATAAAACAAAGATTGGACTGCTCAGTTGCTGTTGCAGACGACGTGATGTACTCGTAGTTAGTTACAGTGGTCCAAGTGAAGACGTATCCGTCTGGATTGGCGAGTGGCAGAATGTACCAGCGATACTGACTGACCAGCCGTCGTGCAGTGTCATCTGAACGATCCAACAGCTATACACATCATCACACCATCGACACTATCAACTTTGACTTATCAATAATGTATAGCATTTTGCAAAAATATATTTCAAAGCTACGGAGCGCCACCTGCCATATGACACACTGTGCGATGTTAGTCTTATAAGCCTACTGTACGTTAGGCCTAATAATTAAAAAAAACTTTAAAGTGCAATAGTAACAGTGAAAATCTAATAAATATCTTATCTACAGCTATTTTAGCAGTGGACATTAATTTTAAATGCTGGTTTACTTTACTTTAATGTCGCACATAATATAATCAATCGTTGTATTAGCATGTTTATGTGGCTTTCATTTGCAGAACACTTCGTTTCACTTATGTTCTTTATCCCTGCTTGCTGCTTTCTTTATCCAAATATAACATGATGGTACTAACAGATCCTTAAAATTTAAAAGTAAAACACTAAAACATAAGTAAGCATGCATTTTGGCGACAGTCAGTCAATTTCTGAAATAAACGAACGCAGACAAACTTTGTTGATCATATGTAGCGCAGTGGCTGGAGCGATCCATTCGCGGGCGTGCATTCCGGCATCAATGAAGATCGCGGGCTTCGACAAATCTTTGGCACCGATCTGTTGCATCGAACAATTTCTGACACATTAACACGTACTAGTTTAATAGTAAAATGATATGTCAGCAATAATATAAGAAATATATATAAGTATATAAAGCCTAGTATAATTCATATATTCAACTTATTTTATCGTACAAAGCCAAGCAAAAAATGAAACAAAAACAGTAAGAATTTCTCACAACTAACGCATGATGCACTGCGAAAACCTACAGTGAAGTCGAGAAGCATCTGTGTTCTGTATCACGGTAAGCCTCTTATAGTACAAAATTGTGTTTAACGCTGTAAAGTTAAATTTGATGACTCGCGTTTAGTCTTCATTCTGTCATCATAGGTAAAGCTACGTTGATCGTGTACTCGCGGTCGCACTAATTTTGTCAACATATGTTCTGTGTGTAGTGTGTTGTGCCCAAGTAATGCAAGTACACCGTGTCCGGAAAAAAACATCCTGGACATTTTTGATTGTAGCCTAAAGACAAATTGTCAGATTTTAATAATTTTTTGATAAAAATATTTTTGATACAACTGACCATTAAATGATTGTTTAATTTCCCATCGCACCCAACGGCTGTTTCTGCACTACCTGGGGAAAATAAAACCAATAAAAATATTGTATTTGTGTCCAAGAAAGCACTTGTAACTTGAAGAAACTTTATGTAACTTTATGAAGTAACTTTATGTAAGTAACTTTAATGTAAGGAACTTTATGAAATATTACTTAATCAAAATAAGACATAAAACACATTTTTCTACATTTTTGTCACCTGGGATGACAGTTCGTCCAACTGTCCCTTTTTAACTGCTTACAGTAAAAAATATTCCAAGTGTCAGCTCATTACGTGACCACAGGCACAGAGATGGTTTTTCCTCTCGTTGACAGCAATATCAATAATGTTCTGCTCCAGAACAATCCAGACTTCACCAGTCACTTTTGGAATTCATCAACATTCCTGAACGTCATCTAGTAAACACGCTGCTGCATGACAGTCAAACAGTGTAACTGACTGGCTGTTAGGGGACACAGGTCCAAAGATATAAAATTTATTAAGGTTTTTTGTTCATTTCAACGTACATGTCGCTTATTTTGGTTTTTCCAGGTAGTGCAGAAGCAGACACTAGGCGAGGTGGGAACTAAAACTGTCGCTTGATGAACAGTTGTGTCAGAAATGTTTGCACCAAAAATTATTAAAATCTATCAATCCTTCTTCAACTTACAATCGATAATGTTTGGGCTGAATATGGCATGTTTTTGACGTATTTCATTTCAACGCATATTTTGTTGGTTCAGTTTTCCTTAGGTAGTGCAGAAACAGACGTTAGGTGAGGTAGTAAAATGGCCTGTTATTTAATGGCAAGTTGTACCAGAAATATCTGTGCCAAAAATTATTAAAATTGGTCAACCCATCTTCGAGTGACAATCTATAATGTTCGGGATGTTTTTTCGGACACAGTGTATATCGTTGCTTATAGTGTATATGCACGTTTTCGTTATTCACTGCACAACAAAATCACTGTAATAAATTTTCTGATTACTAACGTTCGTGCAATTGCTAAATATTTGCGTAATAAGCCTACGACATAACAAAATACAACTCGTATATTAAATCTCGAAACAAGCAATAGACTACTCGTATTACTCGATTTAACTAAATTTTAAATCTGGTGACACCTCGCTTCGATTTGAAAAATGAAAAGAGTAAAATTGCAAGAAAAATCGTCAGATGGTGGCACTATGTAAGATTTGGTCGAGTAGTTTATGTTCTTGCATTTTCTAACCTTAATGACTTTGAGATCGCGTTGTTCTGATGATTTGCCAATGACGACACTTTCACACACGGACGATTCATTGCGAGATGCACACATATAGTCTAACCACTGCATTATCTAACCACCACATAACAGCAGAGCGAATTATCTCATTTTTACGCGCGATTCCTATAAGGCGTTTTAGCTATCGCAAATTCTGTCTGTCCGTCTCTCCGTTTGTCACACGGCTGGATTAGTTAAAAACGATGCAAGCTAGAATCACCAAATCTTCACCGTCAGCTGTCTGGAAGATACGTAAAGCTTTTTCAAAAATTCCACAGAGATCACACCGAGCGAGAACGCTAAATAAGGGGGGTAGAAAAATTTGCGATTTTGGCCAATAAGTCGCCGTATCTCAGTTTAGATTGGTTCGCAGTGGGCTTTCATACATACATGCACCGCTGTCGCGCGTTCCCCTCTGCGTTAGCTGGGTTTTTTTGTAGATTAAATGATAGCGCCTACACGCGAAGACGCCGGCGTATTGCCGACATGATATGCTGTCGTCCGTCTAACAGACACATGTAGACTTATTCGTCATTGCCCTAAGCCCCTAATGTTGACCTTTGACCTTTTGACCTAAATGCAGACACACTGTGACAACGTTCACACCAATATTAGTTTTTCTACGCTTTTTTGTATACGACTTAGAATTCTTTATGGGAAAAGCAAACAGACAGACAGACGCACAGCCGAGACCCGCAATACGGCCTATTAAGACGGGCGCATAATTATATAAAATCATAACTCGGGTATAGTCGGAAAAAAGTTAGAAGACGTTTAGTAAGTCAATTGATGACGCACCATGTCGTAGGTGTGATAGCGGGATAAGTTGAGATGCTCTGGAGACCGCGTGACGTCATCGTATCGGTAGCCAGCGCGCTCAGCTTCAATCAGGCTGCATCCAACCACGCTAATCACTTGCTGCATCGAACACTAATCACTAATGATTAGTTCTATTGGTCATAATCAGCTGAGACAAATGGACGCAGACGTAGTAATACAAGAACGTTCTACTCTCGTAGCGAACGGACCGCGCGATGCGTTTACGTACATCGTTAATGTCCGGTAATAGTTGAACCGTTACTGATTTATTACAATTTTTAGAACAAAATTTGCACTTTTTCAAACTGAAAGTAACTAGAATAAGCTTTACGAACCACCATCAAAATGACTGGCAGAAAATACGAGTTTTCAATAAATTGCGGAAATAGATGGTCAGCTGTACAACATATGCGCCGAGAAACCATAGTGTTTGCACA
>Ga0209671_1004471_pt1 | contig 13870 bp, 11 predicted proteins | sample WorMetHERISLAND2_2_FD_187401 | JGI IMG/M metagenome (GOLD analysis project Ga0209671, IMG submission 187401) | Marine gutless worms symbiont microbial communities from Max Planck institute for Marine Microbiology, Germany - Olavius geniculatus... | ecosystem: Host-associated > Annelida >... | reverse complement strand
ATTAAACTCCGCGTCTACCTTGCCTTGGTACAGTCAGTGCTCCTATACGCATCTGAAACTTGGACCCTCACAGTGGCAGACAGCAAATTACTAGATGCATTCCACATGAAATGCACCTAGGCATATCATGGCATCAATTCGTACAGAACGAAGAGATTGCTGCTCGCACCGGTCTCCCTCCTCTATCGACCACCATCTGTTGCCATCGCTCAGCTATCTTCAGACATCTAGCGAGGCTTGGCGACGAAGTTCCAGCACACAAGGCACTCTACAGTTGCGTCAGATTGTCTAAGGGATGCCTCCCAGGCCCTACATGGAAACGTCGTCCTGGTCGTCCACGTGGCAGGTGGATAGACCAACTACGAAGAGGCAACAACCGCCCACCTGCCGATCAGTGGAAGCTGGCTATTAAGCGCGATCACGGTAAAAGAGCGACGCTACGGTCTCATGACTACGCGACTACCTGACCTGACCTGACCTAACCTACAGAAATGCATCAAGGTCAATTCAAAAGAGATATAGCAGAGAAATAAGGAGACCAAAAAACATAAGTTTTTGCTTTAGTTGAGATAAGAAGTGAATCAACTGGATACCTTTGAAAGCGAGTGCATTGACGAACGCCACCTGGTTGCCACGGTTACCAACGACCACTGACACAAGAGTCGACTCGGTGCAAGCCGAACTGACACGAATGCTGTGATGATAAAGGTCGTTGTGCAGGGTAAACAGAGGAAGGTTTCTGATGTAGAGCTCACTGCGACCTCCGTACCCACTCAGCGGGATCTGTACAGCAGCAAAATACATCGTTCAAACACCTGGACAACATTCTAAGAAAACAGAAATTTTTTAAACAATGGAATTTACAGTGTTTGGATATTTATTAAATGTAAACAGCATGTAGCAGTGCTTACTCAGATAACCAACAAGAAATCTGAGCTAATGCTCATGAGATGCACGAGAGATTATGGCAGTTCCTGTTCGCAGGTAATCTTGGTCTATCTCCATCCATTTCGTCACAATTCACTCTTTTGCAGCAAAAATCACCAAAAAATCACTTAAAATCAATATTTTTAGGGTTCAAGGTCATTCAAGGTCATCGGTGTTGACATTTGTAAGAAGCTCGTCGTCAGTACTTGTTATGATAAGCAGCATGGCTGTGCCTATCTGCAACCATTTACATGCTAGACAAGCCAACAAAGGATAAATAACCACTTTTTAGAGGGGTACCCCTCTTTGACACCTGCATGCGTCGGCCTCCTTGAACCTAGAGGGTCCGGACTTGGACTGCTAAAATCCACATTCCATGCTGAAAATTTCATACGCAGGTTGTCTTGGACTATCCCTAGCCATTTTGGCGCAATTCACTCTTGAAATGCGTGTCGCAGCCGAAAATCGTGAAAAAAAATTCACTAAAACCCCTATTTTGGGAGTTAAAGGTGATTCAAGGTCATCGATGTTGACATTTCTAAGAAGATCGTCGCCAGTGCTTGTTGTGATAAGCAACATGCCTGTGCCCATGCACGACCATTTTATGTGCGAAAGCAGCTACTGCTTTCAGCGCGTCTTAGCCATCGCAATTCTGTCTGTCCGTCCATCTGTCTGTCCGTCTGTCACACGAATGGATCAGTCAAAATCTTCACCGTCGGCTGCCTGGAAGACTAGTTTCAGGAACTATAAAGCTTCTCCATAAATTCAAAGGGAATCACCCCAAATGAGGGGGGGTGGGCAAAATTTGCGATTTTTTGACGAATGAGTCGCTGTATCTCAGTGACAGTGCGAGATAGGGCCTAGGTTACTATTTAATCACTAATAGGAAGTCGCACACTGGCTCTCGATTAGCGCCAAATTCAATGACCTTAAACGACCTTGAACGCCAAAATAGGGGGTTTCATGGATTTTTTGGCGATTTCGGGCTGCGACACAAGTCTATATCATTCACAAGGTGGCGCCACGGAATTATCGTTATGCGATTCAGACAGAGAATTTAGTATTGGTATATTAACTTAGCGTGGACACCCCGATTTTCAGCTAAACTACTGAACTGGAACTGCTATGAGCTTTCGCGCATCTCATGAGCATAAGCTCAAATTTCTTGTCACACTAGGCAAGCCAGTAGTTGCAGAACTATGTCTTTTTAGCAATTAGTTGTCTCAGGTACAACAAAAATTAGAATGTCTTAACATTTATTATTTTGTCGTCGTAATATCTACCGGCGATTAAGAAAAAAGTCTTAATTCTTGCATAGGCTATGGATAGTAAAACGGTTTGCAGATGCTCAAAATCGATCAAGTTAGACATTTTATTTTCCTGCCATGTACATACATCGGCGAGAGCATGACGATTTAGTTGTGTGGGCCACCGTGCGAATGCAATAGCGGTAGAATAACGTCCTTTTAGAAGATGATGCCCCTCTTTCGTCCCCTTGTTTGTGAGAACCCCTTTCACCCAGTAGCGTAAAATTTTGTCACGAAATACTAGAAATACTAAGCTATTATGTTGTGAAAACCCGAAGTTTCTATCTCAACTGGTCTTGAAACGGTACCGGGTCGTGACGGACAAATGGACGGACAGACAGACAGACAGACAGACAGACAGAATTACCGTAGTTAATAGGCGCTATATGCTAGCTCTCGCACGTAAAAACCCATGAAAACCCATCAATTTGGGCCTTTTAAGAAACGAGGTTTAACCTAAAAATGAAAAAACCCAACCCTGGTGGGTTTTACACGAGGTTGGTTGGGCTTTTCAAAGAAACCTGAGGGTTTTTCAACCCAAAATGTCATTAACAACTGACGATTCCTGATAAACAGCAGGTTTCAACCGGTAGATGTTACCTTGACTTTAGTTTACTGACTAGGAATATACAGTTATTTCGTTTTACCGTAATTGGCACAATACAAATAATTCTGGATTGAAATGCAACGTAAGCACCGAAAAATTAAGTTAAGTGAGATAGTAAATAAAAACAACAATTTATATAGCACATCAACGCCACAACAACCCCTAACATGTTTGTGATATGCAAAAAAGACAAAAAAATCTCTCAAGTAATCATACAAAGATATAGTTGGTGTGAATATGATAAAAGGCTTGAAAACATGCACAAAACTAGAAAGCAGTCATAGCCTGCAGGTACCTCTGCCAAGGCAATGTTATTCGCCAGGTGACGTCACCATATTCACTTTGCCAGCGGTTCCCTTATGCCCCCTTTAACGCAATGGTAACGGAAATTTCAAAGTGATCCAGAATCCAGGATTCCTTTTGGATTACCCCCAAAATTGAATCACTGGTAGTTTGTGCCATGCCCGACATACCCTCAAAATTCCAGAAAGATCCGTCCATAACTTTTTGAGTTATCTTGCTAACAGACAAACAGACAGACAGACAGACAGACAAACAAACAAACAAAGTCTGGCAAAAACATTACCTCCTTGGTGGAGGTAAACAGATGAAAAAACACTAAGATGGGGGGGGCAGACAGATGAAACAAGAACCTATGCCTTCAAAGCTAACCATAAGATGGCAAAGAAAGAAAAGAAATGTTTCCGAACTCACGGAATGTCGCATGGCCGTGCCAATAAGTCGAATACGTATGATGGCGTCGATGCAACCAACGACCGAAGGACTGAAGCTCACCGTCAACAGAAATTCCTCGTTACCTCTCAGCAGAATTTCTCTACTGCTCGTCCGTATCTCTCTGTGCATGTAGCTAGATACGATCTAAAAACAGATAACTAAAACCATAACAAAAGTTAACTAAATAAGCAGTCGTAGCCCGCAGGTACCTCCGCCAAGGCAAAGCTATTCGCCAGGTGGCGTCACCATCTTCGTTTTGCCAGCGGTTCCCTTATGCCCCCTTTAACGCAATGGTAACAAAAAATTTCGAAGTGATCCAGAATCCAGGATTCCTGCCAGATCACGCCCAAAAACTGAATCACTGGCAGCTTATGCCATGCCCGACATATCCTCAAAATTTCAGAAAGATCCGTCCATAACTTTTCGAGTTAGCTTGCTAACAGACAAACAAATAGACAAACAGACAAACAAAAACCGGCATAAACATTACCTCCTTGGCGAAGGTAATAAGCATCAGCGATAACACTCATAAGGAAGCAAGAAACAATCGACAATCAGCAGCTCTGGATTCTGCCAATTAAAAGTTACTGCAGGTATCTGCTGGGTTTAATAGTTTATCACATACAATTATACCACAAAGTGTCATAACAGAATGGGCTTAACAGTAACAAAATTAATTCACATCACAGCATAATAGTGATTGACTTTATGAGATTCATGCCACGGCACCAAATTAAGCACCATGACAAAGCTTTGAACAACAGATTGACAACAGATATTTCTAAAAATCAATCCAGCTTTTGTATTAAACTACCTGACACTGAAAGTGGGCCAGTCAGTTTATAGATTATAAGGAGTAGTATTAAGACAAAACTGCGAAAACACTTCAAGCAGAAAACATGCACAATGTGTAACCTGGTAGTCGCCAGACTGTGAAATGGGTCGAATCTCCAGCCTCACTTTCACTGCTTCAGCCGAATTGTTCTTGAGTGTCAGTGTTTGCTGACTGGAACAGTTACATACAACATGACACTGAACGTTGTAGTTACACATAACAACATGACGACTGTATTAGTTACGCTGCAACAACAGCAATACATTAACTGTAGTAGTAACAAATTGAGCATAGAATGGAAAAACATCCTATCTGTTGTCTACGACATATAAAAAAATGAAAACAACTTTCCGTGCGATGCATTTTTTAAAACTTCTCCCCCAGTGTTATTAATGCTCTTGCAAACTTTGTTAATAAATAGCAGCCAGATTTGTTTGCTATATTACGCTATTATGTAATGTAATGTACATCAAACGGCAAATATTTAAGTAGCATTTTGAAGAACTCCGTTGTTTGTAGTTAGGACATTTTATCATAGTCAGTCATCCGCTGATGTCTTGCCATTCTGCGCTTGATATGCAGCAACAGCGACATCACACTGACTATAGTCGTGACTAAGACAATTTTAATTCACCAGTGAAGTGTTGAGGTTTTATCAACTGCCGCTGCGCTAACTGGAATGATTTGTCTCAACCACGTCATAGACTGGGACTGCACCGAGGCGACTGACAGAGAAAGCAACAGAACGAACCAAGAAACTGATAAGCATCAGAAAGAAACAACACAAGTCAATGAACCGAGACAACAACAACGTGGACAATAACAACTATAAATACCACCTGGACAGGAGATAAATTCAACACCGATCGACGACACCTTTGGAGCTTCCTGGAGTGGAAATGAGAAGTCCTACCAACTTCTGTTTATAATACAAATCGCTCATCATGGCGACATCAGCAGTGAACAGACAGCCTTCTGAAGAAGACTACATCAATTGCTGAATTGTCAACAACTTAGATTCAATTACTTTAAATAGCAAGAATGTCGACAGATAGATAAATAAGTTGTTGAGAATTCAGCAATCGATGTTGTCTTCTTCGGAACATTTTCTGTTCATTGCTGATGCTATTGCTATTTAAAGTAATTGAATCTGTTTCTGTCTGTTTTTTCTAACTGCTTTGTTCTGTTAAATTTGCTACCAGTCTATGGTAAATAGAGCTGCAGCTGCATACAAGTGCTGTTATAAACTAAAACGAGAGAACATGCGTACGTTGACTGTCCGAGCTGCTGGCCTCCAAACCCCACGGAATGTCGATTGCACAGCAGAGCGCTGGCAGTCTGCTGCGAGCATAGAATATGTGCATTCAACGACACTTCGTAGTCTGGCCCGTTTGGCTCAACGACCATGAGCAGCACACTGTGCCACATCATTACATCACCACAACCGATATTCATCCATTACCATGCTTAGTCCAAGTAACCAAGACAAAATTCAAAACCACCACATATTGCTATTACGACCACTGCGTTAGTATCTTTAGTTGTTTAGCTATAAGCAAGGTTTTGTCATTAACACGATACATCAACAACAAGTCAAAGCAAATCAAGCACGATGATTGCAACAGAAAAAAAAACTGCCATGAACTTCACGCATCAACCACTAACCTCCTTATTAGACGCTCCGATGGATTGTGTGGCGCACAAAAACGAACGGTGACCTCGGAGATGCCGCCCGGCTCAATCTGACATTGTTCCGGAATGACGCTGAACAAGTCGGCAAAGTCCTGTGGCTCCAAACTCACGTCCAATATGATGGAGCCGGCGTTCCTCAATTGCAGCACCGAGTCAACTGACTGCCCAGGCCGAGCGGCGAAGTCCAAGCTCTGCATCGCACAACAAATATCTCGGATGAAATCAACACACCACAAAACCACAGTTAATAAACAATAATAATTATTATGATTATTAAAAACTATTCAAGTTGCACACATATCACACAATAAGCAAAAATCATAATCATAAATAAGTAAGTAAAATGTGAATTTATGTAGCACATATCGTTAAACTAACCTCTAATGCGCTCATCATAATCATCAAAATCAATGTGATGGTGCCCTAAAAATAACTAATAATGCCGAGATTGCATTATAATGTTAGTTGGCAAACACAAGAAAAGACAGACAGATTAAAAATGCCACATATGCAATGTACATAGAAAGCCCAGTACATCAGCTATGAAGGTTGAGATCATGATGTAGTTCATTACAATCAATGTATATTTTTATTTAAATATTAACATATGCGACAGACATCAAGCATAAATCGGCCTAGCTGTCTACGAACTTGACTGTGGTTAACTGGCCAACTTTCCCTGAGTTACTTCAAGAGAAACCAAGTCCCCCAATTATCAGCACATTTTTATATTGGCAAGCTCTGTTTTGCAAATGAGTAAGCTTTCATGTTGTTAAGTGGAATGTTCTCTTTATTACCTAATTTTTTTGCCATTTTCTCAGCAACCATTTGGGATTTTAACATGAAATTTTTCAGCTTTATTTACTAAAACATTCTACATCTAACTGCCAAGTAAAATGTAATTCTGTCGAAAAACAACGAAGTTATAGACTTTTTAACATGACCGGTTACCGATTTTTCGGCATTCAAAAATGTTCATGCTAAAAATGCTATTTAATTTTTAAAAACTGGTTACACGTTACTGCCGATGACGTCACAGTGACTCTTTGATAAACAGCAATTTATATTGTTTATAAATTATCATTAAATTATCCTTCCTTTAAAGCAATCGCCGGCTGCCCACCGGATTCGTCTTCCAACAGGACGGCACGTCAGCACACACAGCGCGCAACGTCGCACAGCGCACAGAACTGGCTGCGGGCCAGCTGTCCAGATATCATCATAAAAGACAAATGGCCTCCAAATTCGCCAAACATATTAACCCAATGGACTATCGCGTAAGGGGTGCAATGTTGGAGGCTTACTGCACGCTTAAAACAAAGCTGAAAACAAGCGCTGAATTCAAGGAAGCGCTTCGGTTATCTGGGCAACCTGCCACAGGGACCGATCGACAAGGCTGTAAAAGATTTTTCAAATAAGGCGACTGGACAATACAAGCACTAAATTACAAACAAGAAGCCTAGCTGTCGCTAGGGCAGTCGACCATACTGGTTGTCACTGACCTTGAAGGTCATCTAAGGTCAATAATTTCCATCTAATCAGACAAGGCAAATGCCACTTCCTATTAGTGACTAATAGTAACCTTGGCTGTATCTATCACCGTTTCCGAAATATGGCCAGTTTTCCATTAAATTTCCTACCTCACCTCCATTAAACCCCTAATTTAAAAAACGTTCCCCTTGAAGTGGATCGCTGAAATTTTGCATGCCTAAGTTTAAGACACATGGCTAATTATTTATGTAAAAATTTTTTCTCCCGAAGATCTACCCTTTAGCCAGGGTACATCCATTATGAACAGACGGATGGACAGACAGACAGAGAGATGACAACCATGCCGATAGCTTGACCATTACTCAAGTATGGTCAGCTAAAAAATGACGTCAGATGTGACAGTCAGACCTCATATGGGTTAGTGTGGAGGCGAGCCGTGCCCGCGACGCCAGTCAATGTCAGACTGTGTCCAACGTTAATGGTCATTCCAGACACATCCAGCGTCAGCTCAATAACGCCATTAAACTGCTCCACTGTGCAGCATCAGCCAATCATAACTGTCGAATCAATCACTACCATTCACTGCTAGACTAAAATGGTAGCTAACAAACTGTACAAAATATCATCACAATCTCTTTGCCTACAAGCAAAACATTAAATAAGCTCCTAGTGATGAATGCAACAGTTCTATTCAGACAACTCGCTTTATGCTGAAAATCTGATTTGCTCTAAAACATTTTGCACTACATCTTGTCTCAGAAAAAAACAGTTTTTATCATAACTTTGTCAAATTTCAACTAATTTTGATAATTGCAGGCAAAAGTATGGCCAAAATAACAAAATTATGTAAGACATACTTATTTTCCACCTCAGCTAATTTCTGTCAATGCACTACCTTGTAAAACATAGATGCTCCAAATTGTTAAATAATGCTGAGTTGTTGTCTCAAGTAAATGTTGTAATGACTTAATTCAGCACAAAACACTTAAATGTGAATTATTTAGGAGAACTATTTATTAGGTATAACTATTTATGCCATTTATGCTCATAGTGTGCCCAGCATTCATGGACACAATGGCTTAGATGCAACGCCACTGGCTGACAGCGGAATCAAAGGTTGACTGATCAAACTGCATTCACTTATCGATTTAACATGTTTTACGCTCATCAGTCAGCTATTTTGTTGTCTGCTGTTTTTACCATAAAATATTTAATACCACAAAATTATTAAACCACGTGGCACCCTCTGTCAAATTGATGACGCAGAAGTGAGCACTCTGATACAAGTAACCACTGTGTAATGTAACAATCTGGAGCTTCTGTGTTTCACACGGTAGTGCATTAACATAAATTGAGTGAGGTAAAAAATTAGTGCATCTTGTATAATTTTATCGTCTTGTATAGCCTTGTGCCTAAAATTATCAAAGTTGGTGGAAATTTGACAAAGTTATGACAAAAACAATTTTGACTGTTTTTTTGAGACACGATGTATAATTGCACCTACTTATCCTCAAAACTGCCCACCAGCACCAAGCACCTACACTGTGTCCCAAAAAAGCATCCCCAACATTTTTGACTGCAACTTGAAAACCAAATATCAGATTTTGATAATTTATGTATAAATATTCCTGACACACCTTGCCACCAAATGACCGTTCAGTTTCCCACCTCACCCACTACTTGTGCTGCACTACCTGGGAAAAACACAACCAGCGAAATATCACTTTTTATCCCATGCGATGTGACTGCTTAGTTAACACAAAACACAAAAACACACTTTGTTCACATTTCTGACACTTTGGCTAACATTTCATCCAGTTGTCCATTATTTGACTGCCTGCATTAAAATGGCTTGAAGTGTTGGCCCACTATGCGAACACATGCAGTCAAGGAGACGCTTTCTCCATTTATTGACAGCAGCATCAATAATGTTCTGCTCCAGACCAATCCAGGCTGTACCAGTCGCTTCTTGAGTTCACAAACATTCCTAAACTTCACCTGGTAGACACACTGTTGCATGACAGTCAAACCTTGTAACAGACCTGCTGTTGGGACAAATAGATTAAGATAGATAGAATTTATTGACGTTTTTTCATTTACTTTAACACGTATTATGCTTCTGGTTTCCCCAGGTATTGCAAACGCAAACTTTGGGTGAAGTGGAAACTAAAACACTTATTTAATAGCTAGTTGTGTCTGAAATATTTCTGCAAAATATCATTAAAATCTGCTAAAATTTATTCAAGTTACGATCGATAATGTTGAGGATGTTTTTTCAGGTTTTCCGTTTACTCCAACACATATTTTGCTTGATCTGCTTTCCCAAGGTAGTGCAGAAGCACACATTGGGTGAGGTGGGAAACTGAATGATGATGGTAAGTTGTGTCAGGAATTTTAGTACCAAAAATTATCAAAATCTGATAATTGATTTTCTAGTTACAGTCGAAAATGTCGGGGATGCGGTTCTGGGGACACAGGGGTATAAATCTGCAGTGCTGTGACTTTACACAAACTTTCATCATATCACACGTAAAATGCATACAGCCTTCATCGTACAAATAGAGCATGAACGCATTACAATGTCAATACATCGACTGAATAGGTCTACAATAAGAAAGTGATTTTGTAAGAGCCAGAATTGCTGATCGGTGCTGCCCCCTGGTGAATCATAAGTAGCAAGTGCACTGCTGGGGGTTCTTAGCCTTCCCCTTGGGAGTTCGAGACCCCCAGTGAACACACTGTGTCACTGGACCATAAAAAGTATCTGCCAAATACATAAATCTGTCAAACAGTTTAAGCAGAGTGCACGAGGGTGACAGACGACGGAAAGATGACAGACCACACTACTGAAAAAAAGATAGCTATAGGCGAAATCGCTTGTGCTAGAGGGATTTCGGCTAAAAAGTCCCAACACTGTGCAATCAATGTTAAACTCATCTGCACACGGTTCCTACTACTCTGCAGAATTCATTTTCCCTGACTTTTTCTCCAACTATACAAGACAAGATGAATCGTTTTCCCTGACTAATATGTTCACGCAAAATACCAATGTCTGTTTTCAATTGTTTGCAATCACACTAGAAACAGGGGCAGCGGAACAAATTTAAAAGTGGAGGTACAAATAATCTGCGAGCAAAACGAGCCAAAAAAATTCTGAACTGTTGTATGCACTCTGCATAGAACAATTCGAAATCTTTTTCGCATCTTTGTTAACTTCGGCACCCGTGTACTTTTACTTTTCCCGACTTCTCAAAATTCCCTGACCGTCCCTGATAGTAGAAACGATGTCTGTAATCATGTGCAGCTAGATTTCTGAGACTTGCCTGCACTGTTGCCAGCTTGAGCCTGAGCAGGTGCTCTGAAGGCTACGTGAACAAGACCTTGCCCTGAGTTGGATTCAGGCGTCTCATTGCCACTGGCAGGTGGCAGCACACACTGGCAAACATTCAGTGTACTCCAGTGGGTCTCGTTCATGTTCAATGTTACGTCAGGGTCCGGACGAAAGAATGTGAAACAGTCTGCTGCGCCACAGCGTGACTGCGTCGACTAACACAAGCCATCCATCAGACAGTCAATCCAACTATTATGAACAACCACCTGCAGGTTGTTGGCAACACTTTCAAGCTCAAAATACCAAATACACTGACAGAAAAATGCCAAATATCCAACAATGCCACCTACAATAAAATCATTTGTTAATGCCAATTTCAGTCGATTAACCTACCATTAACTTGGTCAACTAGCTTCATATGCATCCTGGAACAAGCGACCATCGTAAATAAAATGTCAGCTATCAAGAATTTACGCAATATTCCATGCCTGCACTCTTACTGCCTATTTTTAGCACTATGCCTAGAGTGGTATAAAAAGTCGATAACTCCACGGGTGCAAATGAATAACAGCGTAATCTTACACTACAAACCACTGACAAAGTGGCATAAGTTCGTTTAACACATTTTGTCTATGACACGTAGAGTTATCACGGTTTAACAGATGCATATGTCAGCTATGAAATAAACAAATTCACGCAAACAATCAACAGATAATTATTATAAAAACAATAAATGACAGCTGCAATACCTTGATAGTCAGTCGCACAGGAACAGAAGCACAACTCATGTTGCGAAACGTATACGGAAGAATTCTGTACGACGACCACGGCACGGCGCCAAAGTCCAGAGTGTTGCTGGCAGACTGTTCACCACACCACACACAATTACATTAATTAGTTAATTAATATATTCAGTACCAGAATAAAAAACAGTAATTTGAGACAGTGGGGTACATCGATATGGATATAAGTGAAACAAAAAACACAGCAAAAAGGCTTTAAAAAGTATTTTCCTCACTAAGCAAAGTCCAATACTGGATGCACCGACTGTTATTATTATTATTTATACCCCTGGTAGTAAAAATGTCCAGGGGTTAAAAAAAAGTTAAAACAGAACTGGAATATTATTATTATATTATTATTATTATTATTATTATAATAATAGCAAACAACAAATTTATCCTGCCGTAAGCAAAGCTTCAAGGACAGGTTACAAAAATTACTGTCAATATGCAAACAGGATATGCAAACAGGGCCACGAGAAGCGGACACAGTTACAGATTATACGATATTCTAAACAAATGGGCTTTAAATGTTTCTTAAAAACTGATAAACATAAAAGATTAATGTTTGACTGAATTTTCAACATGTTTGACTGAATTTTCAACATCAGTTCAGTTTAGTTTAGTTAATGCAGTCTTTGAAAAAATTATAGAGATCAGTGCATTGCGTGAGCCTGGCTGAAAAGATAAGTTTTCAGCTGATTTCTAAACTGTCCATGACTAACAGTCAAACAGCGCAGATCGCCAGGCAGACTGCTAGAGGGAGTAGTGCTGTAACTCCAAAACTTCGTTAACCAGACAGGGTTCATGTTCGCAGAAGAAACATATCGCCATTCCCAATATCACTATACATCTTACAAGTATCTGCTTCACCAAACTGTGAATTCATCAGGAAGCAACTCACGAACTACATGATCATAAAGATAAGCACATCTCGATATAAAATAATCTCAGATGTTGTTGTTGTTGTAGTAGTATCCTGCCCTCCGTCTTGCTCAGGTCAGGCCTTCAGGAACTCAGTGACCTCCTGGGGTCGTAGCCAGAGGTCCATGGGTGTCAGGTCAGTCTGGTGCATCGGGCAATCAAATAAGTGAGCAACACTGTGAGATGTGCTGTAATCTGGGCAGGTGCCAGGAACTGCTGAGTTTAGTCGATGTTTATAAGGATTCAGCCGAGCACAGTAGCCAAATCTCAACTGTGCAAGGCAAGTGCGAGCCTTCCTTGGAAGCTTGATTTCCGAAGCGTCAATTTCTGATGCTGTTGTGTTCAGACTTTGTTGTGCTCATAGCCTGCAACCGTCTGCGCCACACAGGTGGTATGTAAGGCCCTGAGACAACTTTTGCATTCCTTTATTGTCGAACACTTCTCAGCATAGTTTTGCTAGTTCACCAGACTGGAACTGGAGCTGGAGCTGAGGGTCCAGATCATTTTTCATCAACTGCAGCAGTAGAAGTCTGTTGAGATATCTGTTGCCAAGATGATGCGGCATATCACATCGAAGCATATACTGCTTCGTCAACAGATCACAGTGGGTGCGTAAAGGCAGCACTTTCGTCTCATAGTGGATGCGATCAATGCTGGCCATGTGACGACAGCCTGTGGCGACACCACTCAGCCGACGCAAGAAGTGTCATGCTGGTGAGTTAGATGTCTAGAAAGCACTCAAAACCATTACTGAGCACATGTGTGGACAGATCTTCATTCAGCACGTCGTAACTGGACTGGCTTATTTCCTCAGCAAATGCAGCTCCACCTGAGTCGCTTAGGGCGGGTTTCTGGATCTTAACTGGGTGGTCAAGTTAGTATTAACTAAGAGATTTGCATAACTCTCGTTTCCTGTTGCACTAACCAACGGTCAAAATGGCCAAAAATTTAACTAGCTGAAATTGGCCAGTTAGCTAACCGTCGATCGTAGTTATCGTATTTAATGCAACTTTTGTACCATTTTGCAAGCAGTTAATCGAAGAATGTGACACTATAGAACGATTTTTACCATATAGCAATGTCTTCAAAACGCACAAGGAGACGTTTGCTGCTATAAATTTTACTACAAAACATGAATTGACAAAATGGCTGTCTGCAATCGGTTGGCTGTCTCATGGGCTGGCTGACGTGTGCTTGCACTCATTAATATTCATGATGCCCACCTGCACTAGGCGGAAA
>Ga0209671_1004469_pt1 | contig 13870 bp, 12 predicted proteins | sample WorMetHERISLAND2_2_FD_187401 | JGI IMG/M metagenome (GOLD analysis project Ga0209671, IMG submission 187401) | Marine gutless worms symbiont microbial communities from Max Planck institute for Marine Microbiology, Germany - Olavius geniculatus... | ecosystem: Host-associated > Annelida >... | reverse complement strand
TTTGTTGCAATATTTTGAATTAGTATTTCTTCAGCTACAACTGGTAAAAATTTTGTGTAAATTGATCATCATTTGAGTGAATTATGAAAAAAACAAAAAAGGATCCATTTTTTATGAAACACAGTGTGATACTCCACAGATGAGAAATGGCACACCATATGGCACTGAAAACATACAGTGATGTAAAGACTGTTTTCAAGATCAGGACTTTTCATGCATCATCAAACGTTTCAACGTATTAATGCTACTAAACTGAATAAGAATTTTCATCAAAGAATATATGATTAGATGCGACAAAGTATGCTATGCACGCTAGTCGATGGCAACCACAATAAGAATTATTATTTGGCTTCATAACCCATTAACTGCTGTCAAAGTATTTAATAGTAACGAATAGCAAAATCTTCAAATTCTCAATACCGTTTTGTTGAAAAACCAAGACTTTATTTTTTCTGTCTTCAAGGTGCCTCGAGACCAAGTGTTACTGGTCTTGAGAAATACATCACTGTAAACATATCATCATCATCATCATCAATATTACACTTACAGACACCACCACCATTACTAAACAGTGTCCCAAAACTAGCGACCCCCACCCATACAGAAAAGTTAGCATAAAATGGTTAATACCTGACCAATTGTTACCAAATTTGAAACAATCATGAAGACAATCATTCTGAAGTGGTCTTTGAAGTTTGAGCTTAAATGGCCACCTTTGGCCTCAACGCAAGCTCTTAGTCTAAGGCGGGTACGCTGCTGCTTGATCCCTTTGTCAGTAACAATGCACTGAACGTAAGCTTCATGTAAACAAACTCTGATGTCATAATGACGTCACACTGAGCACACAAGGTAAGGTGCAGATGTCAAAATAGCTGTGGCGGAAAGTAATGTTATGACAGTGCAATGTACAATATGTTATTGAAATTCACGAACTACAAACTGAATAAGGTGTGTTTAAAGCAAGGAGGGTCACTAATTTTTGGACACCGTGTAGAATTATCATACAGGTACACATTTTATTACATGCACAATAAATACTGTATGATGCATGAAATGATAAACTGAATCGTAGTAGGAGAACTTAGTAATGTACAACAAACTAGCAGTTACAACTTCAAATCAGTCTAGCGAGCAACAATATCACAATAATTGTTGTCAACAATATGTAGTATATACGTCAGTGCACACCAAATGATCAAATCGCACAATACTTCACAATTACGTTACACTTTCGCAAACGTGTTCCCCAACTAAAACAACACGGTAAGCATTTTCTGTACAAGAAAACTTGCTCGTGAATTTGACAATATACAACATCAACGCATCACAAAATCGCAAAATTAAGCTTTTGATTTTTAAGGCCACGAAAAGTCGATGAAATCAGATGCTGGTGATAAAAAAACTTGCAAAAATTCATGATTAACGGTAGTTCTAGAAATACACGTAGTTAAAAACACTGACATGTGACTGGGCAATTGCTTATCCAGAATGGTTAACAATAAGGTAATTGGTGTAAATACCATTCAGTAAAAGTAGTAGTTAAAGTTAACACAGTCGTATGAAAGTCTACATTAAACAAGACTGCAAAAACACTGAATCATGTTTTACAAACATTTTGAAAAGCCGGAAATTGATGTCATAAAGAAGCAGCCTCCTGGGTTAAAAAGACTGGGGGGCAGGAAGTTGCAAATTTCCAAGCATGGTTCCTACTACTCTGCAGAATTTATTTTCCCTGACTTACCAGGAGAAAATGAATCATATTTCCTGACTAATTTGTTCATGCGAAATACCAATGTAGGCTTTCAATCGCTTGCAACTGCAGTAAAAACAAGGGCGGCAGAACAAATTTAAAAGTGAAGATACAAATAATCTGCGAGTGAAGCAAGCAGAAAAAGTTTTGAACTGTTGTATGCAGTCTGTGTACAACAGTTCAAACTTTTTTCTGCATCTTTGTTAACTTTTGCACCCTCGTACTTTGATTTTCCCTGACTTTCCATGACTTCCCCTGACCGCAGGAACCATGTTCAACTTCAAAATTCCAATTTTACCCCTAAATTCACCCAAAGTAAAGATTTTCATGCCCAAATTTTGTATTTCAGGATAAAAAATTTCTGACAAGCTACAATTTAGAGAAAAATGCTCCATCCTCACCAACAGCAAGTCCGAAAATTCTGGTTTAACACTAATGAGAAGTCAAAGTATTGGCTTCGTTCATTTTAGTGACAGTTAGATACAACAAAAAAGAAATTCCAACAATGTATCCAAATACAGAAATATACAAAACAAATATTATTGGTGATTTGGCAGCAGGCATTCAAAATCAATAGTTCCCGTAACCGCACGTTGGCATCGGTATATTTTTCTACCGAAACTATGCACCAAAAATTCTCGGCAAGGCGATATGTTCAAGTGATAAACACAACAAGCCAACCTGAGACCACAAAATACAAGACTCATAAAGCACAACCAGCTTTAAACAATATCAATACAACACAGAAGACACTTCATATAGGCTCTGATTGACAATGATATCGATTAGTCATCCAAACTTCAACATGCGCAGTTTGTCTTACTTATTTATTAAACCTGCAACATGAAAAAACGTTTCTCATTCTACTAAGGCTCTTATTTTACGAAAATTTATGCAATAAAACTAGCACAACATGACAAAATTTGTAGCAGATCTTTACAGCTTATACACATCCTGTCAAGAAAATCTCCAAAATAGTCAAAGCACTAAAACAATATTAAATATCCCTTAATAAATAACAAAACCGGCAAAATGATATCTACATCAAAAAACTATCAAGATAATTAGAAACTAGGCAACATAAATCTAGCTGAACAATTTAGCTGAACAATTAATTAGCAACTACTCAGCTATAATGAACAAGAGCGACAGCTAAGCTGAAGAGTGAAATATTCAAAAATAAATACTGAGCAAAAAATATAACAAATACTAGTTCATGACGATTATCTATCATTCTACCGCCTTCCCTTAAGAAATAGAATATAAATACAAATTAGCCTATTGTGAGAAAACAGAAGCATAAACGCAAGGCAGATTGATTGATAAAATGTCATCAGTTGTACACTGTGTCCTAAAGAAGCATCCCTGACATTTTCGACTGTAATTTGAAAACCAATTATCAGATTTTGATAATTTTTGGTAAAAATATTCCGGACACAACTTGCCATCAAACAACTGTACAGTTTCCCACCTCAACCAATGTATAGTTCTAGAGTGTTTCCAGTCGTATCTGTGTGACAGAATATTTCAAGTCATTTATAATGGTAGTACGTCATATACTGTTCATGTCATGTGCTCTGTGCCACAAGGTTCGGTACTCGGCCCGTGATTGTTCATCATGTACACTGCTGATCTCGAAGAGAAAGCTGATGAGCACGGCATCAACTATCACGCTTTTGCTGACGATACGCAGTTGAATGAGCGTTGTCGTTGCGATGATACGCCGACTGCTGTTGGGAAACTTGAATGCTGTGTCACAGATATCAATCGCACACCACTTCAAGCAAAATACAGAGAAAACAGAACTCCTGTAATCGGGTTCCAAATACAGTCTAAGTAAACTCAGTGGTCATGGCCCAGCATTCATTAAATGTCAGGTCGGCTAAAACCCTCTTGCAGGCACTTGTGACATCTCGTGTCGATCACTGTAATGCTGTGCTGGCTGAGTCGCCGAGAGTCATAACAAACAAGTTGCAGAGTGATGAATTCAGCTGCTCGTGTCATCACTAACACTCGGAAGTATGACAGTGGTTTGTTGCAACTAATGCATGATAAGCTCCATTGACTTGATGTCACCGATCGAATATGATTTAAGCTCGCAGTGCTCATGTATCGATGTCTCCATGGAACTGCTCCGCCGTACTTGATGGACAGTTGTACACTCACAGCAGAAGTCACTGGCCGTCAACATCTGTGGTCTGCCACTCAGCGGAAGTTGGTCGTACCGTGCTATTGACTGAACAGTTTCAGTCGTCAGAGCTTTTCTGTTGCGGGCCCATCAACTTGGAATTCGCTCCCAGACAGTCTTCGTGACCCAGAACTCAGTCTCGTCACCTTCGAACGTCAGCTGAAGACATACATTTTTGCGAAATACTGACGACAAAATGTATTGAGCTCATTAGAAATCTTTTTGAGTATGCATTATATAAATTTACACTTTACTCACTTACTTACTACCTAAGGAAAGTAGATCAAATGAAATATGTGTTGAAATAAAAAAACCTAAAAAACATCTCAGACATAATCGATCATAACTTAGCAGATTTTAACAATATTTGGCAGAAATATTTCTGACACAACTGGCTGTGTTTTAGTTTCCATCTCACCCAATATCTGCTTTTGCACTACCTGGGGAAAGCAGACCACGCATAATACGTGTTAAAATAAATGAAAAAATGTCAATAAATTCCATCTATCCTAATCTGTTGGCCCCAACAGCAGATCTATTACAAGGTTTGACTGCCGTGCAGCAGTGTGTCTACCAGATGAAGTTTAGGAATGTTAGGAATAGTCAAGAAGTGACTGGTACAGCCTGGATTGGTCTGGAGCAGAATATTATTGATACTGCTGTTAATGAATGGAGAAAGTGTCTCCTTGCCCGTGTTCGCATAGTGGGCCAACACTTCAAGCAATTTTATTGCAGACAGTTGAAAAATGGACAACTGGATGAAATGTCAGTCAAAGTGTCAGAAATGTGAACAAAATGTGTTTTTACGTGTTATGTTAATTAAGCAATCATATCGCACTGGATAAAAAAGTGATATTTTGCTAGTTGTGTTTTCTCCAGGTACTGCAGAAACAAACATCGGGTGAGGTGGGAAACTGAACGGTCGGTCATTTGATGGCAAGTTCTGTCAGGAATATTCGTACTAAAAATTATCAAAATCTGATAATTGGTTTTCAAGTTACAGTCGAAAATGTTGGGGATGCTTCTTTGGGACATTACTAGGCAACAACTACATTCACTAACAGGCATAGGTACAAACATAATTATGGCACAATGTTATCATGCAACACATGTAATAACAATACGACATCATATACTGTCACATCATTAGTGCAAAAATTCATTATTAGCATGGTGATATTATGGCCAATTGTGAGATCACATCACGCATTATTAGTCACAACTGTGTTAAATTAAGTTAATTCTGAGAATAAATGCACAAATTCCATAATTTCACAGGAAATATGACTCAATAACATCAGGCATCGTTATCGCTCTGTGGTTGCAACATGATTTACTCCAACAATACTATTGACAAATCTTCTGCAGTAGACAACAAAACACTATGTTTCATAAACGTGACAACAAAATTTGGTAATATTTGCAGGATTATTTTACCCCATATCTCTCTGCTTAACTCACATTAAGTGAGAATAACTAACAAATGACACAGAGTGAGTGAGTAGGGTTTAACGTCCCACCCGACGCAGTATAGGTCATTTTGGGAGACAGCCTTTCCAGGCAATATTGCACAGACACATAATAATGAAACAAAAAGTTTAACCCTTACACCAAAAACCGGATATGGAACACAAAACATTAAAAAAACCCATCAGCCTAAAATTGTAAGAACTGTGTTATGAGTGTGCATACGTAACAGTAATGGTAGTTCTAATAACCTTTTCTCTTATCCTCCAAACAGTCATTAATCTTAAAAAGCTGTTTACTGGAGGACAGAGAAGACTCGTTTCAGAAATGATCTCCTAGGTAATCAATTGCACTGGTACATAGAGCTAACAAGAGACGTACGGAGTCTCAAAAAACAACTAACAATTGCTGTCGTAGTAGCAACAAATTTGTAAAGTGGAACTTTTCTTCAGGTGGGCTGTAGACCGCAAAACGGTGTCACCGGTGAAATCAAACATGACCCGCAGATCACGATGAGTTAACGATGAAACACAAAACAATAACACACGCTCACATCACTACACTCAGCCACCGAATACACGCTACGGACATATTTTCACTGACAAACATTTGACGCAAGGCTCACGGGAAGAGATCATTTAGCTGATTTCTCTACTTGATGTGTGGAAAATATCCTACGTGTGACCGTGCTAAGAGAAGAACTGTAAACTTAAGTGACTTCCGATATGTCTTCCTACAACAGCGCACAACAAACCTGCTATAGCATAGTGTGCTATACAGTAGAATTATAAATGAAAGAATCATCTTTATTACATGTTGCAGAAAAAAGCTGGATTAAAACTAGAGCTGTCAAAGCATTAATTTTTTTAATGCGTTAACGCAGTGCGCTAATTTTTTACGGCATGCATTAGTGCGTTAATAACGCATCATTAATATTGCTGATATTGTAGATGGACTACATCGATAGGGTGACTGGAATGACGACCGACTAACTTGTGGCTGTGTCACAGGACCGTGACAGTAGTAATAAAATGGCAACCACGTCACTTTTATTTACTTTAATATTATTCAGTTGTCAAATAACCACAGTTTAATGAAATACTGGAAATCCTGCTTTACAAAATTTAACAAATTTGCATATGTGTGTTAATTTTTTTAAAGCATGTTAATTCTTTAACATGTTAAGTTATTCTCTATTTAAAAAGCATCATGGCAATAAGCCCATTCTTGACTAAATCAGCCCATTTTTTTCTGAAGATACTCCAGGTTAAGTCAATCCTCAAAAGTAACTTTTAGTAAACTTTATGATGGCAGTTTACATCTATGTCTGTTAAGTCATAACCTCGTACATAGTGTAGTGATGTTTATCAGAACAGACAAGCAACTTAACTTACATCATCAGAAACAGACTGTAACTGGTATCCAAAGTCAGCATCTCTCCCGCTCATAAGCAGATTCATCAGAATAGAACCACTGCGCTGTGACTTTCTCATCACTAAAACATATACATATAACTAAATAAATACTAAACAAAATTACAGCCACGAGCATCACAGTCTGGTAATAATACTCTGGTAAAAAAACGATTATTTGCAAAGTTTCCTGCAAAAAAAATTCTGTAATTATATGAAAAAAACTTTCCAGTCCCTGCAAAAGAACCAAAATGTTTTCACTCGGCAAAGTGTGCACAGCTGTAGTAAAAGAACCGACACTTACTTGGTTCACACAATTTCTGCAAACTTAATTATGTTCCCAATATCACACGCACAATCACTATATTTAGACAAAGATGCTGGAAAAAAAGACAAAAAAAGAAGAAGATGGATAAAGCGAATAAACATTTTGACAAAAAAATTAACAATGGTCTGAAGAAAGCAGCTGAAGATAGCATTGTTTAGCAAACATTAACAAGAGACCGACATAAAGCTGCTGAAAGAGCAGATCACTGGAAGAAAAATCCACTAAAACTAGGAAAAAATGATTCGATGCCTCTCTTTATATAACAAGAAAGCCTAGCTACCGCAAAGCTGAACGAGCGACGACGATGCATGTTTGAAGGCCCACTGCAAACAAATCTAAGCTCATTGATCGCAGCAACTGACATTGGGAACGATGTACTTACATACGCCAGATGGCGCCACCGTCTCCCGTGGATGCTGCCGTTTGAGTGGCCGAATGTGAGTATTTTGAAAAGGATACTCAAGTCTGACGCCCCTGCATGGAAAATTCCTTAAACGCTTCGACGTTTAATGCTGAAAATTTCATACGCAAACTGTCCCGGTGTATCTCTAGCGATTTCAGCGCAATTCGCTCTTGAAATGTGTTTTGCAGCCCAAAATCACCAAAAATCCACAAAACCCCTATTTTGATGTTCAAGGACATCCAAGGTCACTGCTCTTGGTGGCAACTGAAAGCCCGTATACGACTTCCTATTAGTGATTAATAGTAACTTAGGCCCTATCTTGCACCGTTTCTGAGATACAGCGACTTATTGGCCAAAAATCACAAATTTTGCCCACCCCATTTCATTTAGGGCCCTTGCTGGGAGTGACGCCTTTCGAATTTATGAAAAATCTTTACAGATCCTAATACTAGAGGCTTCCAGGCAGTCAATGGTGAAGATATGGTGATCCTAGCTTGCACCATTTTTGACTGATCCACCAGTGTGGCGAACAGACGGACGGACAAAACTGCGATGGCCAAAACGTGCTACAGCAGTACCTGCGTCACGCATAAAAATCCTGCAGACAAACTGAATACCGTTGTTGATATTAATTATTGCACAGTCATTCCGAAACACTGAGTGTAGCAAAGCAGTAAACAAGCTGACCATGTCTGTTCGTAGTGTGACAGCCTGCATCAACCGCAGAAGAAGTGCCAGCAGCATAGCTGCACTGTGGATCAGACACATCTGTGGCTGGATTAGCAGAACAAGCCTCCGTATCAACAGTACCATAGTCTTCTTCTATCTCCGCGTTGCCATGCGTGAAGATCACTCGATCTTCCGACATGTCTCTTCCACTGAATCTGATAACAACCACCGTGAAACGTGCATAGGCAGACCACTTGGTGACATTTTCCAGAGCACATAAAATTTGACTTTTCCAATAGGACATCAAAGGTCGCAGAAGGTTAAAGGTCGCATATAGCTCCTAATGAGCGAACCCATCTCAGAGCTACGGAGCGTCACTTGTCATATGGGATCACACAGTGTTACCTGCCACCCGACAGAGGTGAACGTGCCCCGCCTTAACCCAGCCAGATAGGCCGGTACTCGATTTACCTACCCCAGAGCGATGGAAGGCTCAGTTGACCTAGGTGGTTGGTTACATCCCGAGATGATTTACCTGCCCACAGGCAGTTACCCATCGCAGTATTAACTGGGCCCGGCATACAGTAACTTCGCTGATCGGATCAGACGTGTTACCACTACACCACGCCTACCGCCTACTGTTTAACGCTACGGTCAACAGTCATTGCTTTCAGGATTCATCACTTCATGAACAGTGACTGTAACAGTTGCCAAATGACACATTAAATGACATCAAGATGATTTGGGTCATTGGTAGTTTAACTGCGTGATGAAACTATTTCATTTCAGTTTCCCCTGACTTTTTCACTTTTTCCCCAACTTTTCCCTGACAACTTTGGAATTCCCCGACTTTTCACAGTTTTCCGTGTTTTCCAGATGAGTAGTCACCATGTAAAATGACAGGGACAGAGTAGAGATATCAGTCTTGGAATGGCCAGTAGTGCTAAACTTGTGCCAGAGTATTGCTTACTGAAAGACAAATAACAAACTACACTATTTACTGCAACATCAGATTGACGTAGGACCACTTTGTTCACCAGTGACTTTACAACACCATCGATCAGGCAAAACGTTCATCTGAGCATCATGGAAGTTTAATTCCCACCAAAATGCAAGCTGTAAATACCAAGCTAACTATATTATGACCATAAAACAGTGCACCAAATTGCTGTCTGTATCTTCGTCAACTACTAACCAGTTTTCGAAATTCTTAAATTACTAGCACACAGTCTACAAAATCTGTGAATGAAAAGGGTGCTGGGTATTAACATGTATCACAGTGTTAACACTGAGATGACACAAACCCAACAGCGGACGTGATGACCTGGTTGTCATCAACACTGAAGACTGTGTCTGCCATTGATATCCATGGAGCTCGCTGATCCAAATCACTATCCTAAAGTCAGACACAATCGACAATGTCACACTGACCAAACAAGAAAAGCCCAGCTAATGCAAAGGAGAACGCGCAACAGTGCCGCATGTTGGAAAGCCCAGTAAAATAAAATCTAAGTTCACCCATCCTAGCAACAATGTCTCTTTTACAGCCGCCAGAGAGCGCCATACGACCAGCGGCTAATTATCTATAGTGTTTTACTTGTACTCACCAGAGAGTGTGACCTGTCTCGCTCTGCCAACGCCGTATCAGCTAGAAATCACAAATTTTCCCTACCCCCTCTCATTTAGCACCCTCGTTCAGGGTGACCCTTTTCGAATGTATGGAAAAGCTTCACGGTTCCTGAAACTAGAGTCTTCCAGGCATCCGAAGGTGAAATTTTGGTGATCCTAGCTTGCATTGTTTTTGACTAATCCACCTGTGTGACGGACAGACAGACAAATGGACGGAATTGCGATGGCTAAGTCATGCTACAGCAGTAGCTGCTGTTGCACGTAATAACAACAAATATTCAACGCAGGATGCAAGTTTAAATCAACTAAACTGAATGTAACCGTCCATCACCATTTTTGTTACCTATAACCAACTGCAACCACAAATTGTAAATTACAACTATTACAAATTCTAACTGACAACTATTATAAACCTACTTCTAAACCTTAACCATATCTAAAACACACATCTAACATTAACTATGGACTTTGTAACTAAAAAACTTTTCCATTCCAGAGCATGTCCTTGGCTTTGCAGAAAAGAACTGTTGAGCACTTTTCCATCTGACTAGTCTATTCTTACAGCCAATTTATAAAATAAACTCAAAGTATACACAATGCTAGGGTTTACACAGCTACGTGATGAATAGACTCAACTAACTAGTTACTGATACTAGAACAAAGTCAATGAATTTGAGTGGTGAGTCTGCCTATAGGATGCTATCATTAGCGTGAGTAAGTGAACTAATGTACAACTACAATATGTAAGCATAAAACTTAAAGCTGCCAAAGCGTTAATTTTTTAAACGCATGAACGCAATGCGTTAATTTTTTTAACACATGCATTAACGCATTAATAACGCATAATTAATATTGCTTTTATTGTAGGTGGACAACATCAAGAGGGTGACCGGAACAAAGCGCAAGGAGTTGTGCCGGTGTCGCAGGACCGTGACAGTAGTGATGGAATGGCAACAAAACAATTATTTAATCACTTAAATTAATTTTTTTAATTACTTGATCGTCGAATAAACATAGTTTAATGGAATATTAAACACCTGCTTCACAGGATGAAGTAAATTTACGTATGTGCATTAATTTTTTCAATTCAATAGCTCTAATAGAACTGCTACAATAATCTACTTTCATACCATACATCACTAAGTGCAACTCAAGAATCGTAACAGAAGAGATGCTCACCATGTTTCCAAGCAGAGTGTACAATGAATTGTCGGACGGTACGGAGTGCAAATTAGGCTGTGGTGCATCTCTCTGTAAAGCATACACAACAGACATCAGCATCGGTAACAAAACATCGCAAATAAAAAACAAGTCACAACTTCACCATACAGAGCTATCCATCACAATTACGGTACATCATCAGGGTTGCAGATTTTTGTCCAATCAGCTGCCCACTACACACATCACTCCATCTTAGGCCAGTATTAGTGACTGCAATCCCGGGATTGAATTCTCAATCCCAGGATCTGGGATTGAGAAATTTGTAATCCCGGAATCCCGTTTCAGGATTAGTCTTACCGATTGGTCGTTATTTTGGTATCCTTAATTGACTTACTTTATGCATGCAATGTAGTATAGGCCCCTACGAAAGGTATATCCGAACTGTAGAGAGTGACGGTGACTGTCAAAATACAAATTACAGTGCACAGCAGGGAGAAGTACTCTACTGCACATAAAATATTTTATTTCATCAAAAGACTCAAAATTCTTATTTCTATCATTTAGCACAGAAAAAAAGTATAATTTTAACCAATTTTTGTGATCCCATGTGATTGGGATGGCCCTCGTATTGTCAAGCTTGCTCCCATGCTTACTGTACTATCAGCTGGATCCTTCCGGACGGACTAATAAGATCTTTTAAGATATATAACACCCAAATACCTCTTACCAATCTTTTCTACGTACTAAAAACCATTATATAAATTCCAAATTCAGTTTCTTCTCAAACCACATGGCATAAAAACGATCCTCCAAAATAATTTGAATTTTCAAAGATGGTTATCTGATGCACTATACGCAGTGATATACTAACAGAGACAGCTAATTAGTTACTAATTAAAAAAACTCAATTCCATGATAATATTTATAAAGAATATCTAAAACATTAAGTACAATCTACTACTGTTCTTTTAACATAATGCAAAATCTTTCTGCACAGCAATTTATCTTGATACAAAAATAATCAAGCTGACTTACTAAACAGGAAACTTCATCTATTTGTGTCTCAACGTTCAGTAAACTGCTGAACTTCTCCGAAGCATCAGAACAAAAGTCTGCTGCAACAGACGACAATGGAACACAAAATCAACCGCTGTAGAATTTCAGACGTAATCACTCAGTAAGCAACTTGGCGTCCTGCACCACAGCCAATGCAGGACACTCAGCCATTCAACAGCTATGAAGATTTTATGTCATAGACAAAGAGAACACGGACATTTGTCAATTAATTTCGCCAAGACTAGAAAACTGTCAACAGTCTGGTCAGTTTAGTTTACGTCACATGAATCTTAACTAGCTAAGTCATGCTTTCAACTCTACTCAAGTGCATGACATGCAACCACAATGTGTAAAACCATAAGCCTAGAGCATAACTAATCACTGACATATAATCATCTAGTGCTTAATAAGCCATGGCTAACAGTAAGATGGACAAATACAAATTACCGATAGTTCGGCAATAGCACTCGACCAAAACTATGACAAATACCCAGCCAACAAGTGCAAAATATCAAGCAACAAAGTCACATGTGGAAACCATCAAGTGCTACGTTAAAAAACTGTTTCCTGATCGCAATAAAAATAAGCCGAGGATCTCACCGGCAGTGGCACAAATGCAGCGTGAAAAATGCTTCACGATCCTTTCGGTAGCAAACTGCATAGAACTGGCTTCATTTTCATTATCATCATCACCACTGACAAGTACCACCGCAGCCGTTGTCTCAGGACTCAGTAAAGATGACTGCGACATCGACAGGATCATATTGTCATCCTTTTTGTCGTCGGATTTTTCAGAGATTTGATCCTTGGACATCACCAGACATCGCTCTTCAATCCCACTGCACACACAATACTTGAATACAGTAAAATAAAATGTAAAATAATAAAAAAAATTATTTTTAATGCCTACCGCACTGCAATCACTTTATTGTCAGCTATCGGAAAGAAGTGGCAAACACATAAGTCTTACGTCTAATGTTAAATGTTAGCGAACACTGTGAAAATGGCATTTCTGATGGCAGAATGTTCCAAGTCCTTGCAGCAGCAATGGTAAAATGCTCAGTCGCCGATTGGGTCCTAGGTGAACTCAAATGGATGCTTTCTACTTCTAGGTAATATAAATACATTTTAAGACATACGTTCTCAAGGAAACTGACAGCCCGTTAAGTGACTGCAAATGCCAGTATATTATCAATACAAAATATCCTACTCATACGTCTAGCAATGCACCCAACTTGAAGGCATGATCATCACCTCGTCTTAAGAAAAATTTCAATCTTGTGCCAGAGGATAGCAAAGGATATGGGGACACAATTAACTACGATCAGCATCGATAGAAGACTCGTAAGAGTTCACTCACAAAAGCAATTTGCAAAGACAAAGTGAAGTGAGCAGCTGGTACTCAACCCGAGCGTATGGTTGACGCAGACAACAATCTGCGGCTCCTCAAAGGTAGACTTCGTGACGACACTGGCGAACGTCTCAAGCCACATGTAGCCTCCATACCTTGCAAGAAATCGATACGGATCAGTGACTGTTTGTCCCTTGGCAAATACTGCAGCCGACATACAAATATTAACAGATTAACCCTGTAAAAACAGCAAAACGCTCTAGATAGTCAAACAAATAGGCCAAAGACTGACTACAGTACAAAGAAATCGGCCCACAGACAACTGTTGTAATACTGGACCATTACTTTCTAACAAGTCTCCAACTACCTCCCAGCTGCGATGCATACCACCCTTTCATCATCATCATCATTTCTGGCAAGCACCACTAAGTCTCAAAAGTATACATTTAAAGACAT
>Ga0209671_1004466_pt1 | contig 13874 bp, 6 predicted proteins | sample WorMetHERISLAND2_2_FD_187401 | JGI IMG/M metagenome (GOLD analysis project Ga0209671, IMG submission 187401) | Marine gutless worms symbiont microbial communities from Max Planck institute for Marine Microbiology, Germany - Olavius geniculatus... | ecosystem: Host-associated > Annelida >... | reverse complement strand
GCGGAGGACAGAAGCACAGGCAGACGACAGACTACACCCATGTGCAGTATTCAGCCAATCAATCAATCAATCTCAGCAATGCATCTACAATGCTGTATTAATTTCCAACAAAAGTTCACTTTTTACATGGTTTCTGCAAAGACACCAGACCTGGAATAACTCTGCTAAATATAATCCACCAGTCAAAAAGAAAAGGAAATTAGTTGGCGTTAAAATCAAACTGCTCCAAAACAGAATGCAATGATACTAATGACTATGCTGTAAAGCCAAGCTCAGCAAAATCAAAGCTAAAGGCCTTTGAGACGTAAAAAATAACATACTTCTACTACAATCACTCCTGCTGCTGCTGTTACTACTACTTAGAACAGTCTACCATCAGAAGTGACGTCTTCAAAGTGCCTGCTAACATTTAACACTAAACTTAAGAATTAAGGACTAAACCAGGGGCGGCGGCGGGCTGGGGGGAGTCCAGGAGTCCGGACCCCTCTAGCCTCTAGTAGGACGACCCATTAGACTCGTGCAAATCCGAGCTTTTTTGGATGCACAAAAGGGTGGGGGTTGCGTGGCGGAGGTAAATCGACAACCAGTCAACCTGAACCCCCTAGCTCTGAAAACCTAGCGCCGCCCCTGGACTAAACTAAGCAAACTTAAGACCCACTTGTTCCCCTCTTTTCCACAGTTGACTGTAAAGTGACAGCAATGCCAATGGCATTTTCACTCTAAATTGTATTGTATTGCACAATAATACTACTATCGTTTAGAGCGGTCAAAGCGTTGATTTTGTAATGCATTAATTAATGCGTTAGTAATGCACTCAGGCCCACTGAGAGGGAGAGTAGGGGGGTAAGTTATCACAGGCCCCGCCTGTCTAATATAGAAAGTTAGAAACACATTTTTAAACGTATAATCAACAATAACTGACGTCATACCTAGCACAGGAATCTATTAGCCTGTCATCGAAAATCGAAATAATTATTTATTTACAGTAGTGATGGAAAGGCAACTACAGTTTAGTTACTTGAGTTCATTCGATTGTCCAATAACTGCAGTTATACGAAATATTTAAACTTTTGCTTCACAGAATTTAGTACATTAACATAAATTTACTACAGCTATCAAATTAACGCAGTAATTAACGCGTTGTGCATTATAAGTTGATGCGCATTCAAAAAAATTAACGCGCATTAAAAAAATTCATGCACATACGTAAATTTATGTTAATGTATAAAATTTTTTGAAGGAAAAGTTGAAATATTCCGTTAAACTGTGGTTATTTAACAATCGAATGAATTCAAGTAACTAAACTGTAGTTGCCATTCCATCACTACTGTAAACAAATAATTATTTTGATAATTTTCGACGACAGGCTAACAGATTCCTGAGCTTGCTATGACGTCAGTTATTGTTGATTATATGTTTAAAAATGTGTTTCTAACTTTCTATATTAGACAGGCAGGGCCCCTCAAACGTTGCGGGGCCCGTGATAACTTATTCCTCTACTCTCCCTCTCGATGGGCCTGGGTGCGTGAATAATGCATTAAAAATTTAATGCTTCGACAGCTCTAAAATTTACGTATGCACGTTAATTTTTTAATGCACATTAATTTTTTAAACACATTAACACGTTAATTTGACAGCTCTACTATCATTACAGCGGAATGAAAAGCAATCACCTGCGTGATGTCGTAGTTAAGAACGGTCTTCATGTAGGTCGGGTAGCACGTGTAGATAATATAAAAACCAGCACCTTCCAGCAGAGCTGATAGCAGCAGAGCATAAACAGGCCTACTGGTAAACATAAGCTTCCACGGCGGACATGACAACTACAACACATAGTAGGATACAACTGCAGATACTACAACAACAACGACTACTACTACTACCACTAGAGCATAGACAGGCTTACTGGTAAGCGTCAGCTTTCACGGCAAACACAACCACAACAACAATAACAAGCACCAAAATAATCTGACAAAACGTGCAATTGCTCAGCATTTCTATTTGCCAGGTGGCAGCAGCAATCTGCAAGCGGATGTTTTGGCTGGGGGTTCAAATCCTTTCCCTGGGAGGTCAATGTCACTGGACCCGACAAGTGCAACTGCCACATGGTGTGTAAATCTGTCAAACGGTTCAAGCTATAGATGGAAAAAACGTTTTTTTCCGTTTTTTATTCATGCCACGTTTTTCTGTTTTTAACGTTTTTTATTTTCTCAACGTTCTTTATTTTTTTTAAAAACGTGCATTGAAAATCCTACCAAAAACTTCAAGAGAGGCACTTTTGGAACCAGAACCACAGAAACAAATTAATAGGTCATAGTAATGGTACTTTACTTAGTCAGTCTAAATATATTACAGAAAAAATCTTGTCATCTACCATAATTAGTTGGTCTAGTGCTATAGTCTTACGACCACATTGTCGAATTGAAATTAAGTGAAGTTTTTACGCGTGAAAGCAGCTACTGCTTTCAGCATATCTTAGCCATCGCAATTCTGTCTGTCCATCCGTCTGTCTGTCTGTCCGTCTGTCACACGGGTGGATCAGTCAAAAATGGTGCAAGCTAGGATCACCAAATCTTCACCATCGGGTGCCTGGAAGACTCTAGTTTCAGAAACCGTAAAGGTTTTTCATAAATTCGAAGGGGGTCACCCCGAACGAGGGCACTAAATAAAAGGGGGTGGGCAAAATTTGTGATTTTTAGCCAATAAGTCGCTGTATCTCAGTAACGGTGCAAGATAGGGCCTAGGTTACTATTAATCACTAATAGGAAGTCGTACACTGGCTCTCGATTGGCACCCAATTCAATGACCTTGAATGATCTTAAATGCCAAAATAGGGGATTTTATGGATTTTTTTGACAATTTCAGGCTGCGACACAAGTCTACATCATTCACAAGGTGGCGCCACGCTACTATCATTATGCGATCCAGATAGAAAATTTGGTATCTGTATATTAACTTAGCGTGAACTGGAACTGCTATAGGCTTTCGTGCGTCTCATGAGCATTAGCTCAAATTTCTTGTTTATCTAGACTATAGTTCCAGCTACACTGCAACTACAGCATTAGGCCATAGACAAAAAGTTGAACAAATTATGGCCAACATTTTTCATTCAATGTTTTAAACGTTTTTTTAATTCTTTAAACGTTTTTTACGTTTTTAAATTTTTTTTTCTGGAACGTTTTGTACATCTATGATTCAAGCAAAGTGCACAAATGTGAGAGAAGGACAGACGTCAGACCACCCTACTGAGAAATATGTTGCTTAGGTGGAATCGCCTGTGCTGACCCTATAACAATTACTACTACTACTACTGTGCTCTACTACTACTACAGATCATGTTGGTTTGGCCACAACCTGCCCAACACGTTCCATTCCAACTGGGGGTTTTAACCCCCATAACATCTCCTTCCCCATTATTATAACAGCATCGCACTCAATGCTACTTGATCACACAAATGCTGATTCCTGTTAATCGAGTCATAAGTTAATCAAGTAATCAAGTAAGTAAGTAAATGAGTGTATACGGGTAGGGTGACGTCATCGGAGAGTGGGAGTGAGCTCTGGATGTGTAGTTTCTCGTCGTGTGAAATGCACGGATGTTGTGACATGTTCTGTCTGGCTATGATCAGCCATAGAACGTACCACGTGCCACTCAGCACACCTACGAACAAACGTAGTAACCAGCGACATGTTACCATCATGTCACCAAAGCACTTATACTCTATGCGAATTTTGTTCAGGAAATAAGGTTATTTATATTCTAATCTATTCTTCTTAATCTGTTGACAGCTATGAACCCGAATCCAGTCGATTTAACTTCCAAAAAGTGAACTAAAATTGGTTAGAAAATTTCCTATCGCTAAAAAGTACAGCTGGTGTCTGGGCCTTGCAACTTGGGAAGAACTTCACATTATTTTATGTTATAGGCTTTCCATCAGTATGATGACTGCATCCACTAAACAGAAGCTTAGGTTAACAACAACAGCAACAACAACTACTACTACTACTACTACTACTACTACACTGTGTCTCAAAAAAAAACATCCCAAACATTTTTCGACCGTAACTTAAACAAGAATTAACAGATTTTAATAATTTTTGGTGCGAATATTTCTGAGACAACTAGCCATCAAATAACAGTTTAGTTTCCCACCTCACCCATCATCTGTTTATGCACTACCTAGGGAATGCAAAACCAATGAAATGTTGTATTTTTACCCAGTGCGGTATCTTGACTTAATTTAAATAATGCAGAAAAACACATTTTGTTCACATTTTTGACACATTGGCTGACATTTCATCTAATTGTTTCCTTTTTCAACTGTGTGCAGTAAAATTGCTGGAAATGTCAGCTCATTGTGCAAACGCAGGCACAGAGACAATTTCAGTGTGAATAATGTTCTGCTCCAGACTAATCCAGACTTCGCCAGTTGCTTCATGAATTCATAAACATTCCTAAACGCTATCTGGTAGACACACTGCTGTATGTCAGTCAAACCTTGTAATCAACTAGTTGTTGGGGGCCACAGATGTGAATAGATAGAATTTATCAATGATTTTCATTCATTTCAATGCGCACTTTGATTGGTCAGATTTCCTCAGGTAGTGCAGAAACAGACATTGGATGAAGTAAGAACTTAAGCAATTGTTTAATAGCCAGATGTGTCATAAATATTTGTGGCAGAAATTATTAAAATCTGTTAATCTTTTTTCAAGCTATGATCGATAATAGGGATGTTTTTTCCACGTTTTTGTATGTTTTATCACATATTTTGCTCGGTCTGCTTTCCCTAGGTACTGCAGAAGCAGACACTGGGTGAGGTGAAAAAATGTGCATTTGATGGCAAGTTGTGTCACGAACATTCACACTAACAATTATTAGAATCGGCTAATTTTTCTTCAAGTTACAATCAAAAATGTTGGGGATGTTTTTTGAGACACAGTGTACTACTACTATCACTGCAACAACCACTACTACGATTACAAATACAAAAGTAGCAAAGCCACACCTCTCTCTGTAAGAATACAGGAAAAAAAGAGAAAAAGCTGGTTTATTACCAAACATGTAAAAAGCCGAGGGCCAGCCACCAAGCAGCTCGGAATCACAAAGAAGACCAGTAATGACTGGAGATACAATCTCACCCAACGTTGAACCTAGCATATCAACCAGAGCTGTCAAATTATCGCATTAATTAATGCGTTACTAAATTAACGTGTGCGTTAAAAAAATTAACACACATGTGTAAATGTATTTAATTTATTGAATTCTGTGAAGCAAAAGTTCCAATATTCCATTAAACTGTGATTATTCGACAACTGAATGAATTCAAGTAACTAAACTATATTTGCCGTTCAATCACTACTGTAAATAATGATTATTTAGATAACAGGCTAATAGATTTCTATGCTAGCGATGACGTCGGTTATTGTTGAAAAAAGTGTTTTTATTTGCTTTCTAACTTTCTACATTCTACAGGCGGGGCCCCAGAAACGTCACGGGGAACAGGGTAACTCCCCCTACTCTCCCTCTCGATGAGCCTGGGTGCGTTAATAAGGTGTTAATTAAAAAAATTCACGCAGTGCGTTAATGTGTTAAAAAATTAATGCTTCGACAGCTCTAATATCAGCACAATGTCACTCTCAATAATAGCAATATCAATGTTAAATAATAACAATAATCCAGCTTAACAGCACTGGTATGTCACAATTACAATCAAAACAAAAGTTTACTATCCACAGCACCTCCTACATTACTATGCGGTAGTGTAAAAAATATTTTTAAAAACAACAAAATACAGTACAACATACAAAATATTCTAATGTCCTTATGCCAGACTTAGTGATAATGTTTTCCGATGTTTCTTGTAGGTCAAAAACGTGGCAATCTGTCAAAAGAGACATTCACTAAAGAAGAAACTCACGTGACATGATCTGTCTGTTTGCTTGCACGCCCATCCGTCAGCCTGTCCATCTGTCTGTCCATCAGGTCATGCAGGTGCAGTACTCAAGCAGTTGTGAATGGATTTTGACAAAATTTTTGTGGAAAATGAGTTACAGCTGAAAAAAAGAACTGCCTTGATTCTGGTAGTAACCCAGAGTCTTCTCCAAATCACGGCTCACAATCAGAATTCTTGACCATTAAAAATATGGCATGAAGTACCAATTTGCACCGTATCTGAGCAAGTTAAGATGGATTTGAAACTGAATGGCAAAATAGATGAACAACAGACCAGAAATGACAAGAACAACGAACGTTGAGCGCTCAAACACTGGTGACCACTGTGCTGCTAGTGCCAGGCTCGCAGGATACAGAGGACCCTACAATCATCCAGTACAACCGACCACTAAAACATACACAATGCAACGTACCATACCATACCATAACGCAGCACAAGCATGAACAGAAAAAAGTACATAAGACAAAAAGTGTTGCATACTTTTTTCCGTAATTAAACTTATGAAAACCTTGTAAAAATGTGCTTGACAAAAAATAGTAGAGATACGACAGCATATTTAGCTGACTTAGAAAAATACCAAATATGCATGCACTCATCATTTCAATTTTTCACTTCTACACCATGTCCCATAATTAGCAGCACCCATGCAGATTAGTTAGTGTGAGTGAGTGAGTTAGTGAGTAGGGTTTAATGTCCCACCCGACACAATATAGGTCATTTTGGAGATGGCCTTTCCAGGCAGAATGCACATAATAACGGAACAGTAAGTTTAACCTTTACAGAAACACAAAACACAAAATACAAAAAAAACAAGCTAAACCTAAAATTGTAAGAACTCCATCATACGCGCGCATATGTAATTAACATAATGGTAGTTCTAATAATCTTCCCTGTTATCCTCCAGACAGACATCAATGTGATAATGCTGTCTATTGAAAAACAGGGGGCTAAGTTAGTGAGAAATCGTTAATACCTGAGACTTTTACAAAATTTGAAACAGTCATTGAGAAAATCATTCTGAACATGTCTTTACAGTTTGAGATTAAAATGGCCACCTTTGGCCTCAATGCAAACTCACCTGTGGCCTCAACGCAAACTTTTTGAATGAATGATCCCTTTGTCAATAACAACATATTGAATGAATCTTAATGTAAACAAACTCTGACATCATAATGATGTTACACTGAGCACACATGGTAAGATGCGTACGTCATAACGGGTGTGACTGTAAGTAATGTTAAGATAGTGTAGTGTACGATATTTCGTTCAAATCAAACTGAATTAGGTATATTTGAAGCAGGGGTGCCGCTAATTTTGGGACATGGCGTCGATAATTATATAGAAGAATGAACACACACTTTTACATATGCGGCAAATTACGGCAGCAAAATCAAGATAAAATCGGTTATCTGTATTGTGCTTACACTGCCAAGCGTCAGACCTGCATGATGCCCATCAAGAAGCGTGAAGTGATGAGAAGACTGACATTCCATTGAGCCACGAACGGCAGCATTAGACACAGCAGACCGGAGATGGAGACACTTAGTCCGAACAGATGCTGAGGCTTGCAGTAGCTACACAGGAGACCCCCGGGTAGCTGAGATATTGCATAGCCGTAGTAGAACGAACCAAGAATCAGACTCCGAGTCTCCGCTGACCAGTTGTATGTGATGCTCTGTACATCAGCATCAGGATCACCATTATCATCATAATCACTGTCATCGGCATAGTGGTATAGTGGTATGAGAGACAATCATGGCACAGTCTGTTTTATTCTTGTTATTTTTGTCAATATAACCAAGCAGAACATAAATTTATAAGTAGCAGAAATACTGTAATAAGAATTAAATTGAGAAAAAGCAAAGAATACTTCTAATAATAAAAGTCTTTGAACACAGAACCAAATACATGTCATACAAATGACAGCACAAATAATAAGCAAACTTAACTACACTTAACTAGCAATCAAATTCATGCAGTCAACACACACAGATTTGCTACATGTTTTACCCAAAGCATTAATAAAAGTATGATATTTTGATATAAACTTATTGCATTTTTACGGATAAAACACTCCGGAACTCAAAATCAACAAGTTCTTTTCACTATATAAGAAACAAAAAAAACACATTTTATGAACCTAGCTAAACACTGCATTTAGACCTGAAACATTCACTTAAAACTCTGCTATATTAATGGCTGTCTGTAAGAACTGCAATTCACTTAATAATCGCGTAATTTTCTGAAAATTGAGACTGTCATAACCATAGAAATCTAATAGATTTCCATAGGCAACATAATCTCATAGACATGAGATTTCGCCTTAATTCAATCATGTGGCAACAGAATTGATGCTAAGCAGCTGTTAAGTTAACTATACCTAATCAAAATATAAGCAGCAAGTTTCGTGTAAGCCTGACAAACCTGTGGTGAAGGTCCAACAGTCACATTCTGACTGTCGTGTGGTGGACATCTGTCTGCTGAACCATTAACAAACTGCCCACCACTACCACCATCATCATCAGCAGAATTCACCATGACAACAATAGCAACGTTGATACATCCTCGAGTTGCATAGGCACAGAAAAAGCCAAGAAACCCCAACATAGCAACGATGTATCGCAGAGGTACCCTACAGCATCCTGGAACGTACCAAGACAACACATACTGCATTATTTCTATGGAAAAAGCTAAGCTTTTTCAGTTAAGCTCCAATGTCATACAATAGTTGACCAATCACCATCCTATAATGGCTGAACAAGTATGAATCAGCCAAAATCTGGGGAAGAAATATGGATTGTTTCACTGTTGGTAGCAGTGTAAAATCTGTATCTCTGAAGACCAGGGGCCAAATTTTCGAAACTTTCCTAAGACATTTTCCAAAGATCTTCCTATGTCAGATGATTTAGGAATTCCAAAGAAGTTTTCTTATCTGAATTTTCGACTGCTTTCTTTGCGTTTCCAAAGAACTTCTTCTTTTCTTATCTTCCTAAACTAGTTCAACCAATCAGATGCACTTATACCGACCATGTGACTTCTTAGGAAAACTTCTTTGGAAAACTTCTTATCTTAGCACGTCCACGGGAAACGCATTTTGCACATCGCTTTGTTTTTTAAGTTGACCAAACGTCACTTTCCTTTACTTACTTACTGTTGATTTTACCGCAGCGTTACGCAAATAACCTATGACGTCACATATGACATCTAAGCTAAGTGTCAACATGGCGTACTTTTTTGCAAATTTCGTTTTATTACACAGCTTTCTCCGTGCAGGACAAGGTTAGTGCTTTCCTATATATTTGCCTAAATTCTTCCTAAGAATTTTCCAAAGAAATTTCGAAAATCCGCATACTTTCTTTGAAAAAGAAGTCTTCCAAAGATCTTCCTAAGAAGTTTTAAAAATTTGGCCCCAGTTTCCTTAGCAACAGTGTGCAGAAACATCACTACCGGTACTTAATGTTCATCAATCTTGATCAAATGTATAAGTTAGTATTAAGGCAAGTTGGCCACAAAGTAGAAGAAAAAAATTCCCCAGGTTTTCCAAGCTATGGCAGACCCATAAATTTACTGTACCATTAAATTATCGCAACAAAAAAGTAATAATTATTGTAAGAATGGTAATCTACGGAAGCACTGTAAGCTCCCCAGCGAGGTCTGGGGCAGAGGACTGGCCACAAACATATATTAGAGCATTTTGCACCCTGGAAACGACATCTGGCAAAACTATTTTGCTGGTCACAATTTTTCCCCCAAATTGCATAGAATTCTCTGACAATTCCCTGAATTTTCCAGGTTCAGAAAATTCCCTGAATATTCCTGGTTTTCCTGGTCTGTTTGTGACCACTCCAGAAGAAGCATCTTACTGCAACATCTGTGGTTTCTTTTATCACTCTGCTCTGATGCAGGCTGCTGCTGCTGCTGCTGATGCTGCATGTTTCCCTCAGTGACAACTTGCACTGCATCAGCTGCTGTTGTGACCAGTCCATCGCCATCCTGGAAAAAACAGACACATGCTGCAGTACTGATGAAATGACTTACCAGTAACTGCCATATAGACACTTGAATAAGACAGCAGATAAGATTATCTCTCATCCTACCAATGGAGGATATTATTCAATGAAAGTCATAGAGTGTCACCGGGTAGTCTGGTGCACTGCAGTAGTGAACTGGGCCCTGCGACCCATCCTTGAGTAGCCTGGAGTTGTCACAGCTCCTTTTAACATGCAGAAGCACTTGTTTTTATCCTATGTCTACACCAGCCTACCACCTCATGTCTACCATACCATGCACGAGACTTCGACATGCTGAATTTTGCATATATTCCAAAGAAGAGAAAAGATACGTGGTATTTATGTGCAATATATAGCCAACAATACATGCAGCCTGTAAATGTTCTAATAAACTTTGCATATTATGGCACCATTGTCTAATAATTACCACAGTTGAAGGCAAAAAACTGTGTATAGTTTTTAGATTGGTAACTTTTCAATCAATCAGTCAATCACCTTTATTTTAGTGTTCTCCCAAATGTCCAATGTCCATTATGCAATATCCAATAACCTCGGCTCTGGATTTCTGTCATTACGAGTAAGCAGTTAACCAATTAATCAGTCCGTTTATTAATCAATTAAGGATTAGCACAGATCAGTGTTTTCTGCGACTAATCAACAAACAAGGTACTGTAGGCCTAGACTAGTAATAACATGTGTTCACAGATCTTAGATCAGAGTCATATACAGTATGGCTATTGGGTGCCGGTCCAAAGTAGAATACCCCGATTTAAGCAATATGACATACCTCACAGACTCGCAACGATGTTTCTTAGTTGTTTTTCACATTTTTTTGTGTGAACGTTTTGGGTTAGGGTCAGGCTTGGAGTTGAAAATAGGGTTAGTGTTAGGGAATAGAGACAGGTATGACGTTAGAGTTAGGTCGATCTTGTTTATTTGCACAACTGTTATCGAAACTGTAAACAGAAAATGGCTGCCCTGTGGTATATTAGCGTTCTGTTGCAATTGTTAAATAAAAGTACTGACGATTTATGAAATCGATAAATTTTAAAATAACTGCACTGTTCACCATTAAAACATCAAAACTGAATGTAAAGATTCATTGAGTCTGGTGAGTTATGTTATATAGCTTAAATTAGGGCATCCTACTTTAAACCGGCGCCTGGCTATTGTAGGTAGTTATCATGAGTAAGACGGACGAAAAAAACGATCAAACTAACTAAACATCACGTGTCACTGACTGGTATGGCATGGCCTGTGTCCGGCATATCATTACGCGCCTTACTTGCAAGATCCTACCAAATGCGTCTCATTTTACGAAGTACTCTTTGCCAAACTTCACTCTACAAAATCGTAAAAGTTTGTTTACAAACGCTATACACATGGGAAATTCCAGCAATAAGCAATGTGGTTACAACTAAACAGCGCATTGGACTGAAAATAACGGCACATCTAATCTTGGACCAAGGCTAAGGGCCCGTCGGCTAGGATTTGCGGGTAAAATGCGCAGAAGCGGCAAAGCCAACAAAATTTATTACGTTCCATAGTTCACAGCGTAGCAGTTTACCCGCCATGATACCAAAAAAGTATGCGTCTGGTTAATGTTGTGGCAACCTGCGATTACCCATATTGGATCACATCAGGGAATATAGATAATTATTTATCCCTGGATCACATGAACACTGGTCAGATGAATTTTATATTTATGGCCACAGTATAGATCTTACAGGTAAGGGCTAAGGCTAAGGGCCCGTCGACTACAGGTTCTTAACTCAAAAACAAAAAAAAAGTCATACAGCCAATGTAAATGCGCCCCAGGGCAGTAGTAAATTGTGTATCAGTTTTCAGTGGGTGAGGTCGTCTTGACTTGACTTTGGTCTAAGCCCAAAACCGACGTTAACTATGCAAACAACACTAGCGTAAGTAATGACGTTATCATTGGCACAAATATTGCACAAAATTCCTTTTATATCTATAAAATGGCCGTAGAGGCAAACAAAGTAGTACTGCACACATTACACCCGATTAATATAGGTCTGGAATACACTTGTATAATGTTGATTTAACTAATCGTATTATTGCAGTAATTCAACGATGCGTAAAAAAATGGACGACCACAAACGAAAGTCAAGTCTAAAGTCAAGACCAAAGTCAAGACTTTAGTCTTAGACTAAAGTCTTAGCGAAACTTGACCTCGCCCAATGTGTACTTCATTGCAGGCAACCCAGCAGTTTGCATCATCAGATGTGACAAAAATATATTTCTGCTGAAAAAATATAACAACAACGAGGGTTCCTACAGGTCTTCTGCAGCAAAAATTCCCCGACTTTTCCAGTGATGGAATGGCAATTCCCCTGACCTTATTGAAACAATAACCCTATTGCACTAATGTCAGAAATGGTAAACTATATCATAACTAATGAAACAGTATTAATGGAGCAATATGCAAATGACAGAGGCCCTGGTCAGGGAGTCAGGGGGCAAAGCCCCCCTGAAGCTGAAACAATTAGAACTTTTGGATGTTCAATGGAAACCACAAATTTGCCTGCTTTGTAATATTTGGAGACATCAAAAATCACAGATATCTGCAGTCTGCATGATCCAAGATCATTTTCCCCAACTTTTCAAAAATAATATTTTTCCCTGACCTTTCCCTAACCACACAAATTCCCAGAATTTTTCCAGTTTTCTCTCACCTGTAAAAACCCTGAACAATGACAATAATACTATGTAAACATAACCTCTCAGCAGAGTTAGTCACAGTCACGCACAAAATGACAGACACACAACTAATAACTAATACCAAGCTTGGAGTGTGATTTTTGTTGCAATATATTATTTAGTCGTAGTTTCAATTTTAAGAGTATATTTTTAGCTTAAGTTTCCACTATTTTTTTGTTTTAGTCATCATTAACAAATATGTTATTGTCTCGCTGCTGGCACCAATAGTTTTGTTCTGGCTTTAGTTTCTGCTTACAAAAATCACAGTGCAAGTTGCTGGAATCTCTAACTGCATTGCAGATAGCTATGTACAAGGAAATGACTGCAACCATAACTTACTTTTGCAACAACTTAAAATGAAATACAGAAATAACGCCACACATGCATCAGAATGCTTCATTAGCATAGACTAAAACTGGAATGCCCACACACATCAGCTAAACTTTCTTGCGCGTAATATAATACTGACTTAGAACATGCGCGTAAAATAAATCACTTGCATTCCAAAAGACATACTAAACACGATATGACTACATCAAATTCGTATTCTATGAGGCTCTGCCATTGTGTAATTTTCCCACCGATCAAAGGTCTTTTCCCCAGAACAGATATCTACCAAATTGTAACTTTTCACGGAAGTTGAAGGTAGCACTGGTATTTCATTTCAATAAAAGATCAACAAGCACCAGACGTCAGCATTCTACCATACGCCATGACGTTACTTACTGACCAGATCAGTCAACACAGCAATTTTTTCTACTGCATGGCAAAAATGCAACTAAGACACTGCATGTAAGACACTTACCCATTACAGTGCACATACAGATGACACTAACTTCGAGCCGGTTTTAACACAAAACATTATCAACAAACTAATTTATGAACACATTATCGATTCTCTGTATACTTGATCTCTGAGCAACCTTTTCAGACAACAGTATTGCCAAAAATTAATTAATAATTCCATGAAATGTAATGTTTTGGTGAAATTGTCTAAAATTATTGAAACTATGCCCAAATCAGCACCGACTAAAATCGATTAATTTTAGAGCTGTCAAGGCGTTAATTTTTTTAACGCATTAACGCATTGCATTAATTTTTTTAATGCATTAATTAACGCGTAAATTAACGCACCCAGTCTCGTCGAGATGGAGAGTAGGAGGTAAAATACCCCGGGCCCGAGACG
>Ga0209671_1004465_pt1 | contig 13874 bp, 9 predicted proteins | sample WorMetHERISLAND2_2_FD_187401 | JGI IMG/M metagenome (GOLD analysis project Ga0209671, IMG submission 187401) | Marine gutless worms symbiont microbial communities from Max Planck institute for Marine Microbiology, Germany - Olavius geniculatus... | ecosystem: Host-associated > Annelida >... | reverse complement strand
GAGTTATACCGCTTTGAAGTCCCCATAGGCCGTAATGCAAATTTTAAAAAATTGGGGTAAAATAGAGGAATGAGTTATCAGATTTTTATTGCAAACAAACTTGGTCTTACTTTTCGGGCCCCGAATCACTGTGCAAAATTTCATCAAAATCAAATCAAAATTGCGGCCATATTAGTGTTTACAGGCAGAATGACCGAAGTGATTTTGTAATCTGTCCCATGCTATGCTACAGCAATGGGACAGATAAAAATGCTACAACTGCAGCAACACATTTGGGAGTTTCCCATTATGGCGTGTTGCTATCTCATTTTTGCACTCAGCAGTTTAGTTTATTGCACATACTGTATAGTGTAGGCCTACAGAATGATAGGGGTTGATGTTTCATTCTGAGTGTCTGTAGGATAATGACTTGTTTGTTGTGCCTATATATTGTGTCAGTCTGTACAGTATCTGTTTGTTTGCATTTCTTTGGGTTAATAGTCATTAGTCAATAACTTCTGACTTTGGTGCAAATATCTGATGATGTCACACGGCTTCTTTGACCAGATATTATGATGTTAGTAGTAACACAAAATTTTTAGTCTCTGGTGTACATGTGAGTTGTGACTAAGATGTATGTCTTTTGTCCTTGCATATAAATTTCAGCGTGGATTGTAGAGAGAGTTGTGTGGTTAATATTTGGTATTGTAGCACGTCAGTCATTATTATTGATGATAGATGGTACAATGGGAACATTTTGGTAATCTCAATGCAGTGCAAATAGATGCTTTTTATCTCTGTATTCTTTGTTACACTGTGGCAACTGTGGGTACTTACTGTACAGTTCAGTGTGTTTTCATCATTGTACAGCTGGCTGACAGATATACGTTCTGCAGAATTATTGTGTTTGTTTTTGTTTAACATCTGTCTTGATTTTATTTATTTCTTGCAATACAGGGTGGCCACAGGTTCTTTAAAGCTTTTTCCCCTTTTTCGCACTCTGCGAAGTTCTCAAAAACCAAATTGGGTCATGAAAGATTTTGAATTTAATGTTAGAGGTTCTTGAAAATCCTCGAATTTCAGTTGTTCAAAGTCATTGTGACAGCGATGTAGGCATTCTGTTTATATGCTGCCAGAAACGTCTAACGTGGCATGATAAATTGGTGACATGGTAAATTATTGCGGGAATGGATCTGGAAAAGGTCTTTGTATTTTTGTGTCCAAAACTGGCCACCCTCGTAATAACTCAGCAATTACTTAAGCTGCTGTCACATTTTGGAACTGTGTGAAGATAAACAAACATTACAGTTGTGTTATTACCACCGCTAAAAGAAGGATTATGTTGTAACCTATGTCTGTCTCTTTCTGTGACTGTTTGTCTACTAGATTTCTAAAAAAGTTACAAACACATTTTGGTGATTTTTACGTGTGACAGCGAGCATAGCTATAGCACGTATTAGCTATGGTAATTCTGTCTGTCTGTCCATCTGTCTGTCACAACCCGGTACCGTTTCAAGACCAGGTGAGATAGAGACTTCGGGTTTTCACCATATGATAGCTTTAGGTCTTTAGTATTTCATGACAAAATTTCATGCCGCTGGGTGTCATTCGGGGGAGAAAGGGGCAAACGCAAACCTTACCCGTAGACCTGGCATAAGCTTAACTCTACTGCGTTCGCATGGTGGCGCCACACAACTAACGCATTATGCGATCGTTGATACGTATATACATGGCAGTAAGTAAAATGTCGAACTTGATCGATTTCGAACATCTGCAAACCGTTTTACTATCTGTAGCCTATGCTAGAATTAAGATTTTCTCCTGAATCGCTGGTAGATATTTTGACGACAAAATTATAAATACCGAGTAAGACACCCAACTTTTTGCCATACATGATGCAAATAATTGCTAAAAAGACGTTATCTTGCCACTATTGGCTCGTTTAGCGTGTAAATGGTTGCCAATAGGCACAGACATGGTGCTTATTGTAACAAGCACTGGCGATGAGCTTCTTAGGAATGTCAACGTCAATGACCTTGAATGACCCTGAACCCCCAAAATTGATAGTTTTAGTTAATTTTTAGCGATTTTTGGCTGGTACACACATTTCAAAAGTGAACTGCACCAAAATGGCTGGGGATAGACCAAGAAAACCTGCATGTGAAATTTTCGCCATTAAATGTAGATTTTAGCAGTGTAAGTCATGACCCCCTTAACTGAAGAAAGCCTGTGCACGTGGGTGTCAAAGAGGGGTGCCCCCTAAAAATTGGTTATTTTACTGTTATTGGCTGGTCTAGAGTAAGAACGGTTGCAGATAGGCAGAGACATGCTGCTTATCATAACAAGCACTGGCAATTAGCTTCTTAGAAATGTCAACATCGTTGACCTTGAATGACCTTGAACACCCAAAATAGGGGTTTTAGTGATTTTTGGCAATTTTCGGCTGCAGAAAAGTGAATTGCGACAAGATGGAAGGAGACATAGATGTTAAAAACATTTTTTAATGTTTTTAAAATATAAGTTTAAAAAACATGTTTTTTGTGAAGCGACTGGTAAAGCCTGGATTGGTCTAATGCAGAACATTATCGATACTGCTGACAATGAATAGAGAAAGCATCTCCATGCTTATTTTTGCACAATGGGCCGGCATTTCAAGCAATTTTACTGTAGGCAGTTGAAAAATAGACAACTGGATAAAATGTCAGCCAGAAAGTCAGAAATGTGAACAAAATGTGTTATGTTGATTAAGTAAGCATACCACATTGGATAAAAAAGTAATATTTTGTTGGTTCTGTTTTCCCCAGGTAGTGCAAAAACAGACATTAAGTAAGGTGGGAAAATGAATGGTCACTTGATGGCCAGTTGTCTCAGGAATATTTTTACCAAAAATTATTTAAATCTGTTAATCCTTATTAAAATTACAATCGTAAATGTCAGGGATGTTTTTTGAGACACAGTATACACTGTGTCTCAGAAAAAAACTTCATCTGTTTTACATTTGTGATAACTGAAGTGTGATATCATCCAGTTTTGCCAAATTTTGTCAGCAACATACCTCAGGAAACTTGAAACAATTACATATACATGGCCCACCACATTTCGTTTTACATGTTCGTAAAGTACCCAGTACAATAGTAGCAACAATTTTACAGCATACAGCATTAAATGTGAAGTTTCTACATAAGTCACATTGTGAAATCAGACAACTATCAAGTAATGTTAACAATATTGTGTAATAAAACTACACTGTGTCTCAAAAAAAACCGGACCCCTATTACGTTTTGAAATAACTCCAACAAACTGTGCCTAATAATAATAATGATTAGCTGAGAAAATTGTCAAAAGGTACTCAATATCGTAGTGTGTTACGGGCTTACGATATTTCATAAAACGGGGTACCAGCTTAGGTTAGATGTGGATGAACTGAAGCAGCGCTTGGTGGAGGTCTGGTCTGGCCTACGGCAGACCGTTGTCGATGACGCAATCGACGAATGGAGAAGACGTCTCCGGGCCTGTGTTTGAGTAAAGGGACAGCACGTTGAACATCTGCTGTAACTTCTGACTATGATGTTGCTAAGCAACAGTTCGTTCAACTTCAAATGTTGGCGTTATAACATTTAATGATTTCGTAACTGACGTTGTTGGTTCGTTGGAGTACTGCAGTGCAGTTGCCTCTACTGTTGGTGCCACAGGAAAACCTCAGCTGGTACTCCGTTCTTAAAATTTCTCGCAAAGTAACACATGCTATTTAGTGCTGACTCTCTAACGATTATTTTTGTCAAAATCTATTGCTATTGAACCAGGACTGTTGGAGTTATTGCAAAAGGTAGCAGGGGTCCGGTTTTTTTTGAGACACAGTGTAATTACACTATCAAAACAAATGCTCCAAGTGTCGTACATCAGTTCTCAAGTTTTCACACATGCTCAAACAGAATGCTTTAATTAACTAATACAGATTAACACTTTCATAGCAGTGTGCCTAAACAGTTTGAATGTATGCATACAATGTTTATTAACAAAACTTAAAGCAACTTGGCGGTTTGACTGTTGGCACACTAGATATGACATATACCACAATAACTTGCTACAACATCAAAACTATAGAAAACTAAGTTGAAGTAAAATTCGACTATGATTTCTAAAATAGAATAAAGCACTGTTGGCACACTTCTAACAATGGAAAATCAGTCTCTTCTGATGCAAAGTTGACTGCAGTGTAAAATTATTTGGCACGACAAATAACTTATACAATCATAAAGTCATAGCAATACATACAAAATGAAGTAATTAGTCTACTCTTATACACTATGTTGTCCATGATTTGTCTTAAACAGTTGTAACAATAAACAATATGAGGTTAAAATACATATACCTCTAATAAAAACAATATCCGACAACAGCATGAATTATTGATGTCAGACAGCAGGCAGATTGTCTTGCAGGATTGCTGCTTGAAAATACAGATCTTGAAACTCGATATATGACTTGTTGGCACACAGGATGTTGTATAATGCTTTCATCATGTACTCAGTTTCCGTCATAAATTGTCACCTGCAAACAATAAGTGTGAACATGCTAATTCCTTACATTTGTTATTAATTTATTTTTGTAATTCAGTATTTATTGACACCAGCTGCATGCAAATGCATTCATACAAACTAGATTAATGCTGATGCTTACAGTGACTGACATCGAAACAGATGAAACGGCAATAATAATAGTGATTAGAATACGATAAGTTAAAGCAAAATGGAAAAAAAATAATGGCTAAAATATATGCAGTGAAACTGAGTGACTAACTGGCATAACAGCTATGCAGCTGCTTGAAACAAATGATAACAAGAAGCCCAGCTATCGCTAGGATAGCTGACCATACTGGTTGTCAGTGACCTTAAAGGTCATCCGAAGTCGATGATTTTCATGTCATTTGAAAGCCATTATGCGACTTTCTATCAACGATCAATAGCAATCTAGACCCTGTCTCGCATCGTTTAGTCATCCAAGGTCAATGATTTCCATCTAATTTGACAGGGCATATGCCACTTCCTATTAGTGATTAATAGTAACCTAGGCCATATCTCTCACCATTTCCGAGATATGGCCAGTTTTCCATTGCAAAATGCACATTTTTTCTACCCCCCTTCATTCAACTCCCAATTTGAAAATGTTCCCCTTTGAGTAGATGGCTGAAATTTTGCATCCCCGAGTTCAAGACAAATAGCTAATTACTTGAGTAAAAAGTTTTTGCCTAGGCCCTACCAATTAGCTACAGTACATTTGTTACAGATGGATAGATGGATGACAACCAGGACAACAGCTCTACTGTTACTTACGGTCGGCTAAAAATGCAAAGAATAAAGATATAAAATAAACGCAGATGACAAATGAGATGATAATGATGAAATATAATTCACTACACTACCATAAACTCATACCCAAAACTTTTTAAAAATAAAGATGATTCAAGGCTTATTCATCTTACCATCTTCAGTTTTGTGCATCTGCCTTGAAGAACGAGATCTGCTGCTGCTACTGCTGTCACTGTCTGAAGCCGAGCTGTGATCACTGCTTGCAGAGCGCACATTAATCTCCTCCTCATCACTTTCCACTGGCACATACAGCATCTCACCGTCCTGCTCATCACTGTTTTGGTCCTCATCTGAGTTGCTGCTGCTGCTGCTGTCAAATGTGTCCTCACTGTATGCCAGTGAAGACGACTGCTTGGTCCTTGACGGCTTTGATTCCTTCGACCGACATCTGAAAACCATGCACCATGTCTTACAGCATGAAGGCAGTTAACTCCTTCCTCACGTCCGTACATGCTTTGGTTTCCGTTGCTTTGCTGTAGCAGCTTCCAGAGATGTGCGGATCCTGAAATTTTTGAGTCCGCGTCAGTCCGCAGATTTTGACCAAGGATCTGCTGTCAGTCCGTGTCCACAACAAGAGAAGAAATATTGGATCCGCGTCCGTTCGCATCAGCACTGAATAGGCCTGCCTCTAGTCATTAATATGTAAAGTAGGCCACTACGTGCCTAAGCCTATAGCAGATTACAATTTGCTGGTACCAGTGCTACTGTGCTACAGACGTCTCAACACACACCACTTCTATCTATTTTTTAGTTTTATTAGAAAAAAATACACTTGTCACAAAACAGGATCCGCATCAGTCCACGTCCGCAAAAAATCCTGTGGATCTGGATCCGTGGACTAACACGTCCGCAATCCGCACATCTCTGGCTGCTTTCTCCATCTGGAATACCCTCCTCTAGATATTCGCATTTCTCCTTTCAGTTTCATATGCTGTTTTCATCGACACCTCAGAGCATTTTCTACAGCCTAGCTTTTAGGGTCTACACCACACCCCTAGCACCTTATACTCAGCAAGTTTCCCTGCTGACGTTGTGTGCTATAAAAAAATTTACTTACTTACAGTAGAACACTTAAACCGTGCATGTTGCATACTCTGAGAGATTGTAGTTGAATGTTCTGCAGTTTTCTGCTCTAATGTTATGAAGCACATGCAATGACGCAAATGCAGGCAGGTGGAATGAAGGAACCAAGCACAGTCCCTACAATATTGTCAACTGTGTGTGCAGTAACATCAGCGTATTTTCATTAAATATTGTACTCTGGTTTACAATCATGCCATTAACTGCCTGGATATGTTTAGTAAAGTGCAATAACAAACGATCACAACATGCAGCATGTTCAACATCTTGAATTCTCAGTCTGGTGGATCACTGAGTATACCACAATGTATTGTAAACAGACTTTACACTCAAATCACCTCCCTCTTGCACAGTGATTATAGCAGGGCACTCTGGACGTACTGCAGGGGTGGTCAGTAATTATTAGCTAATACTTACTTGAAGCAAGGAGTGCCTCCAGAGACGCCAACAAGTCCAAAGTGTCCACCTTTGGAGCCGAGTCGAACCATCGTCCGATGTCGGTACTCGCAGCAGGCACTGAGCCGGCAGTCAGCTGTTCCGTTGACGTAGAGAGTTGCACTGAATGGATAGCCAGCATGTCTCCGAGACTTAAACGAAAACACTTCTACACACAACACCAACATAATCTCTCGCATGAGACAGGCTGGTACTCGGTTCACCTACTCTGGAGGGATGAAAGGTTAAGTTGACCTTGGTGTTGGTTGTATACAGAGATGGTTTACCTGTATGCAAACAGTCATTCATCCAAGTACTGTTCACTTGATAGCGACCGTAGCAGGAGTCGGACCAATAACCGTGCGATTGCAAGTCCAACATTATAACAGCTACACCTTCAAGCCACTTAAAAGAGTCCATATGAAACAGACAACTGACTGGGTAAGAGCTGTAATTCAGCTTAGCAAGATGGTTGCATTAAAATATCAGCAAATCTCACCACCGGGCACGAGTTTGCCACTGTAGACAGTAACAGCATTTCCTCCACAATGTTGCTGCTCCACAATGACGTCATCACGCGGGTCAGGCCGGTCACAATCCAGATTCAGTGATGTGCCGTAGTAACACATCATCACTTGCACACGACCACCACCAACAGCCTGGACTTGTCCTTCTGATGATGCATTGCCGCATTTGCCAGCAGTCTAAACCAAAGCCCAAACTCTCAATCACACTGTGCCACGTTTACATCATATCAGTTTTCATCATACAATACTTCAATCAAGCAGTTAATGAGAGTTGCCTTGGTAGCAGAGCTACTTCAAAGTTAAGTAGAAACTGCAGGAATATTAAAAATACTGCAATTTACTTCTTCACTAACAACAAAATTAACCGCAAATATACTGGCTTACATAATCTCAATTATGAAAAACGACTATGATGCACAGATCTATGGTCTTCTTTCTTTGCTTATGTCACAAATTACCTGGTGATGTAAATAAGGCAAAAATTACAGTTGAAAATTCATCATTTTTGCCATTCTTTATTGGGCATTCTGGTGAAAGCATGCAAGGACAAATTTCGGGGCTGCCAAAAAGGGACTGTAAAATGGTATTACAAGCAAACACTCTTAGAATTTGTGGAATTCTCTACCAGAAAATGTGTCTGGCTGGGGGCTAAAGAAATGAAGATCAGCCCTATCAGCTCATAAAACACTTTAATTTGTTTAGTTTTATAAAAATAAAAAGAAACAAAAACCTTTTCCTTGCATCTGCCACAATGTTTTGATTGCCTAGAAGCTGACAACTGTCGACTTGTGTAAGGTAATAGTACATGATGCTGTGACGATGCAACGGCACGACGATGCTGACGTTGCTTAGCAGCAGCTCTGTCATATAAAATATGCTTGCTGGCTTTATCATCCACCTAGACAGGCATACATAGACAAAAATCTACATCTAATTCATGTAAGTTAGACAGTGGTCATGCAGCAGCTAGCATGTGCTATAGGAGGTTGTGCTTTATAAATTGCAATGGCTAGACATCAAGCAAGGATCAGGAATGGTGTTTCCCAGTGGCATCTAGAACAAAATCCCCTGTGGACATTTGCTGCACTTCTTACGCTACAAAGGTGCTTTTCTGGACAAATTGCTTAAAATACCAAGAACAAAAATGTGGTCATTTAAAATAAGTATCCACAGAGAGTGCTCCTGTCACAGAAGCAGAATCCTAAGTACAGTGGTAGATTAAAAAGTCACTAGTCTCTTGTCACAAAATAGGTGAGATGAAAAAAATAAGTGGTAATTTGCTAATTTTACAACAGAAGTGTATTACAGATGTCAATACAGCTTTGGCATCATCTTTCATACACTGTGTACTCCATACATCTACTTACTTTGCCTAAATCTCAAAATATGTGAAAATTTACTTACTGGTGCATTATCATAAACTAAGATGTCATTGAGCTCCTCATCTGCTGGTGCTCCAAGCTGCATGAATCTTCCTTCAGTAGCAGTCTGAGTCCGTGTCTGCGCAAACATAAAAATTCCATACACATACTGTGCAGAAAATTTGCCACAAAACTGAAATAACTGATCAACTGTAGCTATCAAATCTCACCGTTACTATTAGTGGCTCTATGGAGAGCTGCATTTCAGAAAGGGGAGATGTTCAACCCATTAACTCCCTCCTTCTTCCTTTCTGACAAAGACATTGGTAGCAATTAATGAAGTAAGAAACATGGTATCAAAACTAGTTGGGAGACCAACATCTGCAATCTCGATCAGCATTTTTGTCTCAAAGAGTCTTGCATTCTCAGTACTGGCTGCACTCTCAGTCTTGGCCAGATGTAGCTTACTTTGGCATGGTACATCTGGTTTTTGTACGTTTAAACTTGAGGTTCTATCGCTGCAAGTTAAATCTTACTGTCTAAACTTCTTTAGGACAAAAGTTCTGCCAACAAATATCACTACTGCCTGTGGCAAATCTGCAAAAGCATCTGCTGTGGCTGAGATAATCCTGTTGTAATTGACTCACTCGTACAATGGCAGGAAAACTTCTTCTTCTGTTGATTCTCTGTGCACTTCTAACTCGTGGGCCACTCCAGTGAACAAACTGAGGTGCATTAAGCCAAGTAAATGACAATGGCTTACTCTGATGTCTACTGCTCTGTATACCACAGTACATTTTACATAACGTTAGAAGGTTAAGATTAAATCGCCGATGGTCAATAGGCCCTCTCACAGCCATGTGACTGATGCAAGCGGTGCTCATCTCCATTTCCGTGGCCCTGAACCAGAAGTGTGCCGCAGACACCTCGCCTGCTGTATGGGATCACACAGTATTACAGATTCAGTGAGTTCGCCTCAGATTCAGCGAGTTTCTCGCTGACATTGTGTGCTTTATAAATTTATTTATTTTATTAAATTTACTGCCACCCGACACAGGCAAACCCATCCCTGCCTTATATACAGGAGAAGGGCCAGACCTCCACATATTACTGCTGTAACCTTCCCGGTGGTGAAGTTGGTACCAATTTGTACTGCTTGGTGAACGGAGGAACGTGTGTAAACAACTTGTCCAAGGTCGTTACCTGGCAGTGCCTCAGCTCGGATTCACTGTGTCCCAAAAAACATCCCGGACATTTTCGACTGTAACTTGAAAATCAATTACCAGATTTTGACAATTTTCAATACAAATATTCGTTACACAACTTGCCATCAGGTGACCATTCAGTTTCCCACCTCACTCAACGTTTGTTCCTGCACTATCTGGGGAGAGCACAACCAGTGAAATATCACTTTTTATCCAATGCGATGCGACTGCTTAATTAACATAATGTGTAAAAAACATTTTGTTCACATTTCTAACACTGTGGCTGACATTTCATTCAGTTGTCCATTTTTCAACTGCCTGCAGTAAAACTGCTAAAGTGTTGGCCTACTATGCGAACACAGGCAAAAAAGATGCTTTCTCCATTCATTGACAGCAGTATCAATAATGTTCTGCTCCAGACCAATCCAGGCTTTACCAGTCGCTTTTTCGCGCGAAAGCAGCTCTGCTTTCAGCGCGTCTTAGCCATCGCAATTCTGTCCGTCCGTCCGTCCGTCTGCCTGTCTGTCCGTCACACGGGTAGATCAGGCAAAAACGGTCCAAGCTAGGATCTCCAAATCTTCACCATTGGCTGCCCGGAAGACTCTAGTTTCAGGAACCATAAAGCTTTGCCATAAATTCGAAGGGGGTCACCCCGAACGAGGGCGCTAAATGAGAGGGGGGTGGTCAAAATTTGCGATTTTCGGCCAATAACTCGCTGTATCTCAGTAACGGTGTGAGATAGGGCTTAGGTTATGATTAATCACTAATAGGAAATCGTATACTGGCTTTCGATTGCCACCAAATTCAATGACCTTGGATGACCTTGAACGCCAAAATAGAGGGTTTTACTGATTTTTTTCGTGATATCGGGCTGCGCAAGTCTATATCATTCACAAGAAGGCGCCACCGTCGCCAACGCCACACGCGCCTATGTAGGTAGTGCAAAAGCAAATGTTGGGTGAGGCAAAAACTAACACACGTATTTAATAGCCAGTTGTGTCAACAATTTTACTCTCAAAAATCATTAAAATCTGCTAATCTTTCTTCAAGTTACGATTGATAATGTTGGGGATATTTTTTCAAGTTTTCTGTTTATTTCAACACATATTTCGCTTGATCTGCTTTCCCTAGGTAGTGCAGAAGCATGTATTGGGTGAGGTGGAAAACTGAACAATCGTTTGATGACAAGTCGTGTCAGGAATATTTGTATCAAAAAATTATCGAAATCTGATAATTGGTTTTCAAGTTACAGTCAAAAATGTCCAGGATGTTTTTGGCGGACACAGTGTAGAATACCAAGCACATAACATAACCTAACATAATTACAATGATGCTAATATGTACATGCCATGTTAGCAACATAATAAAACCATTAACATTTAATATTATCATAAACAGCCTAATCTTCTAGACACTATTAGACTGGACTGTTTATGTGGTTGCTTAATTACAACTATCACCTTTTGCACGCAATTAAATATCACTCTTCAAACGCAGGTAAAAAATTATACAGCCAAGAAATAAATCAGAAGACACATTGCCTTTATACGCATCACTCTTTCATGTTTTGAAATTTCATCCATAGTCTTCAAGATCAATGCTTCCTGTTGCCATTCAAGTTCTTGTGTTTTGTCCTTGACCGTACGAAGAATAGCTTCATTTTGTTTCTGTTTCGCATCCTTCTCAGCGATATTCAGACGATACATCATTTCGCTCACTACAGTGCCATTCTTTTTCACCTGTACAGCACACATGACATAATGACAACAAACAATAAATCACTGAAGAATATTACGACTACATAGTTTTTTTAAAACAGCATACTCAACATACTCATAGAAAAACAATACGTGTTATTCTGACACGATACAATGAAATAAAACCAACTATTGCATCTCAAAAGTGAGAAATATGTGATATACAAATTTTCGAAAATACATGCTATGGTATCCAAAGTCACCGGTACATGAGAAACATAAGATCTTTACTAGGCCAACTTTGCGCAGACATCTTCGTCGCTTTGGTACTAAAAAGTAATGTGTAAGATGTGGATCACAAAGGCTGTCATATTGTTCAAGCGAGCTGCAATTACAGATTACATTTACTCGAATAATCATAAAACAAACATGACTGCCTGCTTGCAATATGCATTGCAATTTTTTTATTACAGTACACAGAATTTAAAAAGTCAATTAATTTTTAATAACTGCACCATTCACCATTAATGTAACGTAACTTGCCCCATAGTCAGCATCACCCTCTCACAGCTCGGCGACTTCGGATTGGTGCTCATCTCCATTTATAAGGCTCTGAACAGGCAGTGAGTGCAAACACAATTTAGCTATATGGGTGGTAGGCTAGACCTCTCCCATATACTGCCGTTATGTTCCTCGCGGTAAAGCCAATACCAAATTGTACTGCTTGGTGACAGAGGCACACGTGTGTGAACAACTTGCCAAAGGTCATTACTTAGCAGTGCACCGGGCTGGAATCGAACCTGCAACCTGAGGGTTACAAGTTTGACCCGCTACCACTACACTACCAAGCCACACCATTTACCATTAAAACATCACAACTGGATGTAAATATCTATTCCGTGTCTCTGATCAGGAACATCAACTTGCTTAAGTTGAGATATCCACTTTTCCGTTCAGTCCTGGCCCGGCCAAGGGTTATCAACCTGTCCATGAATTATTGCATTATAAGTTACTTTGTTGCACACTATTTCATCTTAATAGTCGATATCTAAAACAAAACTTACGGGTTTTTTCTTTATTGTTTTAAAAAAACAATTTTCTTACCTTTACATGCATTACATTACGTGATCTCGCAGTGTACTGGGCGCTTTTTGAATCATTAAAATTTGAGGACAAGTTTCTGTTTCTGTTTCTGTCCGTATCCTCTGCAAACTCCTGTGAAGGATATCACACAGAGCGGAGTGGTGATGCCATCTAGATGCTGGGAGGAGGATCTGGGGAGACAGTTGATACCAGATTAGGAGTAATTGGCATGACGGCCTGAATGGGAAGAAAATTCCAATCCAGCACAGTACGAGAAAAAAAGAAATTATGGTAAACTGAGGTGCGAGTGGTTATGAGACGGAATTCATACGAATGACTGCTTCTTGTTCGTTCATCAGCTCGGATGAGAATGTGTTCAGTTGGTATAGCGGCAAGCCCATGTACCTTCCTTGCCTTCGGGGTGGGCAGGCTCTTACACCTGCCCAGCGCTGAGGCCGTATCAGTTCAGCCCAATGCGCGTCCCCAAAAAGTAACCACAGGTTACAAGTAATGGCTGTAAAGCCGTAGACGGCTGTGAAGCCGTAAATAATGGCTGTGAGGCCGTAAGTAAATGGCTATAAAGCCATAGTCGGCTGTAAAGCCGAAACCAGCACAGAAGCACTGGTAACGTGTAGTAAATGTTCTCACATATTTGGTCAGCTCTTAGTAGGCTCCTATCCTCCAGATTGTAGAAATCTTTCGGGTCATCGGAGCAAAGCCCCACCACCACGTCAAGGTGGCTGACCTCGGTGGGGAAGCCCGTGTACTGCTTTGTAAAAGAGTGCCAGCCTGATATCTCGTCGTCTGTCCTCAAGCGACTCTCAACCAAGGTCCTTAAGCATACTAGTGACACTACTAGTCCAGGCGGTGTCTCCAGTTACGAATCGTGCTGCGCGGTGCTGAACACGTTCCAGCTGCTGCTTGTCCTTTTGCAATCCCAAACTGCTGCACTATATTCAACAATGGATCGTACCAATGCGAAATAAGCCTGTTCCTTCAATTTTCGCGGACAAGGGCGGAGGTTTCTCCATAGGAAACCTATTTTGGCATTGGCTTTGCCGGCGACTATTGCGGTATGAGTAGACCAGGAAAGGTTATCTGTGATGGTCAAACCCAAGTACTTGGCCTTCTTTACTTC
>Ga0209671_1004463_pt1 | contig 13875 bp, 12 predicted proteins | sample WorMetHERISLAND2_2_FD_187401 | JGI IMG/M metagenome (GOLD analysis project Ga0209671, IMG submission 187401) | Marine gutless worms symbiont microbial communities from Max Planck institute for Marine Microbiology, Germany - Olavius geniculatus... | ecosystem: Host-associated > Annelida >... | reverse complement strand
TTCCTCCCCTTCTTTACTCCCCTCTGAATTCCATCCCCCCTTCACCTTGCTTGTCAATTTTCGAGTGCAAATCATTCATCAATTAACAAGACAATCAATCAAATGAATCAAAACACTTTTGCATAGCACCATGCCTTGCGAACAGATGAGGCGAGCATATCATCATATCATTTCATATCTAAATGTACCCAGTCTGCAGCTAGGATGTTTGCATGCGGACTTAATCTGGTGTTAAAAAATAGTGCTTGGTCTTGCAGAAGTCCAGTCCGACTTGTTTTTTGTCACGAGCCCATATACTGTCACACGTGGCCACAAATACAAACTCTACAAACGTCACAATAATGCCTGCATGCGATCTACATTCCTCACTGAGTGTGTCATTAATACTTGGAAGAGGTTACCAACCCATGTCGATTTTAGTTCATTATCATGCTTTAAGTGAAGTGTCAAGCGTCCAGATTTTGATGGTCTTAGGTTTTAGATTTTAACGTCATTTTAATGTGTTATCATATTTCAGTTATGTTCATTCACTTCAGTTATCTTAGTAGTTTAGATTTGCTTAATTTGTTATCCTTACCGTGTCACTTATCTGTGGGCCACTGTTAATGCACTAATGTGCCTTGTGTGTCCGGTTCTGCTGTCACATGTTGTACTGTGATGTGTGTCTTGCTTTATTATGAACAAATAAACGGAGATCGAGATCGAGATATCGTACATCAAAGTCACCGACGAACACTAAGAATCGCTCAGACAGTACAGACCTGATATCAATGACTGTGTTTTACTCTTTGCATTGCAACAGTAAAAAGTTCCATAAAAACATTTGTCAATCAATACACAGGCTCTTGACTGTTGTCAAATTGCTTCCTCCTGGGGCCATAAACCATCCCCACCTCCAACAGATTTCATCAAATCCATTCATAGATTTCTGAGTCATCAATTGGGCACACAAATGCCAAATGGACAGGCCCAAAGAAACATAACATCCACTTATTTTCAGCAGAAATAATATTATTATAAGAAAATAATTGTAACGAAAAAATTCAAACTGGTGCTTTTTGCCATTGTTTGACAGTACTCAGCTTCACTATAATCAAAAGTCATAATCCACTCATTTGAAATTGCCCAACTTTTTATTTTCTTCTATCAGTATTTTTTGTAGAATTTATAATAAATATACATTACCTTGGTAAAAATGGATCTGCCTGAAGGAAGAATTGTTTCGGCAGCGGACAAGACGTGCTCAATGATGCACTGATATAACTGAGTGATACTGGACGTCTGCAGCAATGCATCTAGCTGTTCTGTGTCCCAGACTGTCTGACAACAGGGTCTACAGATAGATGGAAAAAAGTTAGTCAAATGCAACAAAAAAACAAAATATTGCACTTCATCGGCATAACAAAAAAATCATTTGCACAATATATAAACTACAAAAATGTTGGTCCAATGCCGACGTATTATGCAGTCGTCTGCCTACACATGTAGAACCCAAACTCTAATGCTAAATTTTAAGATTTTGGGCTAAGAAATGGTGAACGGGTTATTTCCTGTGCCAGGGTAGGTTCACACAAATTTTGGACTTTGTATGTCTTTGTTTAGTATTCAAGTTAGCAAGACCTATAATGTGACCAAGTGGAACGGGCACATAATAAACAATGAAATGACCGTACCTGGCGAGGAATGCCGTGAGAACAACAGCGTAGCGCGGGCAGGCAGCTGACCTCCGACAACAATCAATCGCTCTATCCGCCAGTTCTGACGAGATTGATGAACAGTGCATGGCAAACTGTGACTGAATGAGATCAACGAATGACTCACTACTCAATTCTGAGATCACTAGTGATGGCCATGACCTGTAAATACAGCATATGTTCAATATCAAATGCCAAACGCAAGCTGTACAGTTGGTGGCGTGGTGTAGTTGGTAACGCGTTTCGGTTGAAACGAAGTTACTCTACGCCGGGCCCGGTTAGTACTGCAATGGGTGACTGCCTGTGTGCAGGTAAACCATCTCAGTGCGAAGCCTGCCAGCTAGGTTGACTCAGCCTTCTACCCTCAGTGGGATGGTAAAATGAGTAGTAACTCATTTATATGGGTTACGGAAAGTGAGGACCTTGGTACAGCTGACTGGGGTTGCCTAGCCGGCCGCTGTGCCAGCCTGTATCTGCAGGCTGCACATGGTGGCCGTGCGGCAGGCGGCTTTGGTTAGTGACGAAAGTGCATTAGAGGCATGTTTGCGACGATGCGCTATACAAATTGACGACCTTTACCTTTTGATCTTTACTCACAGCTAAAGTACTGTAAAAATATGAACATGTTCAGCAAGTGCCCGCAGCACACTCCGGATCCCGAAGATCTTATGGCAGCGAGTTTCCAACAGTCGAGCCATTGTCAGAAAACGCCTGACGGCCACATGTGCTGAGACGTTGATGTGGCGCAGAAAGTTGGCGACTGCTGGCTAAACGCAGATGTGGTGGAAAAAGACATCACTCAACCAATACCTAGCTGATGACAGTGAATGTCAACATGGATGCAATAACTCAAAATATGACCCTAACCGTAAAAAATAAACAGTTAATTTTAGCATGGTATATCACATTATGGCAGGAGTCAAGCAACTAGACAAGGTGCCGCGTAATGCCACGGTGCTTGCATCAAGTCTCCAGGAATGAGCTCATAGACACAGTACTTAATCGACAACTACATTTTCTTGGTCACATGCTACGAAACACATGGTCTCCACATGCTAGTACTTCTGAGCTATACCAGACAAGTCATGGCACAACAAGAAGATGTTGCACTCGACTAAACTACGTGGACTCGGTTGACCAAAATGAAGACTGACAAACTGGTGGAGGTGTCACAAGATCGTGAAGCCTGGCGTGAACTTGTGGACACATGCATTGACCCACAACCACCTGACTAGAGAGAGAGATATAAATGCTATTTTCTCAAAATCTGTCAAGTCGTACAACATATAAAGAATCCTGATGATCAAATCTTGTAGTGACATCAACTTTGATCCCTTGACCTTCAAATTCTCAAGAGCTAATCAGCCCACCACTGATCTAAATTACATCGCCAATCAGTTCCATAGAATAGCACTCTATGTTCCATGTTCCAATGTGCGACAGCCAGTGCTGTCCCGTAGGCTTAGGCTGTCATGTGGGTCCATCGGCCATCCCCAGAAAGTTCCCAGCAATTATACTGGATACTGAAAGTCACAGCAGGGATAGCAAAGAGCACAACTACCCCCACCCACAAGACTACTCTCTATACTATGGGGCTCACCAAAGGATTTCACAGTCTCCACGGGAAACCACCTGGCAAGCGGCCCAACACAACAGCAGACTAGCCATATGAGCAGTGCAGCCACCCACCCCCGCCATGCCCCAGAGCCAAACGGGGCAAACGAGAGCCATCGCAGGGTTTCCATGGCAGACAGGAAAACCGTAGTCCCAAACTACAGTGCGTTCGGTATCTACTGTAATCCCAATCTGACCCATCATTCCCACAAGAGCCTCTCCAATGATTTTAAATGATTTCTTTCTTTTTAAATGTTCTTGCCAGTCTCTGTTCATTGACAATTGGTGGTATTTGGCAAAATTAAGTGAGAAACTTTGCTGAGTGATCTGTGTTTTGAATCACAGTGTGCAGTGTCTTGTTTTGCAATTGTTTATTTCTTCTGCATCTTTATTTTCCAACTCAGAGACATGACAAAAACAGTGAGGTCACCCAGCACATATGAGCAGTCCACAGATCAGGTAAGCACCAACCAAGCAATGACCCATGGGTGTCTGTTAGCACTGGTGGTTTATCTAGTTCCTGCAGAATGCTTTAATCCATATGTGTACATGTAATTTACATCGGCATAATGTGACAAGCATAACTAACACAGTTAGTATGCTTACTAAGCATAAGGTGTCAATGGCAGTTGAACAGATGGATCTGAACAGCTTACTTCCAGGCTGATGGACAAGTGCTGACGTTAACAGAGACAATGACTCGCAGGTCGACAGGCAAAGGATCAACCAGCCATGACAGACATGTCTCACAGTTCTGCACAACATATTTCAGACACATGTTACAGTTAGTTCTTACACAACATATATACGAAGCAGACAAACACATCTTACAGTTTTGCACAACATATATCACACGTGATGTTGGAATCGTATAATTTGAAATGTCGTAAAACACCTAGAAAGTGATCTTAAAATTTTTGTCATAAAATTGTCATAAGATGTTTTGTAAATTAGCCCATTAGTGTACGTGTGCAAAATGTCAAAATTGTCGCAAAATTGCCATAAGATGTTTTGTGAATTTGGACCCTGGTGTTATAATGTCTGGCTCACGATCAGGCCAGGAGAGATGCGTAGCCTGGAGACTCTTTTACAACAGACCAGCGATGCCTCTGGAGCTACCTGAAACGGATTGGGGCGGTGACCAGCCCCCTGACCGGGAATGAGAGTACCTGGCAAAGATCAGCAGCATCGATGACCAGGATAATTCCTCCTGACAGCCGGCAGGAGACTTTCTCTAACAGCTTGGGAAACTCGTCCATCAGACGCTGTGGGTCTTCTGTTGTCATCAGTGGACATGAAGCATGCTGCAACAGCTGATAACACCACTCAAACATAAACACACAGGCAAATAACAAGCAACTGCTAACTACAATACAGCTATGTACATTTATGCCACAAATTCACATAAATAACTGCAGCAGCTCAAAAGATACGACATGCAATAGGCCAGTTCAATATTCTAATGTACAGCTTTTACAGCCCCCCCTCCCGGATCAATGAGATCACAAACATGGGGACATGAGTTTACACTGCTATTCTTTACTGACTTAAACAACAAGGATGGTGAACATCTGGTGTTTTGCTGCCCAGGCCACAACCAGGCCAGAAAGGACACTTGGCCAGGAGACCAATTCATGACCGATCTGCAATGCCTTTGGAGCTTCCTGGAGAGGAATGGGGCAGTAACTCCCCCCCCGCCGACAGGGAATGAGAGAGAGGACATAGGCCTGATTCCACAACTTTTCACGTGTAAAAAATTTGAATTTCAAATTCCATGACAATCCACAATTTTCCAGGATCAGCGTTCACTCGGAATGATCCAAGGAGACTGAGCAGATAAAAGAAAGAATGAGTGAAAACCTGATTGGTTAGTCTCCTGATCATTAGTGCCGGGTCAGCAGCAGACTGTGACGACTGTGTGATAAAATGATACAAGAACAGACTGCCGGGAGACTGAGTCTGCTGCAGCTTGAGCCTATAGCAACACCAACACCTAGCTAGCATGCTTTCAATGATCACTAGTACGGATACTGGCAACCAACCACAAGTCGACTATGGTAGTCTTTGAATCTATGCATAGGTTGAAATGGTAACTAAGAAGTCATAGTACATGAGTTCATCAAAATACTACCTTTAATTAATATGCTGCCTTCACTGAAACGACCCAAGTCTCGCGTGATTTCAAAGAAAGCAGCAGTGGTTTCCGAAATTTCAACTAATATTTTAATTAAAAAGTGTATTTTGATGAATTTACATAACTCACAAGTCAACTAGTACATTATATAAGCAGTATTCCATCTACATAGAGGCTGAACTACATAACTTGCTAATAACTGAGAAAGACTTTTCACTGAATACATGCTGACATCATAATTAATAAATTCCAACGGACATGAAAAACCCTAGCAAACCTGTAAGGCTGTTTGATATCAATTTCAGTGATTATCCAAAAAAAACTTTTTGTGCCATAAGCACAATGTATATTGATCATAAAATAGTTAATGTTTCCAATTATTAACAGGCTCTCTTACTACTAAAGTAACATTAGACAGATAATGTAACCCATCTGGCAGAGTGAAGCAGAGAGGGAACACAGCTGAACATTTACTTCAGTTGTGTCCACAATAAAAAGCTAAACGTCAGCATGATTGTTTTAGCATTATCTGGTAAAATTCCTCACCTTTTTGGAGCATCTGCCTCCCCACAAACACAACAAGACAACGGGTGACTTCACTTTTTGACTTAAGACTTTCGCTGAGTCTAAACTCCAGTCTAAGTATCTACTTAAGTCAAAAAGTGAAGTGATTTTGCTGAGCCAGAATCCACTTCGACTTCTGACTTTAGCTGAGTGAAAACATGGCAAGTGGCTGCTATTTGCAGTCCTATACGTACGAATAGTTTAGTAAATCAAAGCAGTCTGGTACCAAAAATAAATGCCGTAATGGCTACACAATGAAGTAAAACGTTACGTAATTACATCATTTACGTGCGCGGTGCAATTAAATAAGCAAGTCCAAGCGTAACTGGTTGATTTATTTCCTGTTAGGTTTACCGGTTTTCCACCATTTTTAATTGTTTAGTTGTAATTTGGTCTAAGTACAGACTTTAGCATTTAGCTTTAGCTTTGGCTCAGCGAAAAAGCTCAAAAAGTGAAGTCGCCCAATGGTTACACACGTAATATTTTCCTGCCCAGTATGGAAAGCCGAATGAAGAAAAATCAAACCATTTGGCAAGGAGGAGAGATTTGCCAGTGCCCGGTGATCCACAGACAAGTAATGGAGGGGAAGGTCCCGCGGAGGATATGTGTGATGCCAACAGCTCATAGTACTACAAATGAACACAGTACACAACAGCTGCATGTAAACTGTAGTCATAACAAACATTCATGTGTGTGTGACCATAGATAAACATGTGTAACTTGCTGACATCAGACTGCAGCAGACAAGCTGCAGGTTCAATTCATGGCCGTTTCACTGCCCGCCAGTGACCCTAGGCAAGTATGTCACCAAAGCACATTGGTACAGGTTAAAATTCCGATAAATGTCGTCCAAACAGTTCTTATTACAACAGTTCCTATTCTGCTGGCCACTACTATGACAAACATTAGGCTACGTTACAGTGTACCTCAAGTTGTGGAAATAACGTAGTGGTTTGGGTCTGCTGCAACCCTATCACTAACCCTAACCTTATCTTATACGTCGGTATAAAAAGTGTTGAAATAGGAACCGTTAGAATAGCGTTTGGGAACTACCCTCTCTCCCCCCATCACTAAACAGAATGATATTTAGTACCAGCCAAAAGTGGTGATGCTCTGGTGATGCTAAGAAGAAAACTGCGGACCTGGCAAAAAGTAATTGCAGGTTTTTGTCAACATCACCTGCGAGCTGACTGCCTAGAGACCAGGATCAGCTCTAAACCATATGCTCGTAATCAAGCAGCAGGTCTAAGAAACCATTTACATTTCTATATAAATGTAAACAAATGCAACAAAAGAGAGCTGGTTAACAGAAGAGTACGGCAAGTGTGTAGCTCTTAATTTAAAAAAAAAACAGAAACAAAAAAATTATGTGAACGTCACCAAGGGCAGGAGTAACTGAAGCAGCAAATTTCCATTCAAAAGGTCAAAGGTCAAGATCACTAAACGACAAAAACCTTAGGACACATAAATCACCGCAGCCGGTGCAATGATGTAATCATCATCATCATCATCATCATCAGTTTTATTTCAGGCACTTGGCCCATATACACATAAAACACATAAAAACATACAGCAAAACACACAAAAAACACACAAATCATGCAAATGCAGGTAAAACTCAATAAAAAAAGTACTATTAGCAGTTGCAACTGCAAACATCAAAAACAGTTAAGAGCAGCCAGATGACTAACTATATTATTATGTAAACTGCAGGTGTTCCAACATTTTGAAAAAATTATGTGACTATTATGCATTAAGGTATTAAAACTCGGCATGCCTGTTTCCACCAATACTCCTGTAAGACTGTCAATACGCTTAAACCCAAATTAACTGTCAATGCCCGAAACCCTTGACAAGTAAACACACAGCTGCGTATTACATGAATACACTGCGCCAACTTAAGTGGTGTACAGAAAAATGAAGTTGGTTCAGTTTCGGTTTTAAAAAACCAAACCATCTGGAATTTTCGATTCCGTTCTATTGGTTTTCAGTAGCAGTTGCAAAACAACCCGATCGCTGTTTACAAACACTGCAGTAAACAAGTGTAGTGCAAACATTATGCACCTAAGATGAAAAGCCAGAACAATATTTCATACAACAATACAGCTAACAAATAGTCAAATACAGCAGATCTAGTGTCATTACCGACCTTGTCTAGCGCCGGCTCACAACAAGACTGTTGGGCCAAATGCAGAATCTCGGCTTGTTCGTTGTCCTGATAAACATCCGGAAACATGGAACCAAGCAGCGTTCTTGTACATATATCAAATGAAGCTTCATCAGCAGCAGGCATAAACTCCTGATAGCAGTTACAAAGCGCACAGATTTAAACAAACACATCATAAATCCTCTGGATGTTAAGATAACAAGCCAGTGTAAATCTAACTGTTAGAAAGAGGTGACACAGTGCAAGTACAATGACGTCAGGGCATAAAACATTGCCAGCAAACAAAACATATACATACATCTATGGTCTAAAGACTAAAACTAAGACATCGTTAAGTGCTCTGATTAAACAAGTTAGTTTTCAGTTGCTCATGGAAAACCGTCAGTGTGGTGGCATCGCAAACACTCTTCTAATCCATGCTCTAACAGATTCAATGACAACAGTGACTATAAGAACACCTATTACTACTTCTACACTGACGACGATGATGATGAAGATAATGTAAAACAGTTAGCTTGGCCATCAGGTCATCATTGTCCAAATGCTTTCAGTCATAGATGCCAGTGCTACCAACTCCCCCCCACAGATCTGAGTCCTTCACAATATCACTCAGTAACATTCTTTGTTTTCCTGTTGTTCTCACAAACTTAGTTACACCGTTTTTTCTAAGGTCTTCTTCAACACAGTCCATCCATTATTTCCGTGGTTTTGCTCCTGATGATTTGCCACTTATAAACTCCATATATATAATTCTGTTACTTCTCAGCCACATCCAAGACATGCTAGTAAGGCCATGTGACAGACGCAAAAAAAGTAAACCATTAACATAGATAACTAGAGCATGAAATAAAAATAATCGTTCATACCTGAAGAAGAAATTCACTGATGACATTTACAGTAAAGTTGGTGGCATCATCAACAGCCTTATAGTCAGCAACCAGCTTTAGACTAGTAGACAAGCTGTCTATCTTCTTCAATAGATCACTACAACCAACCATAGATCAGTAGACACTGTCTATCTTCTGCAACAGTCTACTACTCCTGCCACTTACATACTGACACATAGGTAAGCTGCCAACTTATATACATCAGTGAAAATGGTGCCCAAAAGGTGTAAGTAAGCTAGTAAGTAGTCTGCATTTGTAGCATGCCATATTCCAAAACAAAGTTCGAATCGCAGGCGCGGGTGGTAGCAGTTAGTCAACGGTGGTGTTGTCCGAGAACAGATGAGTCTGGAGATGTCGTCGGAAGGTGCTGGAAGTGGGTGCTGTTCGAATGGTAATTGTTAAACTATTCCAAATACGAAGCGAGTTCTGTATCTGCTAAAGCTTGGCAAAATTGATATCTGACATCCCAGTGTAGAGTGAATTGCAGTAGAGTGGACCACCACACAGGTGACAGTTTGAGCCATTTCATTAGTTAGTGACAACCTGATGTGCCATAATAGGGCCCGTAAATGGTAGAATGCCGTTCGACAAGTGTTGTTGACATGCTCGTTGAAAATAAGACGTGCATCCAGCGTGACACCGAGCAGGTTCAATTACTTGCAGATCGGGACATTGGAGCTGGCGACATCAATTGATGACACAGTGTTGATTTGTAGGTACTTATCAGTCATTTCAAGACACTGAGCCCACAGGTGGATTGTGATGCATGGCCAGTCTGATGCCAGATCAACCATTACCTTCTCAACCACAAAACATCACTGACCCTCGGATGGTACCAAACTGTACTCTTGATGACAGAGGCACATATGTGTGTGAACTGAAAAACTTGCCCAGAGTTGTTACTTGAATGGGAGTCAAAAACCCTAACCGTTATGCCACCACGCCATCTTGTTCTCAACTGATATACGCCCAATTACACACATTTATAAAGTAAAATGCTGTAACTTAGTTGGAATGCATTTGGTGCTGATGAATGGAAAAAAGCATTGTATAAGTGATGAAAACAAGTGGTTTCAGCTAACCATGTACCAAGCTTGTCCTTTGTTAACAATACAACAAGTCTTTTGGTCGCACATTGACTGAGGCAGTAATCCACGTCCGCTTCAACGTTTCTACACAACAAGAAAAGTACAATATCAGAAAATGTACCGGTAATAAAATAAAATTTGTATTACAGCGATTTGGTATGTACCGGTACTTAAAATCAAACTATGACAAAAAAATGGGAGTAAAGTTTACTTTAATCCAAACTGATAGATGCAATAAACATCTTATAATATCATAAGTTCACAACAAACCGGTCAGGTTCTTTGTCAACAAATATGACGAGAATATTGCATCTTTCCAACTGCCAACGTCGAGCTCTGGAGTATAGCTCCTAAGCAACAGCATCAGCATCACAGCATCATACAATATACAAGTGTTAATATTTTGCAGACTTTTCGACTAACAGCAATACAGCACACTCAGCATACTTTTCGTCATTGCAAAAAGCACTTTAAACAAGATGACTTTTAGTGTTAGCAATTCTGTACCTGTAAACATGATATGTCACTTGTGAGTGATGATACTAAACAAACATGATTAAAGTGACCCATTCATATACTAAACAAAAGCAATAAATTAATACATTGTTATGTCGCCATCCCAGCAGTTCAGATTACAGGTCTTAACTATCCAGTCATCTGGAAATAAAAAGCTAAAAACAGCATCTGCCTATCACTGCATAAGATGCGAATATAACATAATGCTAGACATGTGCTGATATGGCATGAAGCACTGTGCTAAATACAGCACTGGGACAGCTCAATACTCAAAAGGTTCGACAGCTTCTGGACTTTCCTATACAGATGTGAAATCAACCTCCATATTCGCGCTCAACTCTCAGCTGTGTCTAGAAGTTGGGGTTAGACGTTAGAGTTAGTGAAAATGAATGTTGCAGTCTACACCTTTGGATTATCGAACCTTCGTAACCACAGCACTGTGCCATAGCGACCTGATCAAAAGTTGTAGTGCTGCATAGATGAGGTAGACAAACAACATCAAGAAATAGTCCGACAGAACAACAGACAGGCTGCAGCTTTGTACGACAGCTCTACAATAAACAACATTCACATTAGAGCAATTCGGTATGTGTTCAAGTAATTAATATTCATGCTATGAACTGATAAGCAAAACCAATCACTGAATTTGTTATAATTAACCAAATACTGATCAATTTTTGAAATCACTTCACTTCCAAGCTCTTTAGAAAACATACAATAAAGTGATCAAAATAACTGAAAATTAATGTGAACTCTAAGCTTATGTGCTGGCAAAAGATGGACATTAAGAACATCAAAACTGATGATGATAATTGTGATAGAAACAGCAATAACTTAGACAGCATAAGATGTTCACTTAATAGCATCATAGAACCAGTGATGGACAGATCAAAACTGCCCATATTTAAGTAACTTTGTGACAACATAACTGGCATCAGTACCTCACAGAAAGCGTCATTTTCTGGCAGCTCATTTGACAACATTGTAACAAACACTCGTATGACAGACAGAGGCAATGGTGAAAAAGATGAATGTAGAATGTCTGTGAGACTGGCTGCAGCCTGGCGCCAATCATCTGAACTCACAACACAATCACTTCACTGAGCTATTCGATTTATCGCAATTCCTGTGATGCATGCATGCAAAGATCTGTTCAGGTTTCTGCTAAATGTGCCACGGATTTAAATATTCATAATAGAATAAATATTTGCATTTTACTGAGCAGAAACCAAAACCAGATCACCCCTACACATGCATGCCTCATGGGAAATGTAATCACTAGAACAAAGACAGAAAGAGCTTAGCAGAACATTTTCAGAACACATTTGACTAAACTTTGCACTCTGATCTGATAAAAAATGCGAAGTACTCTTTGACGTGTTATAAAAAAGAAATGACTACACTGTATGCAGATATCGACAGCCATGGACTGAGCCATCGATCCAACGGATCTCTCTAAAAGCACCGATGATAGAACCATCACGATGACTGGATTATAGTGAAAGATAATTGCATGGCAACTCTCACTCACTTTTCTTGCAGAGGTTGATGTAAGCAGGCACGATGAGTTGCAACATGCAAACTAGCCACTACAGGCGCAATAGACTAGCCGGAGGTGAGCTCATGTTGACCAACACTAATGCCCTTGTGGCCGAAGCTGCAGCTGTCTGTGGATGCTGATGGTTTTTATTTGAAGTTGCCCTTCTCCTAGATGCATCTGCCTGAACAGGTTTAGCGGGCTCCGTCTGCCTCAGTTTGAAATCAGAGTTTTCCTTCTCCTAGACAGGCTGCCTGCCAGGCTAACGAGCTCTGTCTACCTGAGTTAACTCAACCAGTTATAGCACAGATAAGTCGCTTCTGCCCCTTCAGTGATCTGCATTATCCATGGAGCGCTGCTAGGAGGCTCACTGCTAGACTTTGGAGCAGCGGCTGCATCGCAGGATGGCATTTGTCAGAATTTTCAAGAGACCCACTTGACCAAAGTGGGCTTCCCCTAAGACCAGTATTCACATGCTCCATCAGCAGATGCACACAGACAACAACATACAGTTGCAGCACATAACTGGCAAAAAACTGTCGCTTACAAAATAAAGAAAAACGCCATAACCTCAGTTGAAATTTAACTGCAAAGTGTGACCTTTGAATGGTTACAACTAGTAAAATGCTTTCTACAAAGACCCCACATGATCTCAGCAATGGCACCACTGCCAACCTCATTACACACTGTCCTCTGAACAAAATGCATCCTAGTACTTAATTACTTTGACCCTCTTTTTCTTACAGCAGCTGACCTTTGCGAAGACTGACATAGGTTCCTTCATGTTCATAGAGTGAAGATGAAAATTCTGGAAGTGGACAATTAGAACGATGGCTCGTGTCCATCTGAACATCTTCACTCTGAGACTGTTCACTGTCCAGCGTAGACCACCAGTCACTCATACCATTAAAACCTTTCAGACCACACATAGTCAAACCTTCCGGATCACATGTGCTACCTGTTCAGCTATATAACGATGCCAATGATACTGATGATAAATTAATAGATATTTCACCATCATCATCATCACATTAAGTACATTTAACATATAGATCATGAAACATCATTTCCTAGATGTCAAATAAACAGGTCTGGATATAAGAGATGAAAAATGTTCAACCAGTACTATATTACACTACATTTCAAAAACTTCAATGAACTAAGAACATTGTTGGTAGCAAGAAAACAAAATAAAAATACAGACACTGCTTCACTCAGCACTCACTAAACTTTGTGATAAAAGGTTATTTGTTACATGTACATCACAAACTGACGTTTGCTTATTTAGAATTATGACTGACATTTCAATTAAAATGCCTTTTACACCAGCAAGTTTTTACCACCAACAGGTAGACTAAAAGGTAATGGATTACAGATTCAAATATAATCAGTAGACTTATTACTAAAGGTAAAAATTTAGATTAAAATCACTTCACTACCGGTAATGATATACCAATATGACTGAGATGAATTACCAAGTTCGACATGTGAAGAATTTTCGGAGTCTTCAAACAGGGAAGACCCGAGCTTTGAAAGTTTGCTTTCAAGACTTTGCTTTGCCTTGAGAAGATTCCGCAATTCACTTTCCTTGGTTTCTCGAAATATCTAAAAAAAATTTCAGTCACAAATCTGTCTGCTGCATACAGTGGTGCAAGAGCAGTACACAACAGGAAC
>Ga0209671_1004461_pt1 | contig 13880 bp, 9 predicted proteins | sample WorMetHERISLAND2_2_FD_187401 | JGI IMG/M metagenome (GOLD analysis project Ga0209671, IMG submission 187401) | Marine gutless worms symbiont microbial communities from Max Planck institute for Marine Microbiology, Germany - Olavius geniculatus... | ecosystem: Host-associated > Annelida >... | reverse complement strand
ACCGCGTACGTGTCATTTCACCGTCGTCTGGTCGCCCGTCGAATATCGACGGGCGACCAGACGACGGTGAAATGACACGTACGCGGTTGGATCACTTCGGTAACAAACGAATCACGGATTGTGGTCGGTCTTACGATGACAAATTGCAAGCAGAGGCACGAAGCTGTTTTAGCAGATGAAAGTCAGGACGAGACGGTCGGGCGAGGCGACCTGACAAGACAGTGAGTGCACGCGTGCCGCCGAGCCCAACGAACGTAAATCGATCAGCGGACGACTTGAATCAATCAGCCAAACCAGCTGAGTCGCCGCTGACCGACCGACAAGATCTAATTAAAAATGGATGCATAAATTCGACATCAGTCGCTCGTCTTTTACTGAAGCATTCTTCACCAGAGACCGCTCATCGTTCCGTTCAGCCTGGAAGTGTACGTCTTTGTTTGAAGTTAGTTCGTCGTATTGTCAGAACAGACGAAATGACGACAGAAGCAAGCATTCGAGTCGAGTCCACCAAGTTGCATCACCGACAGACAGCGAAACACCTTCACAAGAACACTGCCGGCACGTCTGCTCAAAGACGAAAATAATCACGGAAGAACACTAAATTAAACAAGCTATATAAAAAGAAAAAAAATAATTAGAAAACTATATGTACCACTGTTGTGGCTTCTTTTACTTGAAACATTTTAAATAGGACGCGTTTATTTGCGACAGCTGAACTTTTTGCTTTTTTTGTTCAATGTAATTATTGTGCCGTTTGGCAAAAATATCTCAGACATCAGTCAATTGATTAAACAATCAATCTCCTAATCGATCGGTAGGTTATTTAGCTCTTCTGTGGTTTTAAGCCAAAAACGTTTTTGCATATCGACGTTCAAAGGCACTGCAGGTGCACTTAATTTGGCGCTTAAAACTTGTTCATGATATATTCTTTGCAAGCATATTGGTTAGGAAAATCTCGCTGTTCACATTAATCAATCTAAGATATCAACACAAAATATGACAGCAGTTGCCATTTCTTGAGCTTTTCCAGCTTTTTAATTGCCTGGTTGTGTGAATATAGGACTTTACTCGTGCTTTAGATATCGCAACTTCAATATTTCAGCGGTCAGCCTATACTGGTGTGCGTTCCGGTCCGCATGCAACACTGACGCTCCAAGGTCAATTGGTTTGACCTCAGTCGTGTCGTCTGCTATAAAACCCCAATCTACATCCGCAGCCAGATTTTTATCAGTAGCATAAATTGGCAATATGCTGTGAAAGAAATAGCACGTTTCTTCTAATCAAAATAAGTATGTAAAACTTAACATAACGCTAATTATTCGTAGTTTTAATTGTGTGAAATGTCTAACCGTCTTCACACGTCGTCATAAAGTGTCAGTTTCTTTACTTCCGCTGATCAGTTTATCTACTCGTCCCCACTTCGTCTACTTTTTTTGCAGACATTTCGCAGTGAAATCGAGTAGCTCGAAGCAGAGTCACCAATACATAACCATCTGAAATTGTAGCCGAATTATTCCCTTGTACCGTGTAAAAATCCATTCGCAAGTGCCTGGGCGTCTTGCTCGTCGTCGTACAATCTTGGCGCGCATTGTACTGCATCAAATGATGCACCTGCTCAATCATAATATCATCGATCAGTGCGTCATTGATTGTCGATGCGATGACGTCACGGCAGGCGCGATGCTCGCCGTGCCCGCAGCATTCATGCCAGCACTACACGGTTTAAGAATTAGCTGCTGCCATTCACTGTCTACATACCCAACGACACTCCACGCCGGTGCTGTGATATCGACTCGATATTCACACTGCATTTTATGCTATCAGAAATCTCACCATTTAAGCTTTTTATAAACGCAAGGTGCTCTCAGTTTCAACCTTATTATTGATGTTTATTAAACATGAGAAATGTGACGAGTGCCATGTTCTTAAAACGTCCTTAAAATTAATGATTATAAATAATTTTAACTTTTCAGGTTTGCTATAACTCCTGGATCTTTACTACCATAGGAACAGATATAAAATACCAATAATAATAACATTCAGACATCCACTGCGATGATACAGAAGTTAGCGACGATGAAGGTAATAATGTCATGAAAACGTTTTGAGATGTAACTGCAACAGCATGAATAAAAACGTCACCACAACGTTCGCGACAGCAGTGAATGTGACAATTTACATGGTGCTGTCGCTTACCGGAAGTTGCTGCAAGGGTGAATGAGCCAGCTGCTTGCTGTCGGGCTGAACGCCGCCTCCGTGCGTCGCAGTTTCTCACGCACGAACGCGTTCTTGCTGCCAAAGAGCTTCATCGACAGCCGGTTGTCGGACGGCTGCGAGAACGACAGAAGTTGTTCGCGCACGTACTGACCGCACGTGTTGCGTAGAGATGGACGGTGGATCGCTGTCGTCGTCGTCGTCGTTGTTGGTGGAACGGATTGTGATGACCTCGACACCAGCGGCTCGCTTACGTGGTCAGCGGTTGTCTGCGGTGGCGACACACCGGTGTGGAGTGGTGACCAGTGGTCAATGAGTGTGCGTGTGCGTGTGTGTGTGCGGGGGAGTGACCACTGGTCAGTGTGCCTGGAGGAAGGCTAAAGACAAGGACATTTGACGTCAAGTCGTCAGTACCGCAATGCTCTAATACGAGTTCGTTATTAAGAAAAGTGTGCAATGAAGTGGTGACCAGTGTTGGGGTGGCGTGCAGTACGGACTGCGCCAGTCAACCGTTCGTTCGCGGTGACTTCGCCAGCGTCTCAGTCGCGCCCAGCCAGACTGTCGGCGCTCGGCGGCACTGCAGCTGTGAAGTTTGAAGTCTGCTTCTGACCCGCTGATGGCAGTTGCCGCCGGAGCGCCATTCTTTTGTGTCGGTGACGACGGAGCGATCATGCCTACACGAGTGGCGGCCCGTCTCAACCGCGGAGGTCGGCTACATCCGGCGAGAATAGGTGGCTGAGTAAGCTGTGTGTCGTCAGACGTGACGCTGATGGCGCGTCCGTTGAGAAGGACCACCCTCGATGTGCCTGTGATTGACGTAGTGCCGATGGCGTCATGCTGTGACGAGGTCGACGGTGCAGTGTCTACGGGCGGCGGTGAACAGCGTTGAGGTGACGTCATTATGACCTCACAGGACGGGTTCAGCGGCAGAGAGCTGCTGACGCTGGCACAGTTGGCAACCAGCTCGTCGGTCAGCGTATCCACGACATCATGCTCGGGGCTGTGACATGCTAGCGGCGGCAGCCGGGCAGCCGAGTCAGCTACGGCGTGAAATTCCACTTCCGTCTCACGTGCTGTTTGCACAATCTGCGGAGTCTCGTCGACGTTCATCGTTTACAGCTGTTCGTCAACTATACACCAACATCAAGCGTCGTACAGTCTATTTCGCTATATTTCACATTGTAAAGGTGCGTTCTCACTGCGCGCGTTAACATCTATACATTAACATCAAACGTCGTACATTCTATTTTGCTGTATTTCACATTGTAATACAGCGCGCGCTGTGGCGTGACAAGCTACAGTGTCCTGAAATCAAACGCGTTTATGTGTTTGACAATCCCAGATCGAACCATCTGAGTCGTGACAGCATTACCAATGTTCAGCTGACTTTTTGGTGTGTGGTTTAGGTGGTGACCGTCTAAGCTGATTGGATTTCGAACGTAGGCTATACGGCAGCAGAGGTAAGGCACGTTCGGCTATCGTTGTTCTGCGCACATAAGACGTGCACAACTACGCCTGGTTTGACTTACGCAAGAACAGAATAGAAGTGTAGTCCAAAGTGTATCGCATCCATCGGTTTTCTTCTTTCATGCTTTTACTGTTAGTATGATCTCAACATTTTTTCTACGTTATTTACCCGAATGCAGTTTTATACATCGAGTCTCACTATGTGTCCATATTTGCCTTCTAATTCCTTTGCGATATAGTTGACTGACTGCTTTGATAACTTGTCTCAATCGCAGATCGTGTTATATTTTAAGTTATGCTTGCATATTTTATATAAACACAATTCTAAATGCTTTTTTACTAAACTAAAAAAACTATCGATCTGTCAGGAATCTAGAACCAAGCTTGCTTCAGTGCCGTGTTTAGTAAACTTACGTTTGTTGTAAGATTGTTTGGTTTTTTCTTGTTTTGTTCATTTGTGGGCTATTTTTTTTTAGTTTTATGAACGTACCCCGGTCGTTTGAGCTGCGCACTGCGTCCGTGTTGCGTCCGAAATGCAATCGATTTGCGACGGCTCAAAACAGTTCTTAACATTGCTCCATCTCGATACTCTACATTACATCACTTGGTTACGACATTGCACTAAAAGCATCTTGGCTGATGAGATGCGTCGATCGCTGGATCAATATAATTATCCGATACCGAAACTGAAGAGTTAGGCCTACTCGATCGTGGTACTTGAATAGGTCTGCGGTCTCACTGATTAGCTCGTTAATCAACTTGCACGTACGCCGCCGACAGAAATGACGAACGTGTAAGCCTACGTGGAAATTAGCAGCAGACTTTTACTGGATGCGTGCTAAGAACGTTCCAGAGCTTTAAAGCATTTAGTTTTATACTTCTACATCAATTTTATTAGCCACAAATAGCTTTAACATAAAAATACGTCATTATTGTTTGTTGTCATTTTTGTTCTAAGCATTTCAACCAGGCAAAAAGACGTAAGTTACTAACTACATAATGTAAACATGGTTGCACAAGCAATACCGCTCATATTATTTAAAAACGGTATTGAGAAACATTTTGCCTTACAAAATATGTGCGTAAATTGTAAGTAACTCATGAGTATATTTACTTTGTTTTTTATTTGCTTTTATTGTTTTGTATGTTTTGTGTGTTGTACTTATGTTTCTTGCCGGATAGGTAAATAAAGATATACATCAAAGATGTACATTTTTGGTCAGGTTGTTTTTTTTAAATTACAAAATAAAACAGAAACTCATATGTTACTCTGTATTTAACAACAACTTTTTAACTAACCTGACAGTTATATAGTTTTTTACTGTTGTTTAGTAATTATACCGCTAATAGCTGATGAAAAAAACCACTAAGACTTGTCGCTTTTAGACATTTTGCCGCATGCCTATACGAATACCAATATGCCTATACTAAAGTCGAGTTTCCAGTTCACTTACCGCGTTGCTGTGAAAGCTTTTTTTAAATTGTGCTGCAGCTGCCGACGCCGCCGTTGTTGCCAATGCAGCTAGAAGACTGGCCTAGAGCTAACACAGAGATGATACTTCAAACGACTGATGCGCCAGCATACAGCGCGCAGACCTAGCGACACGCGACGGCTGTGCACGCATCGCTGCACGAAGCAGATCCACAGCTGACCATGACTTGACAGTAGACCTAATAGCCAGCTGCACCAGCTCATAAGGTCTCGTCCGCAATTCACAATACATCATCCTGTAGACTATAGCTTTGTGCGTTTTGTGCTATACTCAAGATCTCCGAACAGAAAGGGGCTACTAGTTGCTTTTTTAAATTAAAAGCGGTAGTGACGAGGAAAAATCTAGCGCGTACGTTACTCGCTTGGTCGTTTCAAAAGGCATGACACGTTACCTTAAAGGGTTACGTTTATAACGCGCTACCGGCGCTACTGTTTTAAACTTTTATTATTACTGTAATTTTGTCTACAAGCGCAATAGAGCATGTTGTTGATATAATATTAAGAAAGAAATCACTGTGAACAATTAAAAAAGCCAGGCACATGTATGCCATAATTACAGTGTGAGTTCAAAAACATGACACTTAACGTTTGGCTATATCTTTGCTAAATATTGATCAACTTAAAAGAATTAGTGGCACACTCCGTAGATAATTTGCGATAAAAATCGCTTAGTTTGCGTTGTAACAATTTTTGTTTTTTTCTTGTATTTCACGACGCGTTTAAAATGTGGTAAAATCTTTACGACAGTTTTGTTGCCAATTGTTTGGAGAGTGTCGGTAAAAAAACTTTTAAGATGGTCTTATATTAGCAAAAACATGGAAAAAGTTCGGTGGCGTATATGTTGTGTATGTGTAGCATAGCAGAAAGTGCGTTCGCTAAACATTGAGACTCGTTTGACTGCTAAAAGCAGACCTCGGGTTTCTATAGCGAGGCGCTAGCTGAGAGTTGCGATACTTCTTGTAGCGATGTGATAGGGTATACACAAATTGACTCGTGTATCGGACATGACTGAGTGATCCGCAGTGCATCTGGAATCTGTCGCAGGAGCGGCGGCAGCATCGGATGTTGTCAGGCGGCGCAGTCCAGTAGTCCAAGCAATCAACCTCTTACCCATCCGTCACCCACGTACAGCTCTGTACAGTTACGACCGGACACAAAGCACGCCGCGCTACCAGTTGCATTATGACTTCATCCGAACCTACCGCAAACACTCGTTAGGCCTACATGCATACACAAACCTACCTGTCACTGCATGTTCTTATCTTCAGTCCAACGCCGCACATTTGTTCCCTACTCGTTTAGGTCTAAGTAAAAAAACCAATCGCCGATGGGACCCACGTTCGTCGCTGCATTCAGTGCCGGCAAAAACACCGAGTAAACATATTTTTCTAGGCACAGGATATTTATCAAGCAGCCGTATCAATAGCCATTAAAACTACCAAAAACTGGCGGATTAATGAGGGGGCGGGGGGCACCCCCCTGTTGACTGAATGCATCTTAAAAATGGGGAAAATTTGCACAGAAATGCATCATTTTGCTTAAAATTTTATAAAATTTTCGGGGGAAGGGGCACAGCTCTCTCTCCAGACCTCACCCCATCCTTCCGCCCTCTCCCTATTCCCAAGTTCTGGGTCCCCTGCTGACCGAAAATGCTACTTGCTTTTTGCACATCAAAAGCAGTCTACGCTAAAAATGTCTGAAAAATTGCAATGTTAGGCTGCTTCTTACAGTGGTGCCATCTAGCGAAACTTGACCAACAATAACAGCGTAAGCTTATAGCAAGCAAAGCTAAATCCTTATTGCACAAATAAAAATGCTGAAAAGTGAAGGTAAAGTCCGGTACTTGCTATAGCATTTCTTGTATGAGACGAACAAAAGTGGCAGCTGATTGGCATGTGCTAATGATACCGCAGCGCACTATGCGGCCATCCATTGCCCGCGTCAGCGAACAAGAGGACCTGCGGTTTGCAGCAAGCAGACACACCACCACCCCAATCAGCCAAACTAGGCTTTTACGTCGTAGTCCGTAAGGGTGCTACTCTTTTCCCAGTTCACGTTGGATAAGAGGCTGAGTTGGTTTGAGCGCACAGTAAGTTAGCAATTTGTTCAAGGTTGCTTGCAAATGACCGGCAGTAAGAGTCGAACCGCAGCCTGCAAGCCACTTGCACCCACACAGGCACATAGATGTGAACAACTTGCCCAGAGTTGTTACTTGGTAGTACACCGGCTGGGAATTAAGCAGTGGACCTTTCCGTCTCATATTCAAAGCCCTAACCGCTGAGCCATCAAGCCGAAAGCAGCTAAGCTGAATGTTCAAAGCGCAAGCGTGGTTGAGTTAGAGTTAATCTATTTGACCAACATGATTGGCCTCTTTGCTATGAATATTTTACTACTTGCGTTTATAAGGAGACTACACCATTTAGGTTCACAAATTTTACTTTTGTCAAGAAACGCGTGTGACAATTATTAATTTTGCCAGAATGCAACTATTCACTTTCTTACACAGAGATGAACCTTCTGGAGTAATAGACCATCCCCAAACAGCAAAATCCTCCAGATTCCGATGAAATTACATATCAAAGTCATTCAAGTTCACGTACGTAAGCTTAATTTAGACTCAATGGAAAGCTTAGGCCTTAAAACATTTCATACTTCATGTCTCTGTATAATAGGCTCAACGTTGGCCTTGTGTCATAGGCCTATAATATCTGAAAATATGGCTATCGAGATTACAATAATTACCGGGACCCGCATGGGCCGGGAGCTATTGCGAGTATCCGCAAAAACTTTGCAGCGTGGGCCAAAAAGTGGCATTTTTCGTAGCTTATTTGTTTTTTTCCATTGTTAGGTGCACTATATCTGCACTTTCTGTCTACTCATTTTGACAAAATGACGTCGTTCGCTGCCGATGTAAATAAGTTCTTTTTTATGCGAATAAACTGTGATTTTGTCACGATTGTTGGATTAACTAACGACGAACGCTGATTAATGCACAACCTGTGTGTGGAAAAAACACTAAGTTTTCGAAAAAATTATGAAAATGTTTTCAAATAAATGATTACATTCAAACTGTGAATAGTCAATAGCAAATGGTAAAGTTGTTCAAACAGTAGGCCTATAAGTAGCTGTTTTGCAGTTTATCTGGCATTACTGACTTAGTTGAAAGGAGTGTCACTTTTTGGCCCACCGGGTATATCGTCAGAAATTAACTATGCCGGTGGTCTAGTCCGTGGTCTAGATGTATGCCGCTGATGTGGGTCTAGCTTCTGTTAAAACTGTGTGATCGTTAGTTCAAGGCCGTCAAGTCGTTGATTTTAACTACAATTGAAAGTGCATATGCGACTGTCTACTAACTATTGAACTCTACATGTATGAAAACCATGCAAAAGTCTTTATAGTGTTAATTAAAACAAATAAGTTTTATGTTATTATTGAGCCCAAAACCTATTCTGCAGTACAAAAGTTCACGACCATCTCGCGATTTTGCAAGTCGTTAGGCTTACCACAAGTTTAGTCGTGAGAGTGACATCATTATTTCGTTGCTTGTTACCACGAAATGTTGCGTCACTTTCACGACCAAACTCGTGCGCCCTGATTCTTTTGTGAGATTTTGGCGCTATATAAATTGTTACTTACTTACTGACTGACTTCAATCTACTATCTCGTTATTAGGAGTTATTTTATTTTTTCAAGTTCCCAAAAAATCTTTTATTTAAGTCTACCGGTAACAAAACATTATAAGCCTAATGAATCCATGTTAGCACTACAGTTTAACTTACGAACACAGTTACAATAGTTGGAAAAAGATTCTTCACTGATACAAACGCAAACTACAACAATGATACATCATGCAATGTTTTAGTAAACTTCTGAACGATAAAGTTGCCTTTCGTAATAATTACAAAAGTACATAAGCATAAATGCCTCTATGGTCATTAAGAGAATAACGGTTGTCCATTACAACAACAGCAATGCATCAAGATTTTCGTGTCACAATATACAGCAATAAATATAATTACAATTATGAAAAATGTCGTTTCTAAATACATACGTAGCTAGGCCTACAATGTATTTTGTCTAAACGACACTGAACGCATTAACAAGCTTTTCTGATAAACACGTTATTGATCTTATAAAATATTCTTAAAGTTTTTATTTACAACGAGATCCGACGAAAATGGTCGTCAAAGCATCGACCTTTGTGGCACAGTGACAGCGTTTATTTTTAATTTATTTCTATTATACATGAAAAAATAGGTTGCTTCTTACGTTCAGAGTTCGTATTTGCCGCAATGAATATCATAGAACGTTCAAAATACTTCAGAAGTCCTACAATCGTCAGGAATGAAAAATACGTTGCCGCGCGACATATTGAAAGTAACGGCAAATATACAAAACTGCAAGTAGTGGCTAGTGGCAGTGTAAGTAGGCTACGCATCACATCGTCTAAGTCCAGTTTAACATAGCAACATCGTAATGTCGTAACATCACTACAATCAGCTACGATACAATCGTAACGTGGATGCCGATCTTCAGACGACAGAGAGCGCGCACGCAAATATCGGCAGAAAACGCGCAAGTCACTTTGCATAGTTGCCTCTGCCAAGGAGGTAATGTTTTTTGCCAGACTTTGTTTGTTTGTTTGTCTGTTTGTCTGTGTGTTAGCAAGATAACTCAAAAAGTTATGGATGGATCTTTCTGAAATTTTGAGGGCATGTCGGGAATGGCACAAACTACCAGTGATTCAATTTTGGGGGTGATCCGGAAGGAATCCTGGATTCTGGATCACTTTGAAATTTTCGTTACCATTGCTTTCAATGGGGCATAAGGGAAACCGCTGCAAAACCGAAGATGGTGCTGCCACCTAGCGAACAACATTGCCTTGGCGGAGGTGTGCGGGTTCTGACTGCTTTCTAGTTTTGGACTGAATTTTTTTTGATTGCGCGTGCACAAAATTCGCCAGATTTCAGACTTCCCTTGATGCCGCTACAAACCGCTGACCAGAAGCTTATTAACCAGAACGTGCCCGATCGCGTCAACAACAATAGAAACGCATGAACTGTGAAGCTATACACTGTAGTAGTCACCCGGCCATTGAAACCAGCAAAATCTGAAAAATACAACAGTGTAAAAAAATACACCTTCAGCCATTTTGTGAAGAGCACGCATAATTCTTTCATCCTCCGACTTTCATCCTCCGACCGGCCGTTGCTACTTGCTACACATTTGACCAGTCTGACTTTGTATCTGCTAATTCAGCTTGTCGGGTTTTCTTAAATTCGCCTGTTTTACTGCATTTATTGTTAATTTTCGGTTTTATCTCGGCTGGCCTGGCTAAAGCCCAGAATCCATTTGCCTCGATTTGTTGTCAATACGTTGTACAATAAGTTCAGTTACCTTGTACAACATCTTGACATGTTGGGATGCTCTGAGTTTGTTGTAGGCCTTTCTTCGACTTTCTATGGATTTTCTGAAGTTTTGCTGTAAACATTCGACTTACTATAGATTTTTCGTACAACACGCTTTTCCACCAGCCTTCCACCTGGGGTAGGTAAATCGAGTACCGGCTGGGATTATGGCAGGGCGTTTTCACCTGTGTTCGGTGCCAGGTAACACTGTGTGATTCCATGTGGTAGATGACGCCCCGTAGCTCTGAATTGGGTTTCCTACGAAGAGCAATGCCATTTAACACGCTGTACAACAAATTAATTAAGTGGATTTTGGACATAAGCGTCGACTGTTGGAACTCGTCGGCTGCATGCTGTCTGCGTGTGTTCAGTACTCCCAGAGCGTGGCTCGCTCGAGGTCCGGGTACTTGGCCGAGATGCTTCCATTCTGCTCGCCGCTGACGTAGTTGCTGTTCGTCGTGGTGGAACGAATGGCGAGACGCGAGCGTCTGTGAAGTTCCACAATGAACGGCTGCGGCTCGGCGCTGTCCACCGTTATACTGCAGTCACCGGCATCAACCGCCCAGTAACGACCATTGCTTCCTACACAACCAGAGCCACGATCACAAATGCAATTCATTTGCTTTGGTACTGACATGCGTAGCTTTTCCATCTCTGACTCTGATAGGTTTTGGCGAAAGCTCATTATGTTTTCTGTTTGTCCGTCTGCGACGACGTTTAGCGGTGAAGTGTTTAACTATCATAGAAAATTTTTTTGTCAAACTTTGGTTAATGACAAGACTGAGGACAACGATGAACTGATCTAGTTTTTGAAGGTCAAGCTGCCAAAAACTTCAGGAACCTTGTATCTCCTAATAGTGTTTTGAAAGATTATATAACAGACAAGTTTTATGTTCAGAACAATGCGATCAAGCTATAAAATTGCCTGTGTACACTGAATATCGAGATAAGTGAAACAAAGATGATCTCATTACAGTACAGACGCGCTTACCTTGTAGGTAATATGCAGCGGCCGCTGCGTGAGCTGCGTCGGCGTTCTTAAGCATCTGTCTCACCGGCACCAGCGTGACCGGGTCACTCAAGGCCCGGTTACACTCAGCACGTGCCGGTGACGCCGACGACTTGACACCGACGTAGCCGTGTTCACACTTTAGGAAGAGGCGAGGTCGATTTGTCAACGTCAGCGTGAAGCGCTCGCGGTCTGCCACTGACGACTGGTCCACGCTTGCCTGCAGACTGCCATTGAGACGGGCTGTCACGTAACGTCCGTTGCTCGCTGAACGTAATGTAGCCAGACCGTCAGCTTGCCAGTCGATTGCGAACAGACCCTTCTCTCCCCTGAATTAATTACAAGCAACAACACATCCAGTCCTCAAGAAGAAAGAAGCTCCGTTTTATTGACTTATCTTCTTACCTACGGTATAGGCAGTCCATGAAATCTATTCAGGCCGCTGCATTATTCTCTCCATATTTCCACCAAAGACAAACTGCGGAGCACGTCAAATCTTATCCGCGTTTATGATAATCACATAAAAGCAAGAAAACAGTAAATTGTTTACTACACGCTGACACACAATTCTGTCTTCTTATAACCAGATATCGTTTTCCTCGAACACGAGCTTGAACTGCTTGCATCCAAAAGTTCGTTATCAGTTATTTGCCAGAGTTTACAAAAAGGCAGTCCCGTATGCACAAGTTTTAGTACTTGCGGGTCAAAATAACAGCTGTCAAAAGCGCAGTCCAAACAATAGTTATTTTTAACCCACGAACTAGTGACTTCACGAAGTTGTACATTTCATCGCTGTTTGCTATAAATTATAATCAAAAATGAGCGGTTACCATTTGGCTAAAATGAATTATCCTGAATATCAAAGTCAATTCATCCCTTTCTGTCCTTTCGCCTTCTTTCCCTTTTCACACTTTCCCCTTTCGCCTTGCCTCTCGCCTTTCGCTTCCATCTCACTCCGAAAGGTCTGGACTGACGAAGCCCACATATATGACTGACTGGTCGGGGTCTCGGGGTTAGAGACGTGTTGCTGCATCTTGGTGCATTTTGGCTGACAACCAAATATGCGACTTTCCCTCGAGTTTATTCCGCTAATAAATGTTTGTGGGCACCACGGAGCATAGCCGGTTGATCCTCTGGATTACACCACTGTTTGGCGGTTGCCTTTTTCGTCAACGACACAAAAGTAGTAAACACAGATATTCTGTCTTTATCTGTAAACTGCTATAGCATAGCATGGAACAGATTATAAAATCACTTGCGTCTGTCTGTCAGTCTGTATGTAAACACTCCTACGGCCGCAATTTTGATTCGATTTTGATGAAATTTTGCACAGTGATTCTGGGCCCGAAAAGTAAAATCGAGTTTGTTTGGGATAAAAATCTGATAACTCCTTCCTTTATTTTACCCCAATTTTTAAAAAATTTGCATTACAGCCTATGGAGACTTCAAAGTGGTACAATTCGGTCGCCGTAAAAGATAATTGCGCGCTGTGTTTATTTACTCCCTATTTTCGGGGTCGCGCAATCTAACGGTGTTATTTAAATTTACCCACTATCGACCCCTGTTGCCATAGCAACCATTAAAAAATTGCTAAAATTTTGCATTACAGTCAATGGATATTTCAAAGCAGTATAACTCGGTTCCCGTGAAAGATAATTGCGCGCTGTTTGCACCTACCCCCCCTTTTTTGGGCCGGGGCTATGCAATGGTCTCATGTAAATTTCTCCACTGAAGACCCCTGTTGTCATGGCAACCTACCGTTTTTATTCAAAGACAAAATTGGCTGAAACGCAGCTGGTAGGCTATATAGCGTGGCAATGGGACAGACATCTCGTTCCACAGAACGTATTTCTAGTTTTATAATCAAATAACCAAATATGTTTTCGGTCGTTAAGTAACATATGACGAAGAGAGATGATAGGCTACTGTGCGGTGCCGGTGGCTTGGATGCCGCTAGCTGACTCGACGCTCCAGTACTGGTTGTCAGCGGTCCTCACTCGCCACTGCTCCGCCGCAATATCGAACTCTAGCTGGAACGTCTCTCGGTCAGTAACCGCCTGGTCGTCGTCCTGGTTCGCTGTCGGGTCAACGCCTACAGCACAAGCAAACCACATTTCTCCTACAGACGTGTCGGAAATATTGTGTATTAGACTGTTCTCACAGCATAGCTAACACGGTATTGTTATGTCAGATCAGGGCCTTTCATCCCCCCCCTGAAGGATGGAGACACTCCCCCCCAATTAGCAGGAGCTATGAGACAGAGACGCCGTAAGCGTCGAGGGGGGTGGGG
>Ga0209671_1004460_pt1 | contig 13881 bp, 6 predicted proteins | sample WorMetHERISLAND2_2_FD_187401 | JGI IMG/M metagenome (GOLD analysis project Ga0209671, IMG submission 187401) | Marine gutless worms symbiont microbial communities from Max Planck institute for Marine Microbiology, Germany - Olavius geniculatus... | ecosystem: Host-associated > Annelida >... | reverse complement strand
CTTTAATGTTGTCGCTACACTACCGTGTGAAATGCAGAAGTCGCAGTTTGGCCATTGACAACAATAAATTCCTACCAGGTAGCGTATGTGTCAACTCAGAAATTATTAACTGAATAGCGAGAAACGCAGTTGGCAATTATCACTCATAAAATCACTTGTGTCACATCACATCGTCTTCATTTCAGCACAAGCTCAAAATGCCCTCCTGTAGCAAAAACGCAAGCGGAGACGTTGACACAATTTGCCAACAGCACGTTCAGTAACTGCATGACTCAAGCAGCCCACTCGCTGTTGATGTATTATTTCAGTTTGTTGACTTACAATTTTAAAATAAAGACAAGCAACAGATTTTCAACGATTTTGTGGTCTCAGTAATTTGCTGACCTGACGCATGCACTACCCAGTATGAATTCATTGTTGTCAATGGTCAAACTACGATTTCTGCATTTCATAAGGTAGTGTAGCTACAACCTTAGGGCGAGATGGCTAAAACTACAGATATTTGCGTCAAGTTTTTTTTAATGTCGCATGCCAAAAATTATTAAAATCGACCAGTGTTTCACGGAGCTATTCAAAGAATAAAAGTGGCACGTTTTTATGGACCACGGTGTCGAGGGTAATACTGTTTTTGCATAGTTCAATTGCTAGTGGCAATAACAAAGAATAGTTAACTGCTGTATTCAATTAGTGACCTTAGTTGCGTAAAGAATTTCTTTCGGAACATTTTGCTGAAAACCACATGAATCTATGACGTATGGTTGCAGAATTGTGGTGCCATTAACTTTGTGCCGTTTTTGGACCACCCTGTAGATATAAAAACTATTTTCTTAAGAAGTATGCAAAAACTAAAATTGAGACTTCCGAGACAATTAAGACTGCACAAAACCACAAATCTCATCTAGTGAACTGTATAAGAACCAGAAATAAAACGACAACTTAAATATCTCTACTAGCTTCTGTCACTGGGTCAGCAACACGCCAGTTGCACGCTCAACATCGTTGCTTGACACACGAAGGGCATCGATGACTCGATCTCGACTGAAACCCATTTCAACAAGCCTCTGAATCTATGCACAGAAAAACACAACACTCACTTACAGACTGTGAGAAAGTAGACTGCTTTTGACAATCATGAATGACAAACCACAGCAGTTTTAGAAATTTTTTTAACGTTATGAGCTATATAAGTTTATATTTTGCTCATTACGCTACTTATATAATGTGTCTCTGATTCATTTCACACAATGGCGCTATCCGTAAATATGTTCTGATTGACTGACAATATGACGTACAAAACACAGCAATAATGGCTCAAGGCCCACAACAGGTTGTTATCCACCCCACAATGTCCAAGAGAAAAATAAGCCACCACTGAAATTATATGCCGTGAAAATTATTCATTTGTACTGTATTTGTCTAACTCCCTTAATACGGTAATCACATTGTTGCAAGTTGTCTGCAGAATGTGCCAGTGAAAGAATACTAAAAAATCGGTCAATAATCGGCGAAGATATGGACAAAAGTAAAGTGACATCCTTTTTTGGCCCACCTTGTACAATACAGTACATGTCCGCTATTTTTTGCCATTCAATGACATAGTCCTCACCATCACTCACAGTATGAAAACGTAAAAGAATATCAAATAGATAAAAATGTGCCTATTGTAAGCTAAGCTTCATTATGGCACTTTGTTATAATAATATTTCAGTATGACATTGAATGAATACAGCAATCAGCAGAGTACCTGATCCTCAGATGGCTCAACTGCAAACAAACAACAGCAGCAATCAATTACTATTACTGCTATTACTGTTTGGCCAACCTAAAAGGCTGCAATAAGGGTTATGCACAACAGTCTGTTTATTCCATAGAAGGTGCAGAAAAATCCTAAATTTGTGCAAACGTTCGTCAAAAACCAGGGTTAAGAATGTGCAGCTCCACTGCCATTAGTACCTTGACCAAAACTGAAACTCCAAAACACACAATGTTTCTTATTCCTGTTGAAATGGCCAATAACATATTATTCCTGCTACACTAAGCTAGTCCATCTGGAGCAAAATTTTACAACAGTGATGAAGCACTGAAATTGGTTACACAAAACCAAAACTAAGATAAAGCGAAAATGTGCAATACAGTAACAAATCTGCAAATGGCAGTAAATTAAATATGCATACATAATTTGCAAATTAAGTAGAACAAACATAGATGTTACGGCAAAATTATATCTTTATCAAACATGAGCGACAACAGACCTGGATTGTGTCGCAGTCGGTTGCCAAAGAAATTGAAACCACCATTCTACAAAAAATTTAAGCAATAAAGCCCATACCACTACTGTTGCTACCACTACAAATATTACTACTACTACTACTACTATTACTACAATATATCAGTTTGACAAAAAACATTACTCAGTTAATCATCCAAACAATTATCGCAATTATACGCTACAGAGTTTTAGGTCTGCTAAGAAAATGCATGATAAATTGCAGTATGATTATTTGCATTATGGTACAGCTGCCAGTATACACATTTTCCTTCACCTATGCCAAAATGTAGAACAAAAATAAGCCTTTTGATTTATGACAGCACAAAAAGTAAAACTAACAAATACAATAAACAAACAAAAGAACGGATGGCAAGCTGTCTTAGACAGCCACCACATTACACTTACTGAAAACATAAATACAAAAACCATAACATAAAAACCAGTTGGTGCCAGTAAAAAATAGGTCTACTGTAAGTTAGTTTGTAAATTCATTACTACAGTGGTGGCAGAATACTGCTAGATGTAACTAGAGGGCGCTTGTTAGTGTGCATATCTCCGCGAATTCGTGTACACAGACAGACAGACAGACAGAGAGATCAATCAATCTCATAATCTCCTCCAATTCACTTCGTTCCACTGGCGGAGATAACATGCAAATAACATGCAAAATATGCAATACAAAACAAAAAAGCAGATACTTAATAGCCAAAATTAGAATGGTGCTAAAACAGAACATGTATGCACTGCGAACCTGTGCCGGAGGTGGAGTGGCCTGGCGTGCTAGCTGAGCCCACATCAGTTGCTGCTCCAGCCGTTCCACATGCTGTAACCGCTGCAACTCTAGCGTGGCACCCATCGGCGCCTGGAGATCAGTTGGACATGGCGTGCGCAACAGTCGGCCTAGTGAATGGCCAGCCAGTGTACTGACGGGACGTGGCACCCGCAGCCACGACTGCATCCGCAGAATGTCATTCTTGTATATCATGCCCGACAGCTGCGATATACCAAGCAAGTAAGTAACCAGCTTACTGAACACATGTCAGATGCATATGCTTACAATATAGCACGTTATGAAAATACAAAATAACACAACACAAAGACGATGACAAGTTGTGAATAGAATAGAGCAATTACACAATACGTAACATAATCTTAGTGAAACTACACAAAAAAACGAGAATATTACAACAACATTATAATAACAATATACCACATTTCAGTTTTCAAAATCTGCAAGGAGCCAGGCTTACATCCTCAAATCCAGCAGAAGCTAGTGATGGATTTGGAAGAAAAAAATTACCATATTTACATAATTTTCTATCATCAAACAGCACAATATTTTTCTCGAATGTACACTAATAAAAAAAGTAAAAGTAAACACACTGTTATCATGGAATGTCGTTATGTTAGTTTAGTCCAATGCAAATAAGAGTGCATTAAATAGCCAAGTCACTCAAATGACAACTGAAGACCAGTTCGGATGGAAATAGTCACCATGCACTGCAGTTAGCCATAAACTGTACAGAAACCCATTATAATAATTGACTAAATATGTGGAAAAAATGGTGCACTACACTTAATGATTAACATAATACCACAATGTAAATAAACAGACAGACAGGATAAAAAGTGCGCTGTGCAACACGTCTGTATCTTACGAACTCAGTATTAATATGCAGTGGCAAAATAACCAACTGCTGCTTACCAGTCCACATACTGCTAACAGCACAGACTCCAATGAAGTGCTGAACATCTACAGCAACAACAATGTGAAGTATTTAAAGACCAAGTTGCACCGGTTTATGTAACTGTTATAAAGCGCTAGTTGGCTTTATCAAACGCTAATTGTCAATATTCATTAGTTTTTTGGCTGCTAATACATCTTAATACCTTAAAAATAAGACACAAAGTACTCACTTTTCCCTTTACACAACTTCGGCCATGTTCAGAACTGTGACGTCATCTGCAGGAGAGTTGCTAACTAGCTTTATTGCCTTGAGGTCAAATGCAGCTTAATTTATGGCCAAATAGTCTCAAAAAAGCCAAATTTTTCATCAGTAGTTAACCCACCAAACAACCACAATATTCCAGCACTTCGTTAATTTTCGAACCGCACACCTCTAGTAGTGAACGAATAAACAATGACGTAATTTCTGATGTCACCAAAGCATCATTATTTGTACGGTAAATGAGACATTACTCTGAGTAAAACTGACATGTTGACTATGTTTTCAATCCGAATGTCAGTTCGACAACAAAGCGTCTTGTGAGTGACGTCATCAGTACTGTGGCATGTTCGGGTGCGTTCGGCCGGCACAACATATTTCTCTGAAAATTACTTCAAAGCGATGTTTTCATTTCATTGGATCAGCGTATTATTAATTAGTGCTACATTCCAAACATATTTAGCCAATATTGTTTTTGGTGCGACTTGGCCTTTAATAAAACACAGACAGCTTTCTATCCTTTGGATAAAATTTACTAGAACCAAAGTCAGACTGAGACACTATTAACTGTAAATAATTCTTCAGCCAAAGAATCACATTATCAGTAGTGTTTTATACAATGCAATCTAGCATACAAAACAGAAGTCAAGCAGAAAATAAAAATCACTCACAGAAAAAGAATATGCAAAATTGAATTCAAAGTTCTCTTAAAGTTTGCAATATAGCACTTCAGGCAAGTGTTATGAAGAACTACAAGCAAAAAAATTAGCTAAAATTAAGCAAGTCCAGTTACTCACCTGTAAACCAATAACGTATGCAACACTCTTGCCAGTAAAAGGTACACCCCAAATGTGAGTCACGGCTACTCTTGGTATGTCACAGAAGTATGGTATAAACAGAGCAAAAATTATGCCCCACCTTCACAACATACACAGGCAGCCAGAACTGCTGAATCAGTTTCAGTTACTATTCCCAATAAAGTACTCTCAATATGATATAGCAAAACATGAATGATTTAACATGCATTTTACTAAGAACAAGTGGCCAAACTGGCTGACAACACAGAACTGAACAGAAAACTATTGAATATAACAAGCCAAAAATGACATTCTAAGGATAACAAGAAAGTCACATTGAAATCTAAAGTAGCAAATAAAATATTCAAACTTAACTGCTGCTGTGGCATGTCAAAATAAACTTCACTAATGAGTGAGTGAGTGAGTAGGGTTTAACGTCCCACCCGACACAGTATAGGTCATTTCGGGGATGGCCTTTCCAGGCGGAATGCACACAAACACATAATAATGGAACTAAATGTTGCTGCTGCTGCTGCTATTACTACCACCACTACTGCTGCTGCACTACTAACACTGCTGCTAATAATGAAGTGAGATCTCAAAGGAGAACTTCTGTGACTGCAGCAGCTTTTTAAAGGTCAAATCCCCTTCCTGCTGCCCAACAAACAGTCTCAAAGCACTAAAGAATAACTTTAGCATTAAGTAAACTAGATGGTCGTTACAACTCTGTCGACTATTATGCCTCCGCCACATGTGAAAAGAAGCCAGCTAGGACCCTATCACAGAAAGTGGGCAAACACTAACCAAGTAACCGTCGTTGTTAGTGGACCAAAAAAAATTCACCAATTTTTTTTCTGTTCAACGTGCGAGGGATCGCAGTTGAAAACGCAGTTTACCGCTTGTCAATATCTCCATCCATTCCAGAGATCCAGAGATATTTGTGCTCAAAGTCCACGCATGCACGGATGCACAAACACTCCGAAAACGTAATGGCTCCAGTCGCTATGTTGGTGAAGACATAAAAATAATCATGAAAAATTGATGTGATTTTATTTAAAAAATACTTAACTTTTCAACCAGTGAACATGTGAACAAATCCTGGTAATATGCAGTATTCAAGTAGCCCTAACATCAAATATTGCCATATAATGTCAATGAGACTACAATCTTTCAGTCACGTGCAATGCACTTTTTGCATGAAACTGATACATATGCAATATAAGAGTGTGTGTACTCACGGCCCAGTAGGCAGAGAAACTAGATGCACATCGATGATATCAAGAATAAACAGAAACAACAACTCCAGCAACAGGCTCAATGCCCATGTCCCAACCATATAGCTCTACAATTATAATCACTAACAGTTCAAATTATCTGCATGCACAGATGTAACGTGTACGTGCAGTTCGTATCATACACTAAGGTACTGCTGGTAATTAATCATTTCTGCGACGATTAAAGAACAGCTTTTTTAAAAAAAAACATTACAGGACTCAGAACAGCAACTAGAAAAAGATAATGGCAGAAAATTTGTCATTTTTATCTTTATCCTCATATTTCTTTCCCCAAATTGAGCAACTTAAGAACAGGAAAGCCCAGCTAATGCAAAGGGAATGTTACATCAACTTACTGGCTGAAAATCGCAAATTTTCCCAGACCCCCTCTCATTTAGTGCCCTCGCTTGAGGTGACTCCTTTAGGGATGTGACAAAGCCAGAAAATATTTGCATTCGTCGAATGTGAATATTAAATTTACTATTCGTTGAATAGCGAATACAAATGCGAACAGTTATTCAGCCTCAATGAAACTTCATTACACTTGTATTTGAAAAAAGCATAACATCCAAAGTTGGTGATCAGTGTTCAGTCAGAAAAAAATCAGTATCTAAGGCAAAGTTCAGTTAAATCAATCAAAGGTAAAATGCGGACCTGCGGACCGACCAACGAGTAAACTGCAGACCAAACCTGTGGACCAGATCCGCAGTTTAGGCCTACCCATTAGTCGGTCCGCAGGTCCGCATCATCTATATAAGCCAATTTTAGAACTACAGAGCGTCACCTGCCATATGGGATCACACAGGTTAAAGGTGAACCACGTCTGCAAAGTAGGCGTATCATAAATTACATTGAGTTAAACAAACTTTTTCACTTTTACAATTGCCTGCACTGCAGCAGTAAATGCTTAGACAGGGGCCTAAAACACGAATGCTATAGAAAGCTTATACACATTACGGCACATGTCTAATTAGGTATTCAATTGCGCGGGGTCCGCATTTTAATGGTCCGCAGTTTACCCACTGGTCTGCAAGTTCTGGTCCGCAGTTTATCCGTTGGTCAGTCCACAGGTCCGCACTTTACCTTTGATTGATTTAACTGAACTTTGCCTTAGATACTGATTTTTTTCTGACTGAACACTGATCACCAACTTTGGATGTTATGCTTTTTTCAAATACAAGTGTAATGAAGTTTCATTGAGGCCAAGAAGATGAAACATCCAGAGTGTTCTGTGTTGTTTTCAGTCAGTATCCTCTATCTAAAGTTCAGTTACATTCAGTCAAATATTGCATAAAATGAAATATTCGCATACAACAGAAGTGCCACCAACTATTCATCAAATATCGAATAGCTGAAAAGTGGTCAATATTCGCATGTTGTCGAATGAGAATACGAAGTTTGTCACATCTCTACACCCCTTTCGAATTTACTTGTATGGAAAAGCTTTACCGATCCTGAAACTCGTGTCTTCCAGGCAGCCGACAGTAAAGATTTGGTGATATTAGCTTGCACCGTTTTTGACTGATCCACCCGTGTGACGGACGGACAGACAGACAGACAGAATTGCGATGGCTAAAATGCACTATAGCAGTACCTGCTGTCGCTCATAAAAATTTTACACATTTTAACTTTTAACACTTAAAGATCCATGGCCACAGTCAAACTCACTCGCACAATTTCAGTAGATTTAAATTAGACATTTAACCTCGCATATATAATATGTCAATTTGAGCTTCATAAATATATGAAATTAATGCGTGAATTCAAACAAAATGCGGCATTACGTTACGTTATGTGAAATATTCTAATCTATTAGTGCCTGCGCTGACGTCATGACCCTAGCCCATATAGATCATGAATATTAATGGCTAGCTGCGACGTCATCATTCTAGGCTAGGCCATAGCCTATAGATGTCATGAATATTAATTCATCACGTCTATAGGCTAAACTCATGACGTCACCGCAAGTCATCATGGAGGAGCGTTTTCTACATCGTTTTTGTAGATCGTCGACTTCAAAGGTAAATTTTTCCATGTTGACAAAATGCTGGGTGCCAATATTACTGTCAAAGTTATCATAAAATTCTGCACTTTCAGGAAAATGGATAAAATGTATATGTTAATTTTGGTGACCACGGACCTTTAAGTACAGCACTAAGCATTTCAGTCACTGCAGAAAGCATTTCGAATACACTGTTGAGACTAACCACAAACTTCGCTGATCCAAATCTGCGTTCAAATATCCGAAAATGGTAGAGCAAAATTGATGCACAAAGAACATCTTTTAAATCACAAAAGATACATCGAGCCGCCAAGTACTTCTCCAGCTAAGCATACACAGTTCACAAGGCATAGCATCACTCCTTGCACTATAATATACAAAACTAATGGCAAAAATTTAGCACAGTTCTCAAATTTAGTATAAGCATTGGGATCAAAGCCTGGTGAAGTCAGCAAAGCATTTCAGGCAACATTTACACACCCGGTGGCAGAATGCAATTACTTTCCATTCACTCCCCCCACCCCAATTACCTTCCAGAATATCAGTGCCTTTTACTGACACTGTACATACCAACTTACTACATTTACTGACAAGTAAAGCAATATTATTAGCACTAACATAATCAGGAGTTGAACCTGTGACATCACTAGATTAGAACTCTAAATGCTAATGCCCTAATCATTGTCATTAAATAACAAAAAGGAACAAAGTTTGATAGTTTATGGCAGGGGCATCTATCCCCCCTTGGATACACTACGCAAGCCCCCCTCTCCACACTGCCTCAAATGTTAACCCCCACACCCCCTTAATGTCAATTCGAACCCCTCCCATGTTAAGCATAGTCAAGTGCTGTATTGCCCCTAATGATGGATGTCGGCATTTTTACTCATAATAATAAGTGAACATCATTTCAAGAAATCTCTAGTGCGCTGAATGCACTGTCAATATATATTTTTCAAAAATGATTTAAGAGAACATTTAAAATAGTCTGAATCAAGAGAATCGTCCTTCAGGCACACCGAAAGACCATTCCATGCGATCGAGTCGTTCCCAAGTGTCAGTCACCATAGGGACCAGCAGAAAATTTTCTGAGGGGAAGAGGCTGTGGCATCGAATGAAGTGGTAATGGGGGTATTTCACTGACCAGCCTGTTAGGGAATCTAGGGAGCGTAAGATCCCCAGTGGAGTCAAAGGCGAAGCCCTAGACGAAAATGAATTTGGTGCATTTTTAGCCTCGCAAAAGACTTCTGGACAAGTACTGGTGGTGGAACAATGACTGCCCCCCCAAGAAGCTCTAGAAGTTGCCCCTCTTGAGAAGTTATACGCTTTGAACATAGTCCTCAAAGGACGTAGATACCCCTGGTTCAGTGGCTGTGGTCTACATAGAGGAGTAGTTATACAAAACAGGAAATGGCAAATTGTGACAAATAACGTCAGCACCTCATAGCTATTAAAATAGCAATAATGAATGTCAAACTGATTCTAGTTTGAATGGTAAAACTGCATCTAAAAATTAGTTATTCCATCACATACTCACTCGCAATTCCTCGAAAATAGCGCTGTACGACACCGAAAACCAACTTCTGTATGCACTCAGCGGAATATTAATAGCAACAGATGTCAAGATGAAAATACTTAACAACACCTTTGTTGCTGTTGCACAGTCTGTAAACACAAATTCATCAATAATATTATACAGCATTTATTTTCTCAAATATTTTGCAATGACCACCAGATAAACTCAACTTTAAAAAATACAAAATAACACTGTTATTGCAAATTACAGGGTAACTGTTTGTAAGTGAAAGTTATCACTACTTAACATTATGTAAAAAAACTGTTCAGTTTATATACAGTGTAAGGGTGACATCGTGGTTGTAGATATAAAACAACCAAATCACAATTTAAAATTTTAAACTTTTCCATTACACAGTCAGCAAAGTTCTTCTGACTGTTACAGTCAAAAATGTCGGAGATATTTTTTTGAGACACAGTGTATATGAGCTGTAGAATTCACAACCACACACATAAACAACAAGCCATCATACACTGTGCCTCAAAAAAAGTAAATCCCTGGACATTGTACAATAAAAATGTCAAATCTCAATGGATCTGAACAAACTGTCGTACAGTTAATCTCCAATAAACTGCTCAAACGATCACCAAATTTTGTTGAAAAATATTTTTAACTGTGTTATTAATTGTTGAATGTTGATAACAAAATATCTTCGTTACCAATATGCTGTTGCATACTGCAGTGCAGGCGCTTGATCAGAAGTGACGTTTGTTCGCACAATCAACATAAACAATAATGTAAACAATAACAAAATGGAGTTTTCTGCAGACGATCATGTTTAAATTAACTGTTGGGACAGGAGAAAGGGTCTGGTGCTAAAAGTTGATTGCAGAATTGCCCAGCAAGCAGTGGACACTGTCAGGATTAAATAAACTGTTGCTTAATACTGGACACTTCACATTTTGGGTTGATCTCACAAAAGCCACTGTAACTATTGTTTACATTGGCAAATTTATCTGATTTATCTGAAATTTAGCATTTCGACTGCCAACAGAAAATGCATTGTAGATGTAAAATTTTGCCAGAATTAGACATTGCTTGTTGGAGTTACAGAAATGTACAAATGTTACTCATTTAATACCATGGTGGTAATGGAGATGTTTTGCTATCGATATTCAATAATTAATAACTCCGCTTAGAAATAACATTTTCTAATGAAATTTGGTGATCACTTCAGCAATTCATTAAGGATTACGTGCACAGAATTATATTCAGATTCGTTCAGGTTTGACATTTCTATTGTACAATGTCGATGGGTTTACTTTTTTCCGGATACCATGTACAAATATAAAGCTGTGCAAATATAAAGTTAGGAAACAGTTCTTTGGAAAGAGATTAGTTAAGATATAAAATACGTTGCTTGATGAAGAGGTAGATTGGTTATTAGTGTCACCAGTTTCAAGAGACACTTAGATCAGTTTTGGTGTGACCTTGGTTTGTACTACGATTACAAGTTCAACGTTTAGCAAAAAAAGTGAGTGTAATAATTGTATGTAATAATCGTATTAGCTTTTTTTGTTATTCATGATTAATTAACTTATTCTGGATGGAAATTAAAGCCTTTGGCCTGCTTCCGAATATTCGTTGGTGAATGACGACGATGATGACGATACACACATACACACACCTATGCACAACAAAATAATACATACAGTTTCAACGTGCATCACAGAAGCAGTATTAGCAATGCCATTTACACAAGTAACACAAATATCAGCAAAAACTTACAGAAGCCAGAAGTGTGATAAGGTGAGAACATTCCTGCTGCTGAGTACTTTCAGTTGCAGTTGCACTACTTTGCCTTTATGGCTGTATACATATGATCACATGAACATAGAGCTAAAGTTAACATTCACCAGCAGTTCTGCGAGCCATGAATCATGCTAAGACTTACACAGTGGCCAACAGAACTGCGGTGCAGTATTAAATATTAGAATAATCTACAATACATCACAAAGATAAGATAAAAGAGAAGTTTTGTAAATAAGGAATCCATTAATGGTCAACAAGTAAATTTTCTGTAGAGATATAAGAAGCTGAGAATATATCCTGCGCTTGTAAACCATCATTATGTTCTGATGAGCCTAACCATGTCACTGGTGTCAGTTGAGTATTCAGCACCGCATAACTGGATCATGCATTTAACAACACTGCATTCAATGTATGAATAAATGATGCATCTCATAGACCAAAAGTCAGACTTCTAGGCCAGTGGCACATGTACATACAGTAAGTCCGTACCTGCTGAGTTGTGCAAATGCATGGCATATGGCTAATAACTATGGTAAAGAAATGTTGCCTGAATTCTTGCTGAAGACGTGTATATAATAACAGTGGTTGTTGTGGTTTTCTGCATGACTGGGATGTTGAATACAACATTCTACATCGTCGGGCTCTAGTAAAAAGTGAATCGGCAGATGTGCGGATCTGCAGATATCGCATCAAGGTTAGAGCTAGGGTTAGCGTTAAGATTAAGAATTATTATTTACAACAAGATAATGTTCATATGAACACGAAGTCTGTCCAATGCATTTCGATAGTTTACAGTATATGCCCGTATAAATATAACCAGTGAGCCGTTTAGACCAGTAGAAAAAATCAAACAGTACAATTTCAAATTGTACAGCAGCAAAGATCCTTTCATCCTTCTGAATTATTTTAACTAAACAACGAACATTGTCAGTCACGAGACCATTCGATTCGTCACTAGCGCTTTACTATAAAAGGTCCATCGTCACCATGCGTCTATTTTGCACCTTTATGGAGATAAAGCGCCTCAAAGATAATGGGGTCACGAGTTTGACCTTTTGGGGTCATGTGACGTCATCGGTCATGTGACCATTTGACTCCCAAGGGGTCGACTTCCTATGGGTGGTCCATAGAAACCATGCATCTATCTGGCACAGTTACGGAGATATGGCGCCTCAAAAAATGGGGTCACGAGTTTGACCTTTTGGGGTCACGTGACGTCATCGGTCACGTGACTATTCGACTCCCGGGGTCGAGTTCCTATGAGTGGTCCACAGTGACCATGCGTCCATCTGGCAAAGGGAAGGGAAAGGAAAAATGACTTGTGTTACGAATGTTTTTAGGTAACAGGTGAAATAGTATTTACCTTTTGACGACAGGTTATACAATATAATGTAAACATTAATCGTCGTCATATCATATTGTTGACAAATTTCAAACATAGAATAGTTATCTCGGTTATTCTTTCTTCGGTTTTAACATAACGTACTTTTATAAGGCAATCTGCGTCATTTCCGGTTAGTGGACAAAACGTAAACAAACGCACGTGCCTGAATGTGTGTTACTAAGGATAAACTTATTTACAAGACCGATTTTCTTAAAAGTATAATTTGTTTGGATGTACGGACATTACGAATAGATAAAATATTGTCATAGAATATACGCTGTGGCTGACATGAGTGTTGTCATTACCTGTAAATCGACAATAACGACGAAAAGCCAGAATGCTTCAAAAACACCTAAAACACCATTCAAACACGTCGCGTATAGCGAGTATTATGCGGCAATAAAAAGACGCATCTACAAAAACTGCAATATTTTCAAAACAACGTAACATCAGCAGTTTGTACAAAGTTTTCAGCGATTATTAAGGAGAAATTTGCTGCAGGCGGAAGAAGTTTCGTCAGTGCTAATAGATTGCAAGATATTTTAAGCCGCTAAAAAATTCAAATTTGGGTAATTGCGCAAAGGAATTGTTTGTTGTCTGTTGTGGTATTTTATTTCGAGCCACCCTGTACAAGTGATACATGTGATGAGATGAGGACGACGTGTTGATGACCGAGATAAGGTTTGCTCGCTGGTGCTTATGTGAGATGGAGCTTGCTCTGCACTATGCGACCTTGCTACATAGTTTCCTAGTGGGCAGTAAGACATGACTGACGCCATCGCCCGTGGTGAAATTTCGTGGGAGTAGAATCGTAAATAGTCTGCTAAGAAAGACCACAGTCAGTTGCAGCTTGCAGCTGTATCTCTCTCCCACCCCTTACC
>Ga0209671_1004458_pt1 | contig 13884 bp, 8 predicted proteins | sample WorMetHERISLAND2_2_FD_187401 | JGI IMG/M metagenome (GOLD analysis project Ga0209671, IMG submission 187401) | Marine gutless worms symbiont microbial communities from Max Planck institute for Marine Microbiology, Germany - Olavius geniculatus... | ecosystem: Host-associated > Annelida >... | reverse complement strand
AATGTTTACCCACCAAAATCAAATTTTTCGGAAGGCCATATTTCGGCCCCTAGGGGGTGCTGCACCCCCAAATTTTTACACGCGCTAGAGAATGACCAAGTCTTACTAGCGCAACCCCACCGGGGACGGGGGCCCCCTTAAATTTTTTTTTCAAAGGGGGGTCAAAAATTGGCTTAAAATGTAATAAAGGAGCACTTATAACTTCGGAGTTAAAGGGTGTTGCCCGACGAAACTTTGGCACTTGACGTGGCTCTAGGTGGGGGTGTTAACGCAAGTACAACTTTTGGGGGCACCGCCCCCCTTAAAATTTGGGAGGGCAAAAAACGTGCATAAATCGGTGCGATTTACGACAAGCGATGAAGATAGCGACAAAATCTAAACGGCGTTGACGAGTACGATCTTTTGTGAAATTTGGTCCATCACTACGAACAAAGTTATAGGCGCTCATGTTGACCTACCCTAAGTCGACAATGGCGTTCGGCATATACTAATGCATTTGAGTTCGGGCCACGTGACTTTGATGTCGGGGAAATTTAACCCCACCCTAATTTCCCCCAGTCGGACTTAGGGCGCTGGGCGGACTCACGTTGGGCTTTGCCCCAAATTTCTAGTTTTTATTTTTATTTGTTATAGTGCAACTTTACACCATCATCTTGTGTCTGGAAAGCAAAATTGCAAGAAAAGCAAAACATCCAAAATTGGAGTTGTAGTGAAATTTTTAGTAAAAATTACTATAACTAGTATTGGTCAACGGCAGTTGTAAATAAAGTAGAGGTCAACTGAATTTCATTTGTTTTGGTTTGGGTGCTGAATGTGAATAAATGAGCAGTTGCTATTCAGAGAATATGTTTGTAATTAAGGCTACGTGTGAAGTTGTTTTTTTACATATTTTTTTGACAGTAATGTCATAATCTAAGAGTAGTTGAGATTGTTCTGAACGTTGTCAGGTTGATGATGAAGATCTGCAAGATGAACCACTACAGATAAGGTAAATAAACATTCTTTAGTTGTCCAGTTTAATTATTACAGAGACAGGATAAAGATATTTCTGTCAGTTTCTGTTGTGTTTAGAACTGTGCACTTGTTGTAAAAACTCTAACGCAAGTTTAGAAATGCATGTGCATATTTTGATTATATCTAGTTGAATACTGTTTCAGTGCTGTAGTGTTGCCTGATGACAGGGTTCTGGACCATGACACATACAGTGCTCATGATGCTATTGGCAGAGTTTACATTGACCTCAATCCACTGTTGATTCAACGCAAAGACAATGTCATCAGCGGCTGGTACCCGATTTACGACACAATGCATGGTACACTATACACACTGTGAAGTCTGTGATAGTTATTTCTACTGTTTAGCACACATTTTTTTCTGTCATTTGCTACCCGTGAGGTCTGTTATGGAACTAGTGTTATCTATTTGTATTTTGTTATTTGTTTTCAGTGTGGCTTTGTTCTGAACTGATCCCCTGTTTTTGACTCCATCTGCATTACTTATAACTAGAAATACGTTCTGTGGAACGAGGTATCTGTCCCATTGCCATGCTATTGCTGTCGCGTTTCAGCATATTACACTTTTTACGCGCAAAAGCAGCTACTGCTTTAGTGATTCTTAGCCATCGCAATTCTCTTCGTCTGTCTGTTCGTCTGTCTGTCTGTCTGTCTGTCACACCGGTGGATTAGTCAAAAACGGTGCAAGCTAGGATCACCAAATCTTTACTGTAGGCTGCCCGGAAGACACTAGTTTCAGGAACCATAAAACTTTTCCATAAATTTGAAAGAGGTCACCTCAAATGAGGACGCTAAAGGAGAGGGGGGTAGGAACAATTTGCGATTTTTGGCCAATAAGTTGCTGTATCTCAGTAACGGTGGGAGATAAGGCCTAGGTTACTCTCAATCACTAATAGGAAGTTGTACACTGGCTTTAGATTGCTACTTAATTCAATGACCTTGGATGACCTTGAATGCCAAAATAGCGGTTTTTATGGATTTCTTGGCGATTTCGGGCTGTGAGTCACATTTCAAGAGCGAATTGCATTCAAATCAATTGAGATAGACATGGAGCAGCTGCATATGAAATTTTCAGCATTGAACATAGATTTTGACGGTTTAAGTCTCTTAATCAGAGCCTTATCTCCATTGCTGAATGGCAGATTACATCACTGGTATATCGTCAGTGCATTAAAAATTATTATTTATGATAATATTGTCTGCTTTTGTCTACAAACGTCAGAAATGTATGTAAAAATAAACATAATTTAATTTTTATATAAAAATCAGTGAAAATTGTTTCAGCAGATAATTTTTTTGTATATGTAATATGTATTATAATGATTTTAGTGATTTTTGAAAATTGATGTTACACATGGTAGTGTAATGACACAGCTAATGTGTGTTGAGATTTAATGACATTATTGCTAATTGTCTGCAGTATGTGCCAATGAAAAAAAGTTTGGAAATTGGTTAATATTTGGCAAAAATATGGAAAATGACAAAGTGATGTTTTTTGGAACACAGTGTATTATTATCTGTGGGACAGATTATAAAATCACTTCTGTCACACTGTCTGTCTGTCTGTAAACACTCCTACAGGCGCAATTTAGATTCAATTTTGATAAAAGTTTGCACAGTGATTCGGGGCCCAAAAAGTAAGATCAAATTTGGGGTAAAAATCCGATGACTGTTTCCCCTATTATATCCCAATTTTTAACCCCATAATGCATTTTCAATCGAAAGATTCCTGTACCACAATAGAAAATCCTGTTGGTTTGAAGTGGTGTTTAATAGCTCAAAAAATGTATCTCAGCAGCCACTATAGGCACAAAATGAAAAATAATTAAATCCCCAATTTGATCTCTCAGCCCCCAAAATTGTGATCACTGCATTTTTAGTGGAAATAGTTACCTAAGCTCAGCAATTACAGCTGTACCACAAACGATTAACGTTTTGATGCATAAAGTCGCTTCTGTGCAGATTATTTCAACAAAACAGCTGAATTAGGATATGCTACATTGTCGACATTTTGACAGTGCACTGAATTAATAGGAGTAAAATAAATAATTACTTTTCCTTAAAGTTTAGGTGCTCGAATTATTAGAGTGTTCGAATTAATGGAGGAAATACAGTACGCTTAACTAGTTACACTATATGCTGGTCTTGCAGATGTGCACCATAAAGTACAAGAAATTTGAGCTATGATTAAGAACTTTAGCCAGTTAAAAAATACAGTTTTCGGAGGATACTGGCACAATTTTTGATGATGAACTACAACAAGGAAATGGGAATGTTACTATCAGACATTTGGGAAACATGCAGCGCTGAGCAAAGGCATGAAACTGGCAGAATGAAGCATACACATGCACATACTGAAGAAAACGTGACCGCTATGGATGAAATGTTAGGCTTGCTAAACCAGAAAGGACAGAAACAAACATATCGTTCAACACGCCAAAGACCCAAAGAAACAGATCTAACAAAATGTAGCATTGTACAGATTATTCACTGCGTTTTTGGTCTGAAGTGTATTCTGTTTACGAACAAGTTTGCTTTCTACCATTTAGTTTTTCCTGCATTTTTATTTTACCAGGTAGTGTAGCAACACAGTTATATTGCGGTGGGATATTCAGTAATCACTTTATTGCCAATTGTCCACAGAATGCATCAGTGAAAGAATTTTGAAAATCTGTTACAACTTAGCAAAGATAATGGACAATAAAAAAGTGGAACGTTTTTTTGGGACAGTGTGTATATACTGGTATTGCTAACAGTTCATATGACATAGTAATCTGGTGATATCATTACCTCACTAAAACACTGTGCTATGTTTCTGTTGCCATTTGTTGTTGTGATGTTAACTTCTTAACACGTAGTATAATAGCTAAAGGGGATGTCAGATGAATGACAAAGTCGGTCAATCTTATCTGCCGACAAAAGCACCCAACAAAAATCTGTCGTGTGTCTTGCAAAAATCGCTCGATTTTGTTGGCCGACAATTTTGTCGGCCAACAAAATCGAGCGATTTTTGCAAGACACTTTGTCGGCCGACTTTTTGTATACCAGACTACAAATTTTGTTTATGTTGCCATGGTGATTGTTTACAATGGAAGATGAATATTTATTTTAGTTATTTATTGTGTTTGTTATTTATTTTCGTTTATTAGATGCAGAAAAAGTGATGCAAGTATTATTTTGCGATTTGCATTGTGCTGTTGTGCTAGCTGATATCGTACGAAGTAGCAGACGAAAATATCGGCCGTGTGTCATGGTTCACCGATTTTGTCAGCGGATTTTGTCGGGCAGCTAAACAATGCAGGCCTACAAAAGTTGGCTGACTTTGTCATTTGTTTGACATCCGCTTTAGTGTTCAGTTGGGTTGGATCTGTTATATTGCTAAATATGTGTATATTTAGTAGATTGTTACTCCAGCTGCAAGAATGCTGCTGCTGTAAGTTCAGCTTGTTGTTGCTAGGCATCCGAGGTCAGCTGCACGTCATTGTGAAAGTTGATCTGTTCACTGATTCAAACAAGTTCCGTCAGTCATCATGTGGCGTTCGATTCTTCTGTAGTAAGTTTGCTTTTTTATGTTTTATATTTCATAGACTGCTGAATTCAGTTGTTAACTGATGGTTGCTCGTTTAGTGCTTTCTTTGACACTGTTGTATTGTGAAAAATATGCTTGAGCAGTCTAGCTTTATCAGTTTTTAGAAGTTTTTGTAGCAGCCAACAAAATTTACAGGAGTTTCTGGATTTGATCTTCCTGGATTTGGTCTGATATGTATCAGTTACAAAATATCAGTCAGTTGCACAAAACTAGCAGTAGTGGTATCAATGTCAGTGATGTAGTGCGGTAGTGCAGTGACGCATTTAGGACTTTTTCCATGCTGTATTTTCCTAGCCAAGTAGAGTTGAACATGTGTGCTTATTTTCTTGCAGTGTTAACAATTGCAGTACTGTGTCAGGCGGGACGTTAAACCCTACTCACTTACTGTTTTTTAGCAGTTTAAAGTTATCTGCATTTGCCGTAGTCCTTGCAGCCTGTGTTATCTACACACGTTTGTGCTGAACAGCATCGGGTGTGCCACACGGCTATCAGATTGAGGCTTTGCACGGCTTCATTGAAGAGCTGGTAGTCAACGACGACCCTGAGCATCAGTGGATCGACAAGATTCGATCGATGCGGGCATCTAACGAAGCTCGGCAGATGCAGTTCTCAAAGCTCTCCGGTAATATGTACTGCAGTACACCAATTGTACACTCTGCATGAGCATCAGCACAGCCATTTAGTCTGAGTAAAGTTTCACTGCAGAAATCTGTATGCAGAAGTTTTTCTAAGAGAACTTGTCCTAACTAGTGTTAACAGTGGATAAATTGACTAGCTAAATCGTAAGCCAAGGGACACATTTGCAACTGTATCGTTATATATTTGGTATAACTTAATGATAATATTAAGTGTTCTGTGAAACTGTGATGTTTCTTCATACAGTTTCTTGGTGATAGCAAACAAATATTCTTGACTTCATTATTGTAATTTACGTTAATGGAAACAGAAACGGAAATGCGCAAAAATCGGATTTAAACAGATTCCATTAACAAAAACGAAAACGGAAACGAAAATGTCTGTAACAACGGAAACGAAAAAGTCCAAAACGATAATAGAAAGAAAACGGAAAAGCCAAAAATAGAAACTGAAATGAGCTGCCAACACATTTAAAGTTGGCAAGAAACGTTGCTTACTTAACAGGTGACTGCAATAGTCAATCATCTGCCAGTGTAATTAACACCCGCCGTATCACCACGTGTCGTTCCACTGGTCCCTGTTGTCAGTTGGCCTATAGTGTTAATGACTGCAGTGAGTGAGTGAGTCTGTGAGTGAGTTCCCGTCAGTCTGGAGAAGTCTTCTAGGCGCTAGCGCGTCACTGGAAGACGTCAAACAGATCTAATGACACTGGCGTACCTGACTGGTCACTGATAACAACTGCAGCCTGGCAGCACAGTATCTTGACCACTGCATCAAAAGCTGGCGAAGTTGCGTGGTCCAATTCTTTGCTCTGTCCATCAATCATCCAGAAATACTGTCGTTCATTCGCTGAAGGCATCATCCAGAAAAGACTGACGTACAATTAATAGGGACCAACAGACGCCGACGCTGAAGCTCGTTATTTAACCGTCATGCAGCAGCCTACAGTAGCTGATGACTGCCAACATGACACCATCTGAAGTTTTCACGATTGTGTCACAGAGCTGTAACAATGAACGCGATCTGTGGACGGAAACACGAGCGCCTATATAGGAATATTTTTTCATTTGATGCTGAAATGTAGCGCTGTGAATGACCTGAGCATTAACAAATTTTGTCATCGACAAGTTGAACAATTAGCGGAAAACAAACTAAAGTATTTCATTCATCTGCATAGAGCAATGGGCAGAATTTGTTGAAAGCACAAAGTATAACAGTCGTTCATAGCTTCAAAAAAATGGTCATCATGCACGTATTGCTTCCAGCCACAAAGCGAAGTCTTACAAACCTATATGCTCTACTTTCTCATGTCTTATGCTGCGTGTTTGTTTCTGATTATAACTGCATATGATTGGGTGAAAACGAAAACTAAAATGGAAATGTGTAAAACTGAAACGAAACTGCAATAAAAAAGACAGTCTGAAACGGAAACTGAAACGGAAACAAAAAAATCCTTCAAAACGGAAATGAAACTGAAACTTAAATTACACGGTAAAAACAAAATGGAAACTAAAATGAAAATAAAAGGTGAAACTTAAATCACACAGGACTTTTTTTATACAATAATTGGACTTCTAATAATAATCATTAGTATGATGAATGTTACCTTTCATCTGCATTTTTTTGTACTTTGATGCTGCTTGCTGGGTGGCAGGAAGGGCTTTATTGAGTCTATAATGTTGCTTGCATCTATTTTATTTTGTGCATTGTTTGGTGCTGTAATCTTAAGCTAATTCATTGCTTTATCATTAGCTTTGTTGAATCCTGCAAGCCGCTGTTATTTGTATTTTGTTGCCGACTGCATTTGCAGAATCTTGATGTGGCAAAACTTTATGTGTGCAAGATACTTAGCATGACTTAGCTTTAACCTGTGACTTCATGGTTTAGTATAAATGAAAAATCAAGCTACTGTACAAGGTGGGCCAAAAAACCGTGCCACTTTACTTTTGTTCATATCTTCGCCAATTATTGATCGATTTTCAAAATTCTTTTACTGGCACACTCTCAGATAGTTTGCAATAACGTGATTATTACATATCCCACCACACCATAAATGCATCTTTACACAACCTTGTGAAATATCAATGAAATATGCATATATTACAATAATAGCAAACAAACATTTTGGTAAAATTGAAAAAAAACACTTCAGACTAACATTGCAGTGAATGGTTTGTATGACACTAAACTGTGTGGGTCTAACACAGTCTAGTGTCACATGGATCATTTATTGCGATGTTGGTCTGAAGTTTTTACGCGCGAAAGCAGCTACTGCTTTCAGCGTGTCTTAGCCATCGCAATTCTCTCTGTCTGTCTGTTCGTTCATCTGTCCGTCACACTGGTGGATCAGTCCAAAACGGTGCAAGGTAGGATCACCAAATTTTCATCGTTTGCTGCCTGGAAGACTCTAGTTTCAGGAACCGTAAAGTTTTTTCATAAATTGGAAAGGGGTCGCCCCAAACAACGGTGCTAAATAAGAAGGGGATGGGCAAAATTTGTGATTTTTGGCCAATAAGTCGCTGTATCTCAGTGATGGTGCGAGATAGGGCCTAGCTTACTATTAATCACTAATAGCTCTCGATTGCCACCAAATTCAATGACCTTGGATAACCTAGAACGTTAAAATAGAGATTTTTATAGATTTTTTGATGAATTCAGGCTGCAATACACATTTTAAGAGCGAATTGCGCCGAAACCAATTGAGGTAGACATGGACAAGCTGCATATGAAATTTTCAGCATTAAATGTAGATTTCGATGGTCCAAGTCTTGATTTTCTAGGTTTAAGGTAACCTCCGCACTGGGGCATCAAAGAGAAGCACCCCTGTAAAAGTTGTTATTTTACCGTTGTTGGCCAATAACTGCTATAGGCTTTCGCGCGTCTCGTGAGCATTAGCTCAAATTTCTTGTTTCCATTTACCAAAATTTTTGTTATTAGTGTTAGTTTTTGCTTACCTGTATATTTCACAAGGTAGTGAGAGACGCATTTACCGTGTGGTGGAATGTATAATAATCACATTATTGCAAATTGTCTGCAGAGTGTGCCAGTGAAAGAATTTTTTTGAAAATCGGTCCATAATTGGCGAAGATATAGACAAATGTAAAGTGGCACGTTTTTTTGGCCCAAGTGTGTATTAGGGTCACATATGAGATGTTTCGTTGGCGTATGTTTATTATCTTCCAGACTCAGGTACTTGATGTTTGATGTTTTGCTGCTGTTCATATGTGTAGGACAGTTGCAGCGTATGATTGGACTTAAAGTCCTTGAGATGGGCGGGAATGCGGTTATTGGGTATGTACAATTTCTGTCGTCGTGAAATTAAAATGTTTCTGGTTGTGACTGTTGATAGTTTGATGGTTGATGGTATGATAGTTTCATATTGAAGCTTTATGTCATGAAATTACTTTAACGACTATTTTTGTAATTAGTTGGATCAGCAGTTGAACATTTATGTAGAAATTTGAATGCGGTTACTCTTCTTTACTGCAGTGGTTGAGTCTAATCATTGGTTTTTCCATTGACATAAAGCATACATGTTTCACTTTTTATTTGCCATCCTATATAATGTACATACAGATTAAATATTGTTATTTTATTTTTATAGTGGTTAGACTGTAGCCATTTTGTGTACATTGATGTTCATCATTGCCACCAGGTTGTGGAGCACTTAGCCAGGTGACATCACATCTGCAACATAACTTTTAACCTTTCGATATAAACTTCAAACATTTTTATTTCATCGATAGTACGACATGCGACTATCTAGATTGTTTTTCCTTTGTTTTGTCGTCTTATTTTTCATTTTTTTATTTCTTATTTCGTGTGTGTGTTTTTTATTGTGTTTTTAACATGTTTCTGCAGTGTTCTGTGCACGTACACCATGATAATCTTTTGCCGTGATATGATATCATACTGTTTTTAGCTATCGTCAGTTTTTTGACCTTGAGGGTGAGTCTGGTATTGTCGTCCGAGCAATTGGCACGTCGGTGACGCTGGGCAAGCTGTTAGCTCCAGCTTGTGTTTCGCCACAGCCTCCATCAAGTATTTCACCGAACCCTGAGTGAGTCCTACACTGTTGTATTCCAGTATAATGACTATAATCACCACTGTGACAGTGTAGATGCATTGTTATCATGACAAAATATTTTAAAAGTATGCACTATACAGTAACATTATATTATATTACATTGTCAGTGTAATATGTAAATATCAGAAGTACAGGGTGTGGCAAAAAAAGTAGCCCCCTAAAGTTTTTCGCTGTTTTCTGATCAACCGTTTGGGTTTTTAATGTCAAATTTGAATGCATTATTTAATGAAACCCTCTACATCTAAATGCCAAATAAAATGTGTTTCTGCTGAAAAACGACGAAGTTATAGATTTTGCAGAGGCTTGCAACAAATGAAGAATGACTGTTATGGGATCCACTGGCCATTAAAACAATTTATGTGTGCTTTTGTTGATAAGGAAATGTAACCAGATGAAACTGGTTGAGACAAGCGTAAGACATTTGTAGTGTTGGAAGCATCTCAGTGTGATTGTTCTCTGTTGCCAAAGTAGATACAACTTACTTTTGGGTTTGCTTGTTTCTGTGCACGATTATGCAATATGTCCGAATGGATTTTTGTGAAATTTTTTAGGGGGACTGGGCATGACCAAACAAGGAAGTGATTTGATTTAATTGGTGATTTTGATTTATGTCCCATTTTTCCACTGACATTTGATGGCTGATCAAATGGATCTTTGATCGACTTTGGGACATGATCGATCATCTCAGCGACCGTTTTTCCATCGCCAATTTGCGGCTAATCGTCTATCAAATCTCCCATCAAGTTGATGGCCAAATATTGGCCGATCAAGTCAAATAATTGACAATTAAACATGGCGATCTGCAGTTTGTTGCTTATTCGCACCAGAAACATTGCTTCACTTCGCTGGTCAGAGCAGCAATTCACGCATTGAAATAAAGTTTCAGGCATGGCGATCAATCACTACTGATCAGTTTATAGTGTGTATAGTGTTTTGTGAAGAAATAAAATGGATAGACACTCCAGTATTGATGTACGATAGAACGTATTTTTGACAGCAGATGATATGGATGTTCTCGTTGATATCATTGCTATGTCGACGTTTACTGGCTGTGGTGTCCACTCGCAGCGCATTCTGGGTAATTTAGCACAGCACTGCAAGTCGAGGTCACTGTCAGCCAGTCAGATTGGCATAATGTAGGCTGAGTTGATAGTGAATCAACAAATCGTGGATCATGTAATTGGAGATCAAAAATGTATGGAAAAATGAAACACAGTTGATCGACAATCAATTCCGAACGTTGAGTTGATCCAAGGTCAGTAAATCGGAGATCAAATTTGATTTGATTGGTGATGGAAAAACCAGACCTTACTGATTTTTCTTTGGGTGCTGAATCACTTGGGATACTTTACCATTATGTGATAGGTCGTAAAAATGAACACTGTTGTGTGCAGCAGATGGCAGCACCATTTCCGACAGAGGTTTGCACTCTCTGGTCACTTCTGATTTATAGCACGATGTTATTGTGTCAGGTTTCCGCCAATTGCCTCAAGTGATGCAGCGGCATCTGCTACTGCTGCAAGTTCGCTCATTTCTCCTCCGATACTTTTGGGTTTTGCAACAAGACCTCATGGCCGACATTCTTCTGAGTCCGATGTTGACACGCCACCAAAAGTCGAAGCTGCGCCATTTTTTGAAGCTTCGCCCAAAGGTTTTTTGATGAAACTGTTCACCACTGCTTGTTTCATTAATATATTTGACACGTTTTGATACTTATGTGTCATTTTTTTTGTTTTTCAAGTTTGATGATTTAAAATTTTTAACACTTAGATGTTAATACGTTGTTGCTCTTTTCTATTTAGTATGTTTTTGTCGTATGTTAGAGTCAACTTTCTTGTTTTATTTAAATGTCTATTTTTTTCCTTTTTTTGACAGCTTATACCTTTTTCATTTTCTAATCTCTCAATTGTGTTCTACTATTTTTGCATTAGTTTTGATTTTATTAGTTTTTTACATAACTTTTTGAATGGCATTGGCAGCATAAATCTGTTTTGTGACATGCTGTTGTGTTGGGTGTGTTATTTACAGGAGCAGTTATGTTTGGCGGAGTGCAGATGCCGTTCAATCGGCCCGTCATGCAGCAGGAGAGCATAGACATGCTGGTTAGTTAGTTTAGTCTGTCACATAACTGTAGTAGATCTGCCAAGCTTCTCAGCACTTTTGTGTTGGAAGCCTGTTTACACGGAGCACTTTTTTGGTATGCACCGCTTATTTGTTGAGACGTATCATGCTATTATATAAATGCATTTTGATTTATTGAATTAATTTTTTTCTTGCTGTCTGATCTAATTTAATCTAATCTAATCTAGAATGCATTTGTATAGCGCATCAACGCATGTCTCAAATGCGCTAGAGTAGTGTTAGTGAGTCAATATTTGCAAAATAAAAATGTTTTCAACTGTTGCCTAAAACAGTGAAATGAATTGGTCAGGCGATACTGCTGTAGCTGGTCAAATGTCTCATGTAGACGTCAGAGCAGTTGTCGCAGCAGAGATGTATAAAATTAGGTTGATAATTTGGTAACAAACAAAATTAGAGCTCTAATTATGTCACCTTTAAATTTTTAAGTGAAAATTTTTTTTTCATGGCTTCCAGATAGCCTCGAAAATGTGCTGCTGCAACAGTTCTAAAAGGTTTACTGTTTTGGACCTGTGGATGACGATGTTGGAGCTTATCTGGAAAAAATGAACTATATGAAGACTGAGTATGTTCATAATCATAACTCCCAACATGTTTGAATGCCAAATTAGCAGAAATTTATACTGAGCTGCCACTGTTCTGGTTAGATGGTGCATAGTGAGTTCTAGTTACTTTGTAATTAATGTCATTTTGTGCTTATTTCTTGTACTGTGTTGCTTAAGTTGTGATGTTTCATATGGGTACTGGTGTGTGTGTGTGTGTACAGGGTGGGCCAATAAAAAATGTGACACTTTTCTTTTGTCCATATCTTTGCCAATTATTGACCGATTTTCAAAATTCTTTCACTGGCACACTCTGCAGACAGTTTGCAGTAATGTGATTATTATTATATTTCCCACTACACCATAAATGTGTCTCTACACTACCTTATAAAATATAAATGAAATATCAATGTGTAATGACAATAACAAACAAACATTTTGGTAAAATTGAAAAATATTAATTAGTAATTAACCAATTAATAACATTTTTCTCTGTCTAAAAATCGGTCACTTGCTGCAAGCGGTTGCAGCGATCTCATTGGACGGGCTATTGACTAGTCTAAAGTGGTGACAAACACCAGGACAGACAGTCATGGCAACAAGGACTGCTATAGCACTTTGTGCATCGCCAGTTAAAAACACTTCAGATCAACATCACAGGCTGAGCGGTAGTTCAAGCCATGTGTTGACGGGGACTTCTCTTTCTTATGGGAAAGCCAAAAATTTGCCTCCCCCCCACAGAATCACAACCCCTGATCTGATTGAGATAAAATTTGGCGCAGTTGATTACGTCGGCTAGATGACCCCTCGTGCGTAATTTTATGTAAATCTGATCAACCGGGGCTTTTTGGCAAATAGGTGAAACATACGCAAAAATTTTTGTAGCTATCCATATATTTTTTTTCAGAAACTCACTTACAGGTCAGACCCTTCGGTGGCTTTTGCTTACGATGGCTCAAGCGATGCGGTCTCTCACAAGGATGTGCCTTTTGAGGGATAAAAATTTGAAATTAGTATTTAACATATTTATTTTAAAAATTACAATGGCGCCTATAGGGAAAATTAAACAATTTTGTAAAGTCACAACTTTGGCTGTATATAAGGTAGAGTCGTTATTTTTGGTTCTAGGTATGGTTTTTGGGAGTGTCCAATCTAACAATGTCATTCAAATTTACCCTGGACTTTCCGTGGTTGCCGTGGCAACGAAATTTGGGACAAAATGGGCTATAACTCGGCTTCTGCTATAGATATCTGCGAGATCTTTGCGTTTATATGGGGGTTTTCAGGGTTGGGCCATCAAATACTGTTACCCCAACTGACACTTGTTGCTATGGCAACAAAATTTGAGACGAAAGGGGTATAATTCGGATTCTGTGAGAGATATCTCAAAGATCTTTGCATCGAATGGGAGGTTTTGGGGTCGGGCTATTGAATGAGGCTAAACTCATTCCACCACAATCGACCCTTGTTGCCACTTGAATGTCACGTTAACCCAAACGGTTAAGATCGTGATTGTAAAATATCCATGACCAGATATCTCCATAACTGATTAACATTAGGAAAACGTTATTTTACTAATAAAAAAGCAAATATAAATGTACAACTACAAAACATAAGTTTATAAACTTGTTAACGGCAACATTTAAGGACTTGCACATCGAAACCAGCAAAAATTACAAAAGGGGATATTACCCGCATCACACTGACTGTGTGTCAATGTGCTGCTGAATAATATCACCTTTTGTAATTTTTGCTGTTTTCGATGTGCAAGTCCTTAAATGTTGCCATTAACAAGTGTATAAACTTATGTTTTGTACATTTATAGCGGTGAATGATCCGTATGACACTAGACTGTGTGGGTCTAACACAGTCTGGTGT
>Ga0209671_1004454_pt1 | contig 13889 bp, 9 predicted proteins | sample WorMetHERISLAND2_2_FD_187401 | JGI IMG/M metagenome (GOLD analysis project Ga0209671, IMG submission 187401) | Marine gutless worms symbiont microbial communities from Max Planck institute for Marine Microbiology, Germany - Olavius geniculatus... | ecosystem: Host-associated > Annelida >... | reverse complement strand
AATCTATGAACATGTAGAAAACACGCTGCCATGATGGTAGGCTGATGACGTCATCAGTAGTGCCTGTCGTCAGTGTAAACATGCAAACCCCCCAAAAAAATTCATGTAGAATTCTTACTTTCGCATTTTGCACTTTTTGCTAGAACTATTGAGCCATAAAAGTGAGATTCTCTGAGAAATGAAGTGTGCAACATGCTTTGGGTACAACCGGTGACGTCATTTCTGGCTACTTGCCAAGATCAGAATTTTTAGCATGACATAACATAATGTGATTTTTTCATTATATTCAAACATTAATTTTGTACATTTATAAAGTTAAATCAGCATATTTTTTATGCAAGGTGAGATGTCTAATTGAGGTCTACGTAAATTTCACAAGTGAGTTTGACCATGGGCATGGACCTTTAATTACGAATAAGATATTTGCAGCTTTTCTTGTGCATTTTGTTTCACTTTTCACAAATTGCATTTACATGCATTTGACTGTTAACGTCTGAGTTTTTGTAAGTTTTTGTAAAGTTGAGTAGCAAATTTATGTACCAGCGTAGTACTTACAGTTGTTTCAAAATGCGTTTCTGGTGAATTAAGGGTGGTTATCTTGTAGACTTTAGCCATTAAGCCCATAGGTGGATAGACCACTGAGCTTGTGACGCATGGTGGTCATCAAAAGTGGGCATGTACAGGGTGGGCCGGGTTCAAAAGTCGCTTCATCAAATAAGGCCAAGCCAACTCGAAAAGTACTTGAGCCAAACTATGCCAAATTGATGCGTATATCAAGATTTTCAAATTTTCGAGTTTGCAGGGAAGCTGTTAACTGAATAGATTGCTGTTTGATCATTATTTTTATATCAGTTCATTGATCAGAGTTTTTGATTTAGAAAAATTGCGATAAAAATTCAGCCAGCATGGAGAAAGTGCAATGGTCCGAGCTGGGTCTGGATTTTCCATAAAAAAAGTGTCTCGAATGCTGAGTAATCTAGGCTGTGGATGCTCTGTGTCTGGTGGTCGACATGCTGTATTGCAGTACTTGTGCATTGCATTGCCTGTTGTAGAGTCGAGCCTGACAAGTCATTTACTGCGATGCTAAATACTGCTAACAGCATTCCAATTGATCTCGGGTCTGAGGTTTGTATGCTGTTCTACATCGACTCTGTGTTTACTATACGGTTGAACGTGTACAGATTCCTGCATTTAATTTAGTCTAGTATCGTTATGCTTTATTCTGACGGTTTGGCAATAGGAGTGGCATCTGGCTTCTGTATCGTGGTGACCAATAACCTTGCATAATTCTAGAAAATAGGGGAGTTGAACAGAAACAGCAAATGATAGTAGACATTTGGTTTTTCTAATTGATCGAATGATTTTTTGACTTATTTATTAAATTTAAAAAGTACTATCGATGTTAACGAAGTTGGCAGACAGAGAAAATGTTGCCTTATCATCGTCATTTTTGCTGTGGCATGATAACGGCTTGTCTGGAGAAGTTGCGAACAAGTTTTGATGAATTTGTTTTTGAGATATGGGACATGCCCAGTAGTTCCGATTCTGCTGTTTTTCAGGGTCACGGTCTGGATGCAGGAATTCTTAAAAAAATTTGTAGTTACTATTGTGATTTTGTAAACAGGCAGCCAAGAATAGAACAATAATATTTACAGTTCTACTGCAGGTTGATGTCAGCCTGTCATCTGCTCTCTGCACAGTCCAGTCAACTGTCGGCTCCATGAACAAGGACACAATACGGCATCTGGTGTTTTGCCGTCCAGGGTCTTCGAGTTCGGAACAGTCAGGCAGCTGAACTGCCAGTTCCAGACATTGCTATTAAAACATTCAGAAATGGACTGAAGAAGCTTCTGTTCAACATTCTATTGCTAGTGCATTGCGGCATTGTTTAACGTCAGTTGCGTTGCATAAATGTTCTTAATATTTGACGATATTATCTGCACATGTTCGGCCTTGAAATTCTTTCTCGTTATTATATACAAAATACAGACCATATTAGGCTGTCATTAGCAGCGCCACGTCCGCGTTTGTTCTGTTGTTGCTTTCTGTGTTCAGTTAGCATCCAGCAGCATAAACTAGGTATCAGTATGCTGGATATGTGCAGGGCTATTTTCACGCTGGGAGAGATCGCGGATTGCCTTTTGGCCCTCCACCGCCACCACCGTTTGGAATGATGTATCCGCCTGCTCCGCGTGTTCGTGGTTATGGAGGGAGCTTCCACTATGATGGTCCGCGTGGGTTTGGTCCCCCATCGCGGCCCAACATGTACATCCGTCACGGCGGAATGCGGGGTTACGGTGGTCGTCACATGGACGGGCCACGACCAAGGCATTACCGTGACCAATCACACAGCTTCGGGCCACCACCGATACACAATAATTTTGACCCGCGACGAGCTGGACCAATGATGAGTAGAGATTCGCCATCTATCAGTGACCTAGTCCAGCAGGCTTCCTCAGCTGATGGTAAGTTGCTGCCTTTCTTACTGTGGTGTTCTCTGTCTGGAAATACCGCTGGGAAATATCGCATAGAAATGCCACATGGTAAATGTAAGGGTTTGGCCAAAAGTCTGGATTGTCAGAGGAAAATCTCATCAGGAAAAACTGTTTATTGTTACTTCATGTTAGGAGCAGCAGATTGGATTGGATCGACACTTGTACAACGACACTTGTGGCATCTGAATGTGTGCACTCACTTGAATGATCGTGACAATAGTTGATGCTGGTGATGTCATACTGCATCCCTTGCCAAGCATCACGCTCAGCTATGTGGTAACCATCTCGGGGGGTCACAGTAGGTGTGCCTGGATGTTATTATGCTGTTACTACTGTTATTTAACTCATTGTTATGTGTTATTGTTTGTTATGTGGCTAACTGCAACGTGGCAAGATTGCTGCAAAGAGTCTGAGAATAGTGAAATTTTTTTTCATTTGTGAGATGTGACACCTTGTATTCAGACGTACGTTTTAAGAAATTTTTTGGTTTATTCAGCCTACCATATATCGTGTGAAGCATCAGATATGACTGGAGAGATATATCTTTAGACTGAATGAAAAATTGGAGGTGAATACAAATATTTTACAAATTTAGTGTACTGTCATACCACAGCAACATAGCACATCATACTGTGGTCAGTACTGCGTTTGACCATTCTTGCAGTTTGGAACTCACTGATTTGTAGGATGACTTTAACTGTACGTTCACAGCTACTTTACCTGAAGACTCATTTTTATCATTTTTTTTGTTATGTAGAACATTGCTGTTTCCCTGGGTGCAATTCGTTTTTTTCGGCAGACGTAGCACGTAACCATTTATCATGATAATTTTACTGATATCATTGCCACGCAAACTACTGGTATTAACACATGGGGGACTGTTTTAAGCAAGCACTGAAGACGTTCCTCTTCCAATGAGTGGCGTCTTGTTGCACATGACAGCATCTCTGTGGAGCAGTTGTGTAGGGTTGCTACAGCTAAGTCCGTTACGTTAACACTGGCCAACTGTTGATGTTCCGGTGTTGTAGTTGGTTCCAGTAACTCCATGGAGCAGTTGTCGGCATCAGTGTCCGCAATGTCATCCAGCACAGAGCCATCGGCTGACTGCAGCCTACAGGGTCGTGGCTCCGCATGTTCATCGAGCGATGGTGCTACAGCCTTCGTGATGGACGAGGCAGTGTCTGCGCTACCACGACACATTTCAGCTCTTTCCATATCCACCGTGGCTACTGCTGGCACCAGCGACCACAGTGACAACGGACTGAGCACTCCGCAGTCTTCCATAACATCTGACCACGTCGGGCTGGCTGCGCAGCCAGCTTCTGTGTACCAGCTGACGTCTCAGGTATTGCTGCATCAGCCAGTAACAAGGTTACGCTTTTCTATCAGTCTCTGTTGACAGAATGTTGCAAAATGTTGTTAATCAATAAATTTTGTTGAAGTCATTTCGTGGTTTAGCTTTTTTGATTTGGCTTTAGCTGCTAGGCCTAGTAGTCACTTGTACATGCATAGCACTTTTATCATTTGACTGCTGTGCAGTTTGCATATGTCGACAATCTTTAGCAAAACTCAGAGAGTGCTTTGTGAAAAATAATGCTGTTCCACTATATCATTAATAGGGGCAGTAGAAAATCACGGCAAAAAATGGCAGAAAATACAGCAAGCTTTTGTAAATATTGCAAAAATCATGGCAAAGTCACCTCATCAAGTCACGGGCCTGAAGACCATTATACAGTCTATAAAACTCAATATCTGGCATCAACAGCCATCATTTCATGCAGTGGAAGTTTTTCGTCGGTGACATTTTGTCGCTGCGGAACATTAAGATACATATTTCTACGATGACGACATGCTCACATATTGAGCTAGTCACAAAGCACATGGACTTCGATCACAGAGGCTAGGTAAATTTCTTTTTGTATGAGAGTGACGCAATAAACTTTATCCTATGCTGACTAAAACCAAAAATTCCTATAAAACCGCCAAATCACGACATTTCACGGCATTTGACGAAAATCTCTGTTTCCGTGATTTCGGTGGTGCCGTGATTTTCTACTGTCCCTAATCATTAATGGTTTCACTGTGCACTCCCCTCTAGTAGTGAAGTTTGACATAACTGCTGACATCAAACGTGCATCGTAGCTTGTAGAAGTTAAGTTAATACCAGTACTGTTTGCATGTTGTATATTTTATACGGGTTGGATAAAAAAAGGACCTGCACAAAAAGTGCTCATACAAGTGAATGCACAGGAAACCCATACTTGTACAGAACTTGAACAGTCGCTGTTAGAATACATGTAAACTCATGTTTACTGGAACCCGTATACAGGTTCTTGGACTCGCAGTCATTATTTTCTCGTATGAATGTGAACAAACTCCAACTCTTCTTGCATTGTTTTATGCACTGATGAATTCCATCGATGCATCGAGTTGCCAACTCTACATAGCTGAAAATGCCAAATTTTGTAATGTATTTTTCTGACAGAAATTGCCAAATTTTCAATAATACCATTTTTAATAAAAATCATTTGTTACTCTTAACTAATGCCAAGCTGATGCCGAAATAGAGTGTTACTAGCAAACTAGCAAATTTAATGCGAAATTTGACAAATTTAATGCTAAATTTGAAGAATGTTGCCAGCGCCAAACTGCCAAACAAAGAATTTTTACAGCTAAGTTTCTTTGGAACTCCACCGGTGAAAAGACAACGCAGTGTACTGTATGAAAATTGTCTAGGAGTCCGGTACCATCTACTACGTGGACTCTACATCAGTCGCCAATGCAGCTGCAGTACCAGGCAGCGGTATGGCTCCAGTACAGATTTTGCTGCAAGCACCTGCGGGACCACCCACACAGTTTCCCGGCCAGACCTCACGACTTGCTGTCATGCCGATAGTTGCCGACTCTCAACACGCTACACAGGTACCCAGCCCATGGCCGTTTTGTAGACCTGTTGAGTAAATGCACTGATTAGTGTGTTAATGTGTTTCACATTGGTCACTGGTAAATAAATTAAAGCTATTAAAAAGTTATTTTTTAAACGTGAAATTGATGAAGCAGGGATGCCATGGTACAGCAGAAACAGTCCAGAATTGAACTACGGATAAAAAAAATCATCTTGCAGTCGCATCATAATTGAAATTTTTCGTCAACAAGCTAATAAATTTCCATGCTAGCGATGACATCATTGTTGGTTGTCTGAAGTGATTAAGTAATTTTAGGTTTCTGATAGAGCTGTCGAATTAACAACATTATTTAATGTGTTAACGCATTAAAGAAATTAATGTACATCAAAAAATTAACACACATACAATACGTACTTCAATACTATGTAACGGAAGTTCTAATATTTTATTAAACTGCAGTTATTTGATGATTAAATAATATTTTGGTAATTATTATTTTCAAGTAATTATTATTTTGCCATTCCATTACTATCTGATAATATTCAGTTGACAAGCTAATAGAATAGACTTCTGATATTTTCTAATTCTATGCTAGCAATAAAGTCAGTTATTGTTTGTTAGCAAGTTCGACAGTCATCGTGTCTTGTAGATAAGATGTGTAGTCATTTGCTGACAGCGACTTACAACATAAATAGTCCTGTTGAATTGATGTGTTAACACATCTTGTTTATTTTGTGAATGATGTCACAGTTCCGGAAATTTCCGAACGCAATTGAGGTCACAGAACTTGACGAAAAGCCCAGCTAACGCAAAGGGGAACGTGCAACAGCGGTGCATGTCTGAAAGTCCAGTAAAACAAAATCAGTTGCCAGAGGGTGCCAGACGACCGGTGGCTAATTTTCTATAGTGTTTTACTTGTACTCACCAGAGGGCACGACCTGTCTTGCTCTGCCAATGCCGTATCGGCTGGAAATCGCAAATTTTTCCTACCCACCTCTCATTTAGCGCCTTCGTTTGGGGTGACCTCCTTCGAATTTATGGAAAAGCTTTATGGTTCTTGAAACTAGAGTCTTCCAGGCTGTCGATAATGAAAATTTGGTGATCCTAGCTTGCACCGTTTTTGACTGATCCACCTGTGTGATGGATGGATGGACGGGTGGACAGACGAATGGACAGACAGAATTGCAATGGCTAAGATGTGCTACAGCAGTCACTGCTGTTGAACCTTATAGTGTAGTGATATATTAGCAGCCAGCACCTTTGCTAGGAAGCATGATCTCATCACATCCATTTTGGAGCGACTGCATTGGCTGCCAATGCGATAGTGGGTCATATACCAAACGGCTATACTGAAATACAAATCACTAAACATTGGTCAGCCAAAACACCTATCAGTCCTACTGAGCGACTATACACCATCACATCAACTCTGATCATCTGACCAACTGATATCCCAACCAACAGACAACACAGTCTTCGCCAGCCGTGCATTCAGCTCAACCGCCCCTCATATTTGGAACAGTTTACCAATTACCATTCAAACAGCACCACTTCCAACATCGACGACACCTTAAGACTCATCTGTTCTTGGACAACACCACTGCCGAGTAGCTGCTACCACCCGTGCCTATGATTTCAACTGTTGTTTCATCATTTGACATACTACAAATGCAGACTACTCACTTACGTGCTTATTTGCAGTAGATTAATAAATATTGACAAACTAGCATAATTTGATGGAGCCAATTAGCGCTTCACCAGTTACGTAAAATGGTTGACTTGGCCTTTAACATTAGATGAAGCAACAACTTGGAATTTTTGTTTTAATGATAAAAATTCCTTGCAACATTTAAAACATTTTATGTCAGAACAGTTTTTCAAAAAGCATATCCAGTATGAAACTGCATGCAATTGTGTTCTGTGTACCACAGATGAATGTGCGTTCGGTTCCAAGCTCATCACTGAACCCATGTGCCCGGCCGTATGACCAGAGGGCAGTTTTGAGTGGCTCGGTGCAGCAGCCGGCCTCTACACTTGTCAGCCCCATGATGACTCCTGTGCATGCAGGTAACTACGAAGGGCATTCAATAAATTCCAGGACTACGTCTTCAATACAACGACAGTAAATCGTGCAATTCTGACAGTTATGTTACTTTTCAACTTGTTTTCTATGCAGAACATGTAGAACAATGGGAACATTGCAGTGAGCTGCATATAGTTTTTGTTAGCTCGGTGTAGAAATTTCTGGGCTCAATGCTGTTGAACATTTTCATTGTTCTTGAACTTAATGTCTCAACGTGATTCGTGCTGTGATCCAAACAAATGAAAATTGCTTGGAGCTAAGTCTGGGCTGTATGGCAAATTCTGTAGCTTTTGCCAGCCCATCTCTTTAATTTTTTCAACTGTTCAACGGGCTTATTGCATGGTTGTGCACTGTCATTTTGAAGAATGACCCCTTTTCTGCAGCAAACCTGGCCGATTGTGCGAATTGCTAATCGTAATCAATGGACAATTATGCACTGTACTGTTCTGCATTCGTAGTATGTCTTTCAAGCAGAAAGTCTGCAAAACAGTGAATCAAAAAAATGCTTTGCCTGCAGCTGACCATTATTGCCGTATGCAGTGCTTCAGCGCAGACATCATCACTAACTGAATGATGACTGCTGCAAAAGCGGGCAAACTATTCAATTGCTTTCAAACGTGACAAATTGTTGCTGCTAAATAGCACAAATAATCTACAATAAATTTCAGCACTTTCTACACCTTCAGCGACTACAAAATTTCACGATTATTCTTTGGCCATACCAAACGTCAATGCCTAGCATTTTTATCCTTTTAGTAATGACGTCGCAGTGTGACGTCGTGAATGAAACCATGGTAAGTGATGTACAATAGTGGCCGTACAACTTTATAGTAGTTTTGGTTTTCATCTGTGCTTTCTGAGAAGAACAGTCCTGGAATTTATTGAATGTCCCTTGCTAATGCTACCCGGTACTGCTAATGCTACCACTTTTACCATCACTTCTAAAGTTCTACTACTGTCTCGAGTCTTAGCTTGTCTCTCTGCTGAACAATTCAGCTATGTTGTCAACCAACTACACAGACCAGTCAGTGCTGTTTACTGTCCAGTAGCTACTACACCACTACTACTGCTGTAACTACGACCACTTCCACTATCAGCACTACTAACTTCAGAAACAAGAAGGTGTTGAAAAACCAAAGTTATGTGAACTGACTCCAGGGCAGAAATTACCAGTGTTCCAGTTTTTAGCTCAGAGGACCAGGTAGATGTGTTTTTTGCATGCTGTAGGCAGAATGGCAGAGGGCCTAGTATTATGTCGGCACTTGGTCAAAATTGTTAAATTATTGTGTTATGTTAGCCATTGTCTTCAGGGTGTCATGGTAGATGCATAGAAAAGTGATTACCTTGCCTGTTATTTTATCTAATTTATAGTGCATTCTTAGTGATGCTACAGGTGCAAGTGAGCTGCTAATAAGATATAAGATGGAATTCATCTGGCTGGGCATGCATCAACAGTTGGCGAAAATTACCTTGAGTTCACTGCAGCTCAAGGGTCAGCTTTTGACGTTGCTAAAGAAAATACATGACCTGGGGGTCATATTCGACGGTGAACTCAGAATGGATGCACACGTTGGGAATGTAGCGCAAACTTGCTTCTATCAGCTTTGGCAACTCTGCAGTGTTCGGTGGTCACTGACACTTCATGCCCGGCACATCCTTGTCGATGCATTGTCGAGCCGAGTTGACTACTGTAACACTGTCTTCTATGGCGTTTCCTAACAGGTCACTCGACGACTGCAGATGGTGCTGAATCTCACTGCCTGCTTGGTTGTTGGTGCTGACAAGTACGATCACATCACAGCGGCCGTGCACGACATCCTCCACTGGCTACTAGTGCCACAGTGAATACTGTTCAAGATGGCACTTGCTGCATTCGATTCTATCTGTGGCACAGGTCCCGCATACTTTAAAGACGTCTGTGTTTTGATGTCTGACATCTCAGGTTGCTCCAATTTTTTTCAACTGAACGTGGCAATACGTGACGAACAAGAACCCTGCTCGGCTGACAGAGTTTTCGAGTTGCAGCGCCATTCATCTGGAACAGTCTTCTTGAGGACGTGCACTCTACAACCATCAGTCGTGCACAGTTCAGAACTTGGCTGAAAAATCATTATTTCAACCAGGCTTACGCAAAGGACTGACCTCTGAGAAATTTCTTTTTTGAAGAATGTATTAACTGAACTGAATTGAACTGAACTTTAGTCATATTCAGCAATTAGCATCTTTGTTAGTCGTTAAAAAACGTTAATGATTAATCACTTATAGTCGATAATTTTCGCAGCTTTATTCATAAGTGGAATGGTGTGCAGGGAGTGGGACAGCAAGCAGCTGTGTAGCGTCACCGTATGGTTCTGACGTTGGCATGGCGATGACTGCTCCGCCCCCAGCCCCGCCTCCGTACCCCGACCCGAGCAGCAGCGTTCAACCAGTCAGTCTGATGCCTTATCATCCGTCGCAGTCAGTGCCAGCGATGCCTTCCATCCCAGGATCACCGCAGGGATATGTCGACTATTACACCAGCACTCCATCTGCAGGGGCAGTGTCGCAGCCCACCCAGTCAGCGGGGACTGTCTACCTACAGCCCGTGGCTCCAAGCCCAGAGTTTGTAGCCGGGGGTAGTACGGCACTACCGGGTGCAGCCGCTGCGGCAGCATACACAGGCTACCCATGTCTTCAGTACAGTCCACTCGTGCTGTCACCAGCCATCTATGGTGTTCAGGCTCCGCCCACTGGACGTCCCACACTAGTCGGCCCTACCCCTGGCCCTGGCCCTGGCCCTGGATCTGCTTACAGCGTGCCACCGCCGCCAGTCGTTGTCCAGCAGTCGCCGATAGACCCGCCCACTGCTGTTGCCGCTGTGCCGCCGGCTGCGGCAGCCAATCAGACGCCAGTGCAGCTGGTTCCCGTGCAGCCACAGCTACTTTGTAACGTTGCGCGTGTTCAGGCACCGCCTCAGGTTGCTGGCAGGCAGGTGGTCGCAGGTTGGTTTATGCTAATCTATGCTAATGTAAATGTATCCTAAATTACTGCCTTGATTGCCATTCGTGTTTGCATGGTAATACTTTGGTTTAAGCAGACCATCTTGGCATGTTAAATATTGTACCAGTATCTTAACACATCTGGGAGTTTGCCACATTGAAGCGGTACTGTGAAAGAAATGTATACTTGTATACTTCGATACTTGCTTGTCACTTTAATAACATTATAACAGTAGCAGTAATTATACTATGCACCAGTCACAGTGTTGTACATACATTTGTTTCAGCTGGATTACTCTAAAAGCTGTTAACTGATTTTGTATAATTTTGTTAAGGAGGCAGTGATAAGATTTCATTTTTACGGTACTCTGAACTGGAGTCACATATGATGTCTCCAGTACGCTGTGTCCCAAAAAAACGTTCCACTTTTTTATTGTTCATATCTTTGCTAAATGTTAATGGATTTTCCACATTTTTTCATTGGCACATTCTGTGGACAATTGGCAATAAAGTGATTATTGAATATACCACCACACCTTAACTGCATCGCTACACTACCTTGTAAAATGTAAATGTACGAAAAATCAACAGTAATAGGCAACAAGCATGTTAGTAAACGAAAAACACTTCAAACAAACAAACACAGTAAATGATCTGTATGATGCTACACTGCATTAAATCCATCCGTTTGGATATCTGGCGTGTTGAACGATGTGTTTGTTTCTGGCCCTCCTGCCTTAGTGAGCCTACCAGTTTCTCCGCTGTGGTCACGCTCTCTTCAGTACGTTCATGCATCAGTCTACCGATCTCATGCCTTTGTTTGTGCTTTCTGTTTTTTCAATTCTTTGTTATTAACATACTCAGTCTTATCTTCAAGAATTCCACCGGTATTTTTTTGAAAACTTTATTTTTTAAAACTATATATACACTCTTAGCTTTGCCTCTTTGGCTAAATGGCGTATTACAATACCAGTATATCATTACTGCATTAAAAATTATTATTTGCAATAATATTGTCTGCTTTTTGTTTACAAACATTAGAAAGGTATCTGAAACTAAGCAGAATTTGATTTACGCATGAAAGTTAATAAAAAATATTTGAGAATATATACTTTTTCCATATGTATTACAGTGATTTTAGTGATTTATGAACATTTATGTTTTACACGGTAATGTAGCGACACAGTTAAAGTGTGGTAGGATATTTAATAACTGTTTTATTGCTAATTGTCTAGCAAATGTGCCAGTGAAAGAAAATTTGAAAATTGGTTAATGTTTGGCGAAGATATGGACCGTGACAAAGTGGAACGTTTTTTGGGAGACACAGTGTGGATACTGATCGAGGTTGGAAGTGTACATTGCTCATTGCTGGTGTTGCTGAGCTTCAGTGACATCTGTGTGTGATGGCCTGGTGTGCTGTGGGCAGATGTGCATCGGATCGGTCAACCAGTCGCTGTGCCACACTTCCTGCCGATCACTCCAGTGCCAGCTTTGAGGTCCGTCGGCCATCTTCTGTTGTTTAACTGTACGGTGTTAAATAAAAACACACTCTTTTTCTTTCTCTGAAAATTCCGTCGAATGGTGCACAAAATGTTGAGCAGATTTGTTAAAATATCTTGCACAAAATGTTGAGCAGCTGTAGCTGAAGAATACTAATTCAAACTATTTGAACAAAATTTGGCTGTTACTTTAATATATTTTTGCTAGTCGTGAGGCACGGTGCACTAGCATACCGAGATTGCGATACAGTTAAATTTTTGGCTCAACAGACATCTGACTATACCTCTCGAGTTACTTGTGACTGCAATGGTGAGCAAATTTTTATTAGTGTACCAAATGAAGTTCATCGTCAAAGCAGGATACAGGGTTCCTATAGGTCAGAGAAAACTGCAAAAAGTCGGGGAATTTGTGTGGTCAGGGAAAGTCAGGAAAGGTCTGAGAAAAATATCATATTTTAAAGTCAGGGAAAAGTCAGAGAAAATGATCTTGGATCATGAAGACTGCAGATATCTGTGATTTTTTGCATCTCCAAATATTAAAAAGCAGGCATATTTATGGCAAGATGAACATACAAAAGCTAGAAGTGTTTCGGCTTCAGGGAGGCTTTACCCACCCTTGACCCCCTGCCCAGAGCTTCTGTCGTTTGCATATTGCTCCATCAATACTTTTTCATTATCTTATGCTGTAGTGTACCATTTCTGACATTTGTACAATAGGGTTATTGTTTTGATAAGGTCAGGGAAATTGTCATTCCATGACTGGAAAAGTCAGGGAATTTTGCTACATAAGATCTGTAGGAACCCTGAGGATAGTGTTGCAGCAACTGACAGCAAACTGATATTGGTTGAAGTTATTCATCTGCTTGGAACAGTTAACATCTGTGCACGCTGGGAACTTAATTTAGAACTGTGAAAAGAGGGCCAATGGAGCGAGATGTACAGTGTACACGGTGTTTCATAGAAGTGGACCCCTTTTTCTTTCTTTCATAATTTACTGAAATAACGATCAATTCACACAAAATTTTTACCAGTTGTAGCTGAAGAAATACAAAATCAAAATATTTCAACAAAGTATGGCTGTTGATTAAATATTCTTTGCCAGTCGTGACGTAACACTGACGTCATAATGTGTCAAGAGTACAAGCTTGTCAAGCTTGCTCATCTCAGCTGGTATGTCATTTGCTACCTTGCTGCAATGGTGAACTTAATGTTGGGAAGTCTTGTGCAGTGTAGATAGGCCTTAAGGTTGCTATGTAGATTTGCCACGTGTAACTGGGCGCTGATTGGCCAGAATGAGGTCACGTGACCTCTTGAGCGAGAGTTGATTAATGGACGCAGTCAGATAGGCGTGTGCAATGTTTTGCTCTGGCAGTTTCTGAATATTAAACGATGTATTTGTGTTTATTGAACATCAACAGTCGCCACATTAATCTGGTTCACTGATTACAAATTCTTGGGAAGTTTTACGGTTGTGGCAACAAAAAAAATACGCAAAGCGATCGCATTTACGTGTCTGTGGGGATGGTTTGATTTTTTGCATGTTCTAGCATGACAGTGCACCAGCATACAGAGCTTGCGAGATGTTGAGTTTTTGGCTCAAGAGACACCTGACTTCAGCCCCCAGGTTGCTTAGTACTGACATGATGAACATTTTTTCATCAGCGAACCAGATTAAGTTCACCATCGAAGCAGGGTAGCAACTGACAGCACCAGTTAAGACAAGCAAGCTTGTACTCATGACACATTATGATGTTAGCGTTACTAGCAAAAAATATTTAATCAACAGCCATATTTTGTTAAAATATCTTGAATTAATATTCCTTCAGCTTACCTTACCTTACCTCCGGGGTGGACAGGCTCTTACACCTGCCCAGCGCTGAGGCCGTATCAGCTCGGCCCAATGCGCGTCCCCGAATGTAACCAGAAGG
>Ga0209671_1004452_pt1 | contig 13892 bp, 7 predicted proteins | sample WorMetHERISLAND2_2_FD_187401 | JGI IMG/M metagenome (GOLD analysis project Ga0209671, IMG submission 187401) | Marine gutless worms symbiont microbial communities from Max Planck institute for Marine Microbiology, Germany - Olavius geniculatus... | ecosystem: Host-associated > Annelida >... | reverse complement strand
AACTTACGCAGAGTGAAAAAAACCAGCCCGGGGGCCTTTTCTCCGGGATTCGTGAGTGCGTTATAATGTGCCTACAAGCTTGACGTCGTTGAGCAGCAAAATTTGACACTCCTAAATCCGTAGATCGCTTGTTTTCACAGACGTAGGAAAAGCCGCCATCAGGTGACAATGTGATGCGATGGGCGTAGAGGGGCGAATTTTCACATCTAGTTGTCTGGTGTTCTGAGTGTTTCCTTGCTGTCAACGTGACGTTGTGGCTTTGCTCGACACTCATGCATCTTTCACGGCGGCGGTGTTGAATCAAGCATATGCATAACAAACTAACAGCGGTTTTAGTCGCTGTGTGAGAGTGTGACGTACAACACGTAGTCGCCGTCAGATTTTTGCGTCAAATTAGTCGAAAAAAGACCTCACACGATGGACGCTGATTAGTCGCCGCGACATTTACGTATAAGCTTCTTTGGCTGCATACTTCATAAACGTATGGACGACGACTATACATTTATCACAATGGTCAATGTTCAAAAAACAACAGTCACGACGTTTCAATGTTTGAACATAGCTTTTAACCTGTGAATGTTATTTGTTTCATTTCGACGCATTTTGTTAATTATTTGTAATATGCTTCTTCTCGGTAATTTGATCTATCTAGCTGTAACTGCCATACGACAAATAATTCGGCAATACAACGTAGGCTTTATTGCTAGCCATTTACTCAGCCGGTGGACGAATGTTGTATGCTTAAACTTTACTGTAGCGCTGTAGCCTGTATGGTCTATCGACAAAATTACGTCAACGGCGAACGGTAAAGCACCGCTATTAAATCCTGGGTTTTGACGTAAACTTGTTTGCGATGTCAAGTGACAAGAGTGCCTTTCAAGCCTCGCTTTCACGACAAGCAGAAGTGTTAATTGTGTGAGGCTAATATGCTTCTCACCAAATTCATTTTAGGACACCGCTGGGGCAGCTCACTATACGCTCCCCTAAACCTTTTACTCGGATGGAAGGTAAAAAAGTGTTTCTACCATTTACTCACCAATAGAATGTCTAGTTTAGTAAATTTAATGTGGTGCTCGGTAAGCGGACACTTCAGACCTAAGACACTTCGAACCTAACTTTTAGGTCCGAAATGTCCGGTATAAGCTGGTGCTCTCTTGAAAATAAAATTTCTGCGTGCGCCCACGTACTTATGCAAACGTCACTGACGTGGCTATTTATAGTTGGTTGCACCGTTGCAGTAACAATGACTGACGTCACTGTCTGCAGAGTGCGCATCTGGCTTATCAACGTCAACGCAGCATTGTCGTCACTGGCAACAATCAGCATCAGCAGCTGTACCAGCCGCAAGATAGCACATTTAAGGCGCGTACAGAGCGACGTAACTGAACTGACCTGACATGGTTTAGTTTTTAAGAACTAACCAACGAGCAGGGCGAGCCCACTGGTCATTGGCTGACGCGTACGTGCGCGTAGTCACGTAGTCACCGACGCCGTTACACGGTACCTACTGTAATACGTTACTGCTTGCCCATTTGTCAGTTCGTCAAAAACTAAACCACAGCAGTTCAATTCAGTTAGGTATACGCGCTTTGTATGCGACTTTAGTTAATTACAATATTACAATATTAGTAGACAGCACTTTAGTCTCAGGATTAAAGTATTGGTTTCGAAAGTTTGAACATGCAAGACTAACTCAGAATCGACAAAAGATCCGAATGTTATTTTGGGCAATACTTTGTGTACGTCAGCAGTATCTTTACGCTACTTTAGGGCGTCTTTATAGTTTATTCGCGCTATAAAGTCACAATCACGACATTAATTTTGATATACAGTAGGTCTGTGTTCGAGTATGAAGTAATTAGGAGTCTATTGGGAAAAATCTGTGCGCAACTAGAACATCAGCTTAATTGCAGTGTCACTTTAGTCTCGAAGACTTGCTAACCAATTATATTTGTATTTTATTACTTGGCTTTTAAAAAAAGGTATAAGATTTTAAATTGATTGTAATAAAAACACTGTTTATCGTAGATTAATTTTTCGGGCGACTCGGGTAATAACGATTTGGCTTCAGTGGAGAGCAAGCGGTCACTTCATGTCATGGCGCGGGCGTTGCGCTTAACACAGGATTTGCTGCGAGTGAATGACATCGTGTATCAATTGATGATCATCTATACTTAATCCACGCGTAAACAGGGATCTGTATATCAGGACTGTATAGACACTGTATACACGCCGCATCCAACGGATATTGTCGCCCGTGGGTCAACCGTCGCCGAAAGCTTGAGCGTCGACCTCAAACTGAGTTCCGACGTCGTAACAGCGACGGCGCCTTAAGCCCCGTTTATAGCGTCACAACACAACTCAATGCAATACCCCGTTTACATGAGGAAGCATACATGAAGCACACATGAAGCTCACGCAGAAACAGCTTCGTGAATGTTTGCAATGTACACCGTTATCAAGCCAGCTCTAAAAATGCACGACCTGTGCTCTAAGTTTGCTTCATTGTGTGCTTCGGGTATGCTTCCTCGTGTAAACGGAGTATAACTGGACGTCGAATTCAGTGGAGTTGTGCGTCGTGATAACACTGCTCATTTGCGCGTGCACGACCTCGCCGCCAAACGATTAATACATTTTACTGCCAACATGCACCGCCGAAGAAAACCTGAAGCAAAAAAAACTATGTTCTTCTGTATCTGGACTAGCCTACTCGAAATAAATACCAAGATAATCAAATGTTGACGACATTTGTGGAAAAATGATTAGATTTAAATGGTGATCTGTAGAGATTCGAATATCTTTTCTACAGAATTATTAAATAGTTAGAAACTGACAATTTTTGTAATCACGCGTATATTTAACGCCTCCAGCGAATAAGACACCGTTCAAATTTAGTTAAAACTTTTGGTGTGAAAAAATGAATGGGCTGTTAATCATTAAAAAGTGGTGAAAGGCTTTAAAGCCCACATTTAGTAGATGAGTGGCACAACTATCGAACATACACAATAACTATAGCTGATGACATCAGTATGCCCTAAATATAGAGTACTTCGTGCAGCAAAATTCTATTTAGAATTGAGTAAAGGTAAAAATAAAAGTAAAAGTCGGAATATAGCTCTTTAGAAGACTGAACCACTCACAGAGCTACGGAGCGTCACCTGCCATAAGGGATCACACAGTATTACCTGCCAATCAGCACAGATGAACGCGCCCCGCCTTAACCGCAGCCAGATAGACCGGTACTTGATTTTCCTACCCCGGAAGGATAAAAGGCTGAGTTGACTTAGGCGGCTGGTTACATACCGAAATGGTTTACCTGCCTGCAAGCAGTCACCCATCCAAGTACTAACCCGGCCCGGCGTAGAGTAACTCTGTTGATCAGATGAAACGCGTTACCGCTACGCCAGGCCATCACCGTCAGCGAAACCTACTGCAGAATAGTTTGGCCTAATAAAAGTTATAAAACCTCTGCTAAATGCTCATTTGTAAAACGAAAATAGACACAGAAGTTGATAGCAACGTAGGGGCGCTGAATTTGCAAGGAATGAAATTTGCAAAGAAAAGGGGTGGAAATTGCAAGGAAAGGAAAATTTAGGGAAAAGCCGCAAACTTCGCATCCCTGCAAATTTGCAAGAAATGGAATTTGCAAGGATAAAAATTCGGGGGGGGGTGGAATTTGCCTATAGCCTATAGACAGTAGCGTAGCTAGGTTTTGGGGGCCCTTGTGCAAAGCATCATTAGTGGGCCCCAACTGAAACAAAAACTAGAAATTTGGGGCAAAGCCCAGCGTGAGTCTGCCCGGTGCCGTAAGTCCCATTGAGGGAAAAATTCGAGGCTTGATATTCCCCTCGTAGCAAACCCACGTGGGTCGAATTCAAATGCATTAGCATACGTAGAACGTGCAGTGTTGACATTGCGTGGTTATCCGATGCGGGAAGGATCGTAGTTAATTACGCCGTTTACCGGTCGCCGATATCTCCATTAGTTCCAGATATATTTTCGGCCATAGTCGAAAGTAGTCCGAAATCGTTTCAACATCTTAATTCATGATTCGAAATACAGGCTAAGTTTATAAAAAAAAATTCTATTGATTTTGTAATTATACTCTTATCACAACACACAGTGCAAGTAATAAAAGTGGCGTATGGTGCTAGGAACGCAACAACTATTCATACATATGACTACCGTCAACAGGAGACTGAGCATCACCAACAGGGAGCCCAAACGTAAACTAGAGTTCCCGGTCCCCATGCATTTCTGCATATCTATCTTAACCACTGCCTGCTGACAACACCGTCGTGGGTTAAAAAGTTTGGAGGCAAGAAGTTGCAACTTTCCGACAAACAGCTGCAAATTTCCGAAAAGGAGATATATAAACGTTCAAAATTTTGCCCATAAATTCCCTAAGAGAGAAAATTTCCAATCGCAAATTTTAAACTTTAAGGCAAAAATTTTCCAATAGGCTAAAATTTGGGGGGGGGGCATTTGCTCCCTTTCTCCTTTTCCCGACGTGCTAAAAGTGAGGGCGAAACGAACACCTGGGAAAGCATCACATGTACCAGTCTGTTGGGATATCCACACGACACGACACGACGAAAGACGTGCACAACATTGATCGATACTTTACAATTAGCAGCCTAGGCCTAGCTGTCACTCAATCACTGTACATTAATTACCTGCAAGCCGCTATACAGCTTCATTCCAGAGTTCGGTCTCAAAAAAACAATATAATGTTCGTCGGGCAACATGATCACGATGGCTATAGCTGTCAACGGCAGCCGCCTAATTAACCGATAGACGTGTTCGTGTTTGTTCTCGGTTACAGCAAAACAGCGCGAGCTATTTGCTCTATAGTCTATATCGCGTTACTTCCAGGCACGAACCACACAGATAGTCACTGCGCGTCAAGCAGTGATACAAAATCACAAAACTGAACAATTGCCGAAACTATAGGTTGTTGAAACCTAGAAAACACGTGTAGGTTGGCGGGATCGATAAACATCAAACGTCGCGGTACATCAACAGGCTTGTGTCACGTCAAGTCGAAACACAAGTTGTGTTCAAAGCGACAGAAATGAAATGAACTTACATGAAAGACGCGCGCTGCGGCATTCATTTCCGGTCTGCTTAAACACCACAGATCACCACACTTCAGCTGAAATGGCAGATATTGTTTAATGGCATCGCAGAGTTAGAGCTCGGGTTAGGGTTGGCATTAGAATTAGGGTTAGGGTCAAGGTTAGGGTTAGGATCTGTGGCGATCTGTGGTGTTTAGGCAAACCCATCATCTCAATTCAGTTTAGTTCTATCGTTCTGTGTATACGCGCCTTAAGACGAAATTAAAAGCCAATGCTGCTGCAAAGCCATTAGACACTGCGCCGACGAATTGTCAGATTCTTTTAGTAAAAGCAAAGGCGAGACGACCGATTAGTCCACAGTTTGAATCAGATGTACAAATGGACATTATATCAGTGATAGCGCGCGCCAGCAGCTGGCATAACAAAAGTCAAAAACGTAGTCCATATTTTGGGGACGGCCCGCTATGGCCAAATTCCGCAGGGAATAAAATACGATATATAAAACTAAATAAAAATAATGAAACAAACTGTCTCCAGTAGTGTGTTTAAGGAGGTCAATATTTAGGACATAGAGTTAGGGTTAGCTTTAGTGGGCCATAGCTATAGCGGACCCTCCTCTACATTTTTGCTCTATATTGATCAATCTTTACAGTCAGTAAACCGAAAATCAACAGTAAATTTGCAATAAAACGACCGTGAACGATTTCAACCTAAGCGCGTGGCTACTTTACCCGTGGGTAAATTGCACAGACCGCTGAAAAATGGCAGCGCAGATCACTGCTGATGAAACAAGTGTGCACTGGATAATCAAGCGCCAGAGAAATCGGTAAACATTCAGTGAGACATATAAAAATGTTGTGCAGATGCGTGATGGTCACAAGCGCGTCTCTTGCACGGGCTGTTCCGCTGTATTCACTCGCTCCTGCTCGGAGCAGTCCTGTCCCACCAGTACATCGAGCCCGCCTTCAGTCAACCTAACGTTCTCTGTCGCAGCCGCATCATCCAGCGTCTGTGAATAGACTCACATGCAGGTAGAGTGAAACGCTAGCTATATGCGTAATGAATGTGTATAACTATAACATCATCCAGCGTTGTGACGGCCGACCGAGAGCTGACGACCACATCGACGACCTCGATGCCGCGCTGTCCTGAGACCGACTTACGATCGTCGTACGTCGTCAGTCTCAGTCGGTTGTTGTCGGTAGTCGCAACGTGTCCGGTCAGTGAATGACCAGCGCCGACTCTCCCGCCAGTCGTCAAACCGCTGCCGCAGCCGGCCCCACCACTCCCTCTTCTCAGACAGCGGCAGTAGGCATAAGTTGAAGGTAAAGGCCACATTTTTTGTCCTCGAGCTTTCCTCGCGGTCGAAGACAGTCCTCCAAGATCCTCTCTTAGCGCACGCTTGTCCTCAGACAGCGACAGGCGCGTGCAAACCCGGCGCGAAAGTTCTCGTTGAATGCCGCGTACAGCAGCGGGTTGAACATACTACTGCGCGCTCATGCCAACTCAGCCTCCTACCCTCGGCGGGTTGAGCATACTGTTGGCGTAGCTAAGCATCGATACGACGTGCGATGTGACAAGGACCCAGCGCGGAGGCGGAAGTGGCATCACCAGCGACAACGCCGACACCTGCCGACCGACGACACAATCATAGTATTCACTTTTCAACAAAACGACGTCGACGCAATGATTTTACTGAACATTCGTTATTCATAACGCTCGACAATAGCCATATATTTACTGCCATCATTTTTTTCCAGAAACAGAACACCGAATCTGTTCACATCGTTCGAATAAGTAAGTACCACCAATGTTTGAAGGCACGGATGTTAACAGCCGTATTCAAGCTACAAACTAGTTTAACCTACGTGTATATTTTATTTATAGCCATATACAGACGTAACATGGTACGCTCTAAATTCGTATCTGCGTGCACAGTACGTGGCAGAAGTATTGCAATCAAGCTGGCACAAATCTGGAACAAGACTCGTATACGAATATGCTATTGTAAAAATTCTCTACCAGTCCCTATAGCTTACAACTTTGCAGAGAATGAATTAACTACTAGTACTAGCACATTCGTGTGAGCTTTCACGGCAGTCATACAGAATTGATACAGGCTCGTATCGACATCATGTGATGACGTACAGTTAAAGTTAGTAAGTGACTGCACCTGGAACGCCCAGAAAGGTAGCCAGCAGCAGACGTAGACGGTGATGACGGTCAGAACCAGTGCCGTGACACGCGCGTGCGACTTGCTCAGTGCTCCCGCCTTGTGACTCTGGCTGATGCGGTTGGCGGCAATGCGACGCAGACGGACAACGACCAGGGTGTAGAAGACGGCGATCAGTGCCACGGGACCGGCAAAACCGAGCACGAAGCCGTACCAAATGAACGCTTTGTCGGGTGACATGAGTCTAGCATGCGGCCAGCGCAGAGTGCATGTCAGACGTCCGGGGGGAGCGTGAGCACGTTGAACGGCCGTGGCGTACAGCATGGTGGGCAGCATGGCCAATATCGACGTCGTCCAGACACCAACACAAACCACACGCGCGACGACCAGCGTCCTGTAGTAATGCGACGCCACCGGCCAGCACACCGCCATGTAGCGGTCAACAGACATCACCGTCAGAATGAACATCGACGCAAACCAGTTGATTGACGTCGACGCGAAGAACAGCCGACAGACGACGTCGCCAAATACCCAGCGCTCCAAGATGGTCGTGGCGACGAGGATGGGCAGACCGACGAGAAAACACAGGTCGGCGACAGCCAGGTTAGCGATGTAGAGATTCGTGACGGTCTTGGTCTTGGTGTAGCGAGCTATGACAACGATGACGCACGAGTTACCAATGATGCCGCTAACACAGATCAGCAGATGAACCGCTGATATGACTGCAGTCCAGCAGCCGATCTGCGGTGCTCTGTCTTCAACCATGTAGCCAGCGGTCGGCGTTGCATTGCTAACGTTACTCCACAAGCAGTCGTCCGTGTTGCAGTCGTAACCAGAAGCCATCGCTTGACTATGTCCCCAGTCGACTTATCTGTCGAATTCAGTTTTTTCTTTATTACTGCGTGAATAAACACAAACAATTCTTATGTCACAGATCAACCTTTTTGCGTTAAAAAATAATAACATATTAAACAAAGAACCCGTTTAAAATTACTTGATCCGAAATTTTGGATAAAGGCCTAATGATTCTAATATAGGAACGCTGGATCCAGACACGGATTCGGTTGGCAGTAACATATACCTAGTTGGTCCGACCTTTGGCATTGCCCACAACTCCACAAAAATTACTATCGAACTTAGTGCATAACTTTCTGAGGAGCTGACAAAAATAGACAGACAAAACAAACGGACAAACACGAAAATATAACCTCTTTTTCGGCAGGGGTAAAACTACTAAATTTAAGCCAGCAACACCGACACCAGTGCGGAAGAGACAACAGTGCTGTATAATATCCATATTTAATTATGTCTTAATTGTTTCTTACAGTGTCTGCTATCATCATTCTCTTATGATTTTACTTCAGTTTTGCTTTGGTGTTTTATTACATACGATTATCTTCGTGTGCGTGAAACATGGATAAGCATAACGCCAGAATGATCGTAGGGCCTACATATTCACGTCTGTACTGTAAAAAGCAAGAATTGCTCCTATTACCTGGAAGTTGTTGGCTTTGTCGCAGCGATGAAAGTAGGCCGATGGCAGTCGAACGGAGTCTCGCAATCTCACTGCGCTGAGTGAGAAGCATTGTCGACTGGCTACAATTATTTATATAGGCCTGCAGTCGTCGGTCGCTATCGCCGGCTGCAATTGCTACTACTACTGCTGCTGCTGCTGTTGCTGGTGATGCTGTTAATTGCGCCGCAGTGACCAAACGGCGCTTTTACACCGTGCTTACACGAGAAATGAAACATGCATTTGTGCGTCATTATTATTTTACACGTAATTATGACCTTCCGTCTCCGCTGGTATATACGTGCATATTCTGTCGTCGTCCCATTGTATTGTATGTAGGCTTTTCGTTCGTCGCCTAGAGCCACGTCGCAACGAGCAGTATTGTTCCAATAAAAGAAACGATATGCGACGTCCACTCACGGATGAACAGAGCTAACTGCAGACTGAAACACGCAGCGCAACGAATAGCGTCAAACACATCGATAGGTCCAGAATATTGGAGCGTCGACATAAACATTTGTACCTAATATGTCAGTGTGATGGGTGCGATATACACAATATAAGGGGCCTACGAGAATCCAATAAATACTGAGAATTAAAAATTATACCATATATGTTCATATAACTAAGACTACAGATTGCGTGGAAAGTCAAATGCAGTCTGATTTGTTGCCACTGTCATAAAAAAAGAAACGTCGTATAAACGACGAAACAAAAATGTTATCAGTCTACAGCGAAATGCGATTATTGCGAAAACGACTATCAAAGTAAGTTGTCGACTATGTGCAAGATATGAAAAAATAGCCTGCGTTAACAGTAGGCTAGGAAGTCAACGGCAAACAGACTATAGAAACACGGTGAACAAAAATGTACAAAAATTGAGTCACACTCACAGCTAAGAAATATAGCTGCAGTTAGTTTCCCAACATTGTGAGTTTTTTTCTTTTTTCCATAATGCGCTTTCTTTATCAGCTACGGCGCTCCTCTGATCTATTGTAGCATTACTTTGCTGGACACGCTAAATGGACGGAGTAAGGAGAACGACTATGCTTTACTACATGCCCCGGTGCACCCGCCCAATGATATTGATGACGTCACTGCTTCTAGTGGTGATGTATAATACATCAGGCAAAGGTCTTCGTCAGCTTCCGTCTAAAACACACATCCGTCTCCGGAAAAAGGTCTTGTACGCCATCAGGCAGGGTATAGACTAGTGGCACCTGCTGCGCCACCGAGCAGCGAAAAACTCTGAACAAGCAATCACAATAGACGTGTGAAAATCATCCATAAATTATAGTAACCTAATGGGACCACGGAAGAAAGAAGACTAGATAGAGAAGAGAAATAAAAACAATGGAGTCAGCGGAAATGAAAAATAAAGGTTAATCTGTGTTATATCCGTGCTCAAGTAACGCCAGAATAATAAAATTCGGAATATTGGTAGCTTATGTTATGACATTTTGATATTTTCGTATTATGAATGCAAAGCAAGTTTAAACAATGCAACAATATCCGGAGTTTCATTTGAAAAACTAGAACTCATACGTACACACGTAAGTTCAAAAGTTTTACAAAAATTCCGGTAATACGCGAAGGCGCGGAAATCACACGTACTTTAATATTTTTATATTACTTATATAAACTGCTAAAAAGTTTTTTCGTTGTAATTAGTTTGTATATTTTTTTTGTCTTTTGTTTAATTTTGTTTATGCCTAGACCTACTGTATTTTCCTTTATTTTTTACCGTTTGCATTGTGTGTTTTGTTCTGTGTGTTGGCTTTTACATTGTGTGTTTTGTGTTGCTGTCGCCATGGTGAAAAAAAGTTTTAAATATCATTAATACTTATTGTATGTTTCAGTCATTTTTGTACTAACCGCGGGCCTCGGCTCTGAACCAGTGTAAAACGTGGTTTTCACATAACGCAACGCACGCAACGAACGCAAAGAACGCAGCTGACGCAGCGGCCAAAGCACAAGAATAGAAGCGGTCGTTGCGACCGTTGCGGTGGATGGAAACCCCACTTAACTGGATAGCCGCTGAAGCATGAAGCATGGTCGCGTGAACGCATACGCCGTACCTACACACTACACAAGTCTGGGGTCGTATCGTGGTCATTGGTCAAGTGATGGATGACATTTCAGTCTTATGCTGCATCATAGTGGCTGCAGCCATGCACCCACCCATTGATCAGTCGGGCCAACAAGACGCCAGAGAATACAAGCAATTTCCCGGTTACCAGAAGGCTACGTACAAGGGCGGCAGTCGTATAATGGAGCCGTAGGCCTAGACAGACAGCAGAATGATCAACTAAGCTGCCGACACCATGCAACTCGCGATAAAAACACTAACGTCATATCCATTTCTGGTCATATCGTTGGCAGCACGAGTTCTATGTCGAATTAACCGACGCGACAAGCTGCTACGCCACAAACAGTCACATATTTTATTATTGTACTGCATTATTACCGTATAGGCCTACGTGATGATGGCCAGCGTAGATGTCATACATCGTATACACAGACACACAGACATAATTGGCATTTACATACAACATTAGTGTCAGTTTTGTACTTTCTGTGCCTCAGTGTATTAACAAGGATAGTTTGTCGGATACTTGAGTCCACCGGCTTTCTTATTTTTTTGTTTTTAAATTTATATTTGATAAAGCGAACTGAATGGGGATAGTGCTTATGAGTCAGTCGACTTTCCTCAGCAGGATAATTTTTAATTACGAACTAATTTTGATAAAATTTTGTTGGAAGTTTGGGCACGGCCGACAAAAAAGCGGTTAGATTTTAATAGTGATCCGGATTTTGTTCTTTTTGGACTATTATTGTGCATCTAAACTGGAGAATGATAATCGCTCTTTTAAAATGGTTTTCAACAAAATGTCCTTATGTGTAACTGAGTAGGCTACAACACTAAAAACACTGAAAAATTTGACCTTGTATCGACTTCGACATGGTCTCTCGGCCGTCAGAGCCCAAACAGTTTGTCTGTCGCTTCGCCTGTCGAGAGCAAATACATAGACAGAATAAAAGTCTTTACATTCGACGGGAGAATGGTAGTTAAAGTATATAGGCCTACTGTAAATTTTACGTCGCGCACGAAGGCGGGCAGTCGCTAAGATCAAACACTAGGCCTATGCATGGAACGAAGACCGACCGTAAAAATTTATTAAACGGCTTCAGCGTATCGTGATACACATGCATGGCAAGCACACTGGAACACCGCGTGATGCACCATTGATGATAACAATGCTTGTTGATGTCGTATTGTAATCGAAATGGCGAGCATTGTGTCGCCGGCGCAGATAAACTTACACCGGACACTAATTCCCAACCCGACACAATGAACGATACCAGCGACTCATAAACGTAGCAAGGGCCTATGTAGGCTACACGCTACGCTAGCTGACATAGGGCCTACTTTGTGCATATTGAAACTATTTTGTTTTGTAATGTAGTGTAGCGAAGCGTTATACATGTGGTGATCACTTTCTATAAGTTTACTAACATGTCAGTGACTTTTTTGAAAATTATCAACACTTGATAAAGTTATTACAAAACGTGATCGCTTACTTTTTAGCCACCCGTTACAGCCTAATGCACATTTACAGCAACAATATACAGTATAGAAAAGATAAAAAAAAATTCTGGGCAGGAAATTGTCAGCAAGAAGAAAGCGAGCATATGACCTCGAAACATGAAAATCCGAAAATGTCGCTCACATGCACGTGTTGTTCCCAAATGATCGCAGGTGGATTTCTCAAATTAGGCTAATGGGCGAGCACGTGACACAGTGAATGAGCTGCGACTAAACTGGCTGAGTGGCTGACGCATATGTATGCCGATTATTATAGCTCAATTATTTCATGGATGAACAACAACAACAAGAGTCTTGCTGTCGCAGCAATAATACACCGTGCGATGCCGTCAGGCAGTAATTTTACTAACTGCAAATGTATTCTGTAAAATATCGGCAAAATATCGGCTTTTTGTTAAGGTCCAAATAAACGGTCAGCTTGTACTTACTCTTTCGACCCGACTTCCAGATAACGCGCGACACGTTACGCTGATGATAAGTAGCTCAATTTTACCGTGAGCGAATAATTTCACCAGAAATTTGGGATGCCCCTTGGGACTAGGTCGCCGATTTGGGACTCTGCGGGACGCGAAAAGTTGTCGAAGACCGTAAGATAATTATTATTTGTGTAATTTCTTTCCACCTGATCCAATCTACATTAATATGGTCACGGTATATCAACGTTGTACAGACAAACAGATGGACAACTTAAGCCGTAGTTACCTGTCTTCACGGACTTATCTTCGATCAACGAAAGACATCGAGAAGTTAAGCCAAATTATTGATGAATTTCTAACGACACTGCAATGTCGGTTGATGATATATAGCTCGTTGTAGGCCTATGAGGCTGCCCAAGGTTGGACAAGTGTGGCGCTATTGTAATGCACATCGCGTGAACTGCTTGATTACAGTTCGCTGAAACTGAGGAAGTTTCGGCTAATTCAATTCTCAGCGCGCGACGAACGCACTTCGACAGTGTCGTGACAGCTAAGTTGATTGTGTAACGCAGCAATAAGCTAGAAAGCCACAACGTGTATCGGTGTCGGCACGGTCTGTGTAATTTACAGTCGCCCGTTTGTTTCAGCTGCTGAACAATTTGCCACGAGCACTCAAAACTGCTCAACGGTGATTACCTTCCAAGTTACATTTAGCCGTAGATCTCGCAGATCCATATTCATCACATCTCCGGCATCAGAAGACGAATTAACACTTTTATTTACAACAAAATACAAGTAACAACTTCCGGTCGACTTGTCGGCTCGTAGTCGCCATCCAGTTGTCATTTGGCAAGTGCCTGCTGTCCACATCCGGCTACCGTCATTCACGTGACCCAAAGGTCAAAAGTCACAATCATTCATCATCGACCCGACCGACCGTCTTGAGTCTCTCTGGCAATCTTGATTTGTTCGCTCGCAATCACAGGCTGAACGGTAGTTCAAGCCCTGTGTTAACGGCGACTTCTCTTTCTTATGGGAAAGCCAAAAATTCGACCCCCCACAGAATCAAAACCCCTGACCCGATTGAGATAAAATTTGGCAGGGT
>Ga0209671_1004449_pt1 | contig 13894 bp, 8 predicted proteins | sample WorMetHERISLAND2_2_FD_187401 | JGI IMG/M metagenome (GOLD analysis project Ga0209671, IMG submission 187401) | Marine gutless worms symbiont microbial communities from Max Planck institute for Marine Microbiology, Germany - Olavius geniculatus... | ecosystem: Host-associated > Annelida >... | reverse complement strand
GCAAGCTTAGATATGGCATTATAAACGTCACTGCAACTAATAACACAATCACTGTACATACTATCAGAGTTAATACCATTTTCCACTTCATCGGATATGTCATGCAGGACACTATGATCATAAGGCACACTACTATACAAGTCCTCATACCTCAGAGCGAACCTCTCAGCAATGGACGCCTCACTAGCACAGTCATCAACAATTTTACAGTTGAGTGCTTTCATTGACCGAATTTTATTAATATCTCGCACTGTTTAGTGTTTAGCCACAACATCGCGTACCAACCTTCAAGGTCCTCAAAGGTCGATAATTTTTATTTCATCTGAAAAGACGCATGCTACTTCCTATTACTGATTAATAGTAACCTTGGTTCTATCTATCACCGTTTCCGAGATATGATCAGTTTGTCATTAAAAACGCACGCTTTTTTTCTACCCCCTACATTCAACCCCAAATTTGAAAATGTTCTTCTTGCACCACATCCTCAAAATTTTGTACACAGAAAGCCCCGTCACAAGGCTAATTATTCGCGCAAAAAGTTCTTTTCTTACCACCTAACACAATACATCACAATACATCCGTTACAGACAGACGACGAACGACAGACGACAATCGTGCCATAAACCCCTACAGTAAGCTTATAGCTGTAGCGCGTCAAAAATTGGGGCTGTCGGAAATTTGTCGGAAAATTTTTCTTCAAAAAATGCAAAATTAAGGGCTAAAAATTCCCATTTTAAAAAAATAAAAGGCAAAATTAAAATTTTGAGCACTCTGTCGGTGCCGGAAATTTGCAGCTGCATGTCTAAAAAACTGTAACTTACGGACGGCCGCATAAGTTCGTATTATGTAGAATATGATCGAAAGGGCGATAAAAATACGTCTAGCAATGTCACTAACCGAACTTGACGGACATCTCCCGACTAATGCCTCCAAGCAATATCTGCACTGCATGGCTTGTATGAATACTGAATCGACTACTTTAGGGCTGCGCCATCTGCAGATTATTTAACGAATACTTGAGGAATCATCTACATCGACATGAGTATCTTGTTAGTGGTAACACCAGAGAACAATTTTGAAGCAATTTCGTATACACGCAAACAATATACTATAGAGCACACGAAATTCGTGCCCTTTCCTCTTTCTTTTTTCCTTTCCCTTTCCATTTTCTTTCCCCTTTCCCATCCGCTTTCTATTCCCTTTACCTTCCGCTTCCCCTTCCCTTTACATTGCCTTCCCTCTTCCCTTCCCCTTTCTTTTTTTTCTTTTTTCCCTTATCCTTTCCCCTTTTCTTTTCGTTTCCGTTTCTGTTACTCTTCCCTTTTCTCCTTTTTCCTTTCTTTTCCCCTTTTTCCTTCCCCTTCCCTCTACTTTCCATTTCTTTTCTCTTTCCCTTTCTTTTCCCTTTTTACTATCCTTTTTCTTTTTTTTCCCTTTTCCTTTCTCTTTCTTGTTCCCTTTTTACATTTTTCTTTCCGTGTTCACGTTCGTGCGTTTAACAGTTTTGAGGCGTCATATTCTCCATAACGGTGCAAAATAGACGCATGGTCACTATGGACCACCCATAGGAAGTCGACTCCTGAGAGTCGAATGGTCACGTGACCGATGACGTCACGTGACCTTAAAAGGTTAAGTTTGTGACCCCATTATCTTTGAGGCGCCATATCTCCATAACGGTGCAAGATAGACGCATGGTCACTATGGACCACCCATAGGAAGTCGACTCCTGAGAGTCGAATGGTCACGTGACCGATGACGTCACGTGACCTTAAAAGGTTAAGTTTGTGACCCCATTATCTTTGAGGCGCCATATCTCCATAACGGTGCAAGATAGACGCATGGTCACTATGGACCACCCATAGGAAGTCGACTCCTGAGAGTCGAATGGTCACGTGACCGATGACGTCACGTGACCTTAAAAGGTTAAGTTTGTGACCCCATTATCTTTGAGGCGCCATATCTCTACAACGGTGCAAGATAGACGCATGGTGACGATAGACCATTTATAGTAAAGCGGTGGTGACGAATTGAATGGTCTCGTGACTGACAACGTGTTAAGGATGCAAAGGATGACAGTAACATTGCTGCTGTAGGCCTACAATTTAAAATTAAACTTTTTGATTTTTTTTACTAGTCTAAGCAGCTCACTGATTATGTTTATACGCACATATTATACTGTAAACTATCGAAATGCATTGGACAGACTCCGTGTTTGTATAAACATTATCTTGTTGGTTATCATGTTGACGTTTCACATACAAAAATTGCAATTTGATGAATATAGGCCTATATAACTTAATTAGCCTAGTAACCATTACTATTTCAACCTATGAGTAACAAAGACAATGTTGAGCACCGGTACTAAAGTAGGCGTAATGCACAAGAAGCCTAGTTGTCGCTAGGGAGATACGGCGACTAATAGGTTAAAAATTGCGGCCAAACTAATCAAGCATTTGAGCGGATCCAGCCATAGCGACGCACATTAGATGCAGCTATCGGCGGCGTTGCAGATGCTGTTGTCATAGCAACGACGTTCTACAGTACATGCAATTTATATGTCATCCAATAACACTATACGCCACGACTGCGGGTGGCTCATATCTTGTCTCTGAACAAGCCCAATAAAAACCTCCGTTACGTTTTTGTCCAACACTCACAAGTCTCACATACTTTTTAAAACTTTCAAAAATTCGTGAAGTCCTGTAGGCTTATATTCTCCATTTACATTTCCCAAATGCGTCGCTACACTCACGCTCACGCAGTTAAGGTGCAGTGGAATATTCAATAATCACTTGATTGCCAATTATTGTCCAGAGAGTGTACTAATAAAAGAATGCCGCTCGGTGAGCAAATTTCCCTCGAATCAAGACGTCAAAAAAAGAACAAAGTACTCCTTAAAACTCGTCATTTTACCGCCATTGGCTCGTCTAGCGTCAAAACGGTTGCGAGTAGGTACAGACTTGCTGCTTATTATAACAAGGGTTATTGAAAACTTTAAAAACTTTATTTCGCCATGGCGACAGCAACGCAAAACATATAAAAGCAAAAACAAAGAACACAAAACACAACACAAGCACACAACAGGAATAGTAAAAAAAACTACAAAGTAATGACAACGAAAAACCTTTACATAATAGTTCGTCAGAAGCAAATGCATTATACAGAAAATGCATAAGAGTTGACCGTAGCCTTCGCAAAAAAAACAATTCTCCGAGCATCAATTTCGGTGGGTAACGGTCGATAGCCCATAAAATGCAAAATGCCATTTATGCAGCTAACATCACTTACACCAAACAGTTTCCAGAAAATAGCATGCCAACTGTGAGATAATGAACGCTCTCAACTCCATACAGTAAAATGATAATGAACGCTCTCAATTCCATACAGTAAAATGAGTTTGCAATAACTATGAAATAAGTGCATCATCACTGTTTCACACATAACACCTTTACACTTGAGGAATAAACCATTCACTGATCTGAAAAATTTAGACTGTGACTCCACAAAACTAAGCTTAGGCCTAAACATTTTGCTGATACGATATATAGGCGCCTAGATATTTAACAGTTGATACAAACTGCAAGTCAACTCCATAAAGCTTAACATTGTTACAGATCAATGACCTTGAACGACCTTGAACTCTCAAAGTACGAAGTTTTAGTAACTTTTTGCGATTCTATGCTGCAGCGCGCTCTTCAGGAGTAAATTGTGACGAAATGGCTAAAGATAAACCAAAACAACTTGCACATAAAATTTAAAAGTTTGGCTCATTAGGTTTAAGGGGTCCTCCGTATTAGAACGTCAGTTATGGGTGCCCCTTCAAATGTGCTAACATCCACTAATTTAGCTGCCAAAAAACAGTTGCAGACACACATAGATTTGTTGCTTGCCGTAACAAGCACTGCTGCTTTTAAAGAGTACCAACACTGATGACCTTGAACGACTTTGAGATTTAAAAAGTGGGGTTTTAGTGAATTTTTTACGGTTTTAGGCTGCAACGCATATTTCAGCAGTGAACTGCACCAAAATTACAGGAGATAGACCAAGACAATCTACGTATGGTGTTATAGAACGTAGATTTTAACTGTCTTGAGTTTCAACTTTCCACGTTTTAAGAGTTCTTCGTACAGAGGGTCTCAAATTTTTGTACCTTTTCAAAACGCATTGTCATTTTATTGCACGTTGAACACTGATTTTCCAGGTGGCAGCACCGACGCTGTCGCGCGTTATGCCAGCTTTGATCAAATTACTTTTTCTATGCAGTTTGAATAGTATTAGCTTCACAGCAGTCGCAGTGCAATGCCGTTTCGTCGAGTCTTTTCTGTTTAGTAAGTGCTGTAATAGCAGTAGCCGTCGTAGTAGATTCCGCCGATCGCCTCGCACTCCGAGCGTGGATAGGCGAACGACTTGTTACGATAACACACGCCATCATGCTTGTAGCCGGCGACGCAAGGGCCACTGTAGAAAACCCCGAACACGAGGGCAACGACGACGATGCTGACCACAATCCCAGCCGTAGAGACGATGTATGAAGCACGTCCGAGCTTGCGAGCATTCAGCGGGTCCGACACCGCCGTGTCTCTCGCATTCACTGCAAACACACACAGCACTGAACTGAACTAAACTGACACGATGTATTTTTTAATGAACTGACCAATGCGCAAGCATTAATGCATTACAGTAGACACCGTCTAACGGCGTCGGTGGCCCACGTGACTACGCTCACGTACGCGTCAACCAATGACCGGTTCGCCCTGCTTCCTCAATGGTCAGTTCGGTTAATTAAACCATGTCAGTTCAGTTCTTTTCAGTTACTTCGCTTCGTACGCGTTCTAAGAAGACAGTGGAGGTACGCAAGCTAAGAGGATGTGCAGTATGCTGCCTTTGTATTAGCTTAGCAATTAAAGGTAGACTATCTGCTGCATGTAAATTTACTACTAACCTGCCAGGAGAAGACCGATCAAACCGAAGAGGCAATTGCAGAACCAACACACAAAGCACGCATAAATCACAGCACCAGTGAACGTCTGAGGAACATGGTAGATGACGGGCGCTGGTTGAGTTACCACGGTCACCTGCTGCGGCAGCTGGGTAGGTGCCGGAGTGCCGTATCTTTCTGTCCCGGGGTATCCTGCACCTGATGGCGGGGCGTAGTACGGTGCGCTCGCCATGATCGGGGTCGTCGCCGGGTACGGTGAACCGTATCCCTGAGATGGCGGCGGGTATCCAGCGGACGGCGGGTATCCCTGGGAAGGCGGAAGGTATCCGGTCTGCTGGGGTGCTAATGTCGCAGCGTACTGCGGTGGCGGCGGTTGTGAAGGTGGAAGTTGCTGCTGACCGCTGTCGCCATGCATCTGGTCGTACAGTTTGTTCTCAGCCTCCATGACGTTCTGCGTCGTAACATCCCACAAAACAACTGATATCACATTATTAATCGTTAAGAAGTTTAACGATCAATACAAAATTACTTTAATCGTTAAAATTTCCGTTCAAGTTATACCGATATACAAGGTTATTGTAAATACAATGATATCGTGAGTACACTGTGTCCAAAAAAAACATCCCACATGGTGATTGTCTATATCTTCGCCAAATATTAACAGATTTTCAAAATCCTTTCACTGATACATTCTCTGGACAATTAGCAATAAAGAAATTATTAAATATCCCGCCATGCGTTAACTAGGCCTATGTCGCTACGCTATTTTGTGAAATATAAATGCAAGAAAAACTAGCAATCATAAACAGCAAGCGTGTTGGTAAACAGAGTACACTTTCAGCAAAAATGCAGTGAATGATCTGTACGATGCTAGACTTTGTTAGATCTGTTTATTTAGATATCTGGCATATTGAACGATATGTTTGTTTTTGGCCCTTGTGGTTTAGCAAGCATACCATTTCATAAACATGAAATGTTTATGATCATGATCATGTTCTCTCCAGTACGCGTATGCTTTTGTCTGCTGGTTTCATGCCTTTGGTCGGTGCTGCATGTTTCTCAATTCTCTTTTAGTAACATTTCCGCTGTTTCCCCATTGCAGTTCATCTTCAAAAATTTTGCCAGTATTCTCCAAAAACTTTATTTTTTAAACCGGAACAACTTCCTTATCAGAGCTTTGTCTCCACTACTAAATGGCACATTATATCATCGATATATCGTCAGTGCATTAAAAATTATAATTTACACATTATCATCTGCTTTTGTTTACAAACATTAGAAATGTATGTATCACTAAACACAGTTTAATTTTTGTATAAAAATTAGTAAAAAGTGTTTCAGAAAATGATTTTTTTGCATATGTATTATAATGATTTTAGTGATTTTTGAAAATTCATGTTTCTCATGGTAGTGTAGCAACGCAGTTAAAATGTGGTGGGATATTTAACAACTAATTTGTTGCTAATAATTGTCCACAGTATGCGCCAGTGAAAGAATTTTGAAAATCGGTTAATATTTGGCGAAGATATGGAAAATGACAAAGTAGGACGTTTTTGGGGGACACAGTGTAGTGACAAGCATCTAAAATTGTCTAAGTCATCTGTCCCCTCCTTCCCGAAAAAGTCAGTGCTTTTGTCTTTCTGCAAAACTAGGTTAGAAACAATAATTTATGTAACTTTCAGTGAATCTGTGAAAGCTTAGCCTTACAGCTCAATAACTACAAGAATTTGCTAAACAAGAAAATGCATCCTCGTTGGCAGTTAGATCTACCGCTAAAAATAGCTTTCTATCGAAATGATAACGACTAGGCTAATTATTTTTACTAATCGTTAATTTTTTGCAAAATTAACTGTTAAAAAATTTTAATTGTTACCGTTTATGCGTGTTAGTAAGGAAGATTGAAACAAAGTCTACGTGTTCACCTGCTGCGTATAGGCTACGTGTACTAACGCAATAATTTGCGTAGAGAGTATAGGCCTGCTGTTGAGAATTCAGTCGAACCAACTCTAGCGTTACGAAGCGTCAACAGTGAGACTATAGCCCACATGGTGTAGCAAAAATGAATAGCTTTTTAACGCATTTAATACTACTGTAGTTACGATTCAAAAGTCGGTTTTAAAGTCAGTTTTCAGACGTAGGCCTAGAAAAATCACCGCACAACATTTTTACGACTGTGTCATTGACTGCTTGCAATGCGCCCAAAATGTCTCAAAAATTAAAACTTAAAACATCTTTGTCTATGAAGATACAGCTCTTTGATGTTTTAATGCTGGTCTGCTGGAGTTTCTCGAGGATGTTATAACGGCTTTTGACTTCAACGTGAGTGAGTGAGTAGTGTCTTAACGGGACATCAGCACAAAATAGGCCATTCACTGTGCCATAAATGGTTAGGCCTACAACCAGTTGAAAGCAGTATATAAAGCAAGGTTAAAACACTTGCTAAGATCAAGGCTATTACGCTAATGTAAAAGCAACATTATATACAGATGTAAAAGTTAATATCTTTAACAAAAGCGATGATGTTGCCAGGTGCAACATTTTCAAAAAACATCTTTAAGTGACTTCAACGCCGTTTGTTTATAAGTTTATTCCATGGCAGCGAGTAGCCTATGCAGTTAATTTGTTGAAAATGTTAAGCCAATCGTGGAAAAACTATAGCACCGGCAACTAACTTTTACAGCTCAAAGCATACTACACAGATTTTGACATAGGGACGTTTAGCACCACAAAACCTCGAAACAAATCTCCATCAGGAGATTTAGCCATTTGATGTGAAGGAAGTCAGTATAGTTCCGTACTTGTCAAGTTTATTTAAAGTTTTAAATGCGTTTCTGCAGGCTCAGAAAACCGCCTAAATTGCTCATAATCACTATCATATTGTGTTCAGAAATGATATAGACTTAGCATATCTTATCAGCATCGACGAAAACCGACAATTTTCATTATATACTACATGTGTTGACACTTGGGTTGCGAAAACGGATATGTCTTAAGACCTTTGCCGAAAGCCGAAACCGAACTTGAGAGGTTTGGGTAATATAGGATCCGGTTCCAGATACTTGGACGGCAGATGAAGAAGGGACGCTTCCTCAACTGGGTCCGTGTTCTGACGACAAAAGCCGCATAAGTATACTGTTGTCTTCAGAGCAGAGACGGTGAAAGGGCCTCTCGTACTTCCTCCTTGCATGGGGAGCTCACGTATGCTCATATGCTCAAGAACGTCATGCAGCCTAGAAAAAAATTCTAATTTTTGTTAAATATATTTAAAATATAAAAAAAATATAAAAAATAGACATGCAAAAGTTTCACCCAAAATAGACAAGTCTATTACTTTTTGTTAATGTACATTGCACAGTAATCTGTGACGTATTAATTTACGGCCTAAGTTCATTTTTCTAAAAAAACAACACAAAGCTGATATTTTGAGTTTCCAAATTTTTAAAAAAGTAGGGAAATTTGTGGCTTTTACAGTTCTACTAAACGTCCAAAAGCCAAAAATGTTTCAGCTTTAGGGGAAGGCTTTATTTCCCTGTCCCCCTGACTAGGGCCCCGCTGGGGGCACTGCCTCCAGACCTCTGTTATAAAAGCCCCACAGTAGTATTTAGGAGTCCTCCAATTCTCTAGCGCCAGTCAGCACTGGTTCAGAGTTGGATCACCTTGTATAGCATTAACCAAACAATCAGTAAGCTGTCTGCAGACACCTGCGTGGCTAACGCTGTTGACTTGAAGGCCGTCGAAGCGTGTCTATCTGTGAAAGTCACGTAGGCCTACGTCAAACAATCAAACAATCAGTCAAATTATAAGCCTAACCACTTACAAAAGTGATCAGTGGTGTAGGCCTACAACAAAACTCTAATACTAAGATAAAACCTAAAGATACACACATTTCCAAAAAATATAGATAAAACGTGAGTCGGTTTTTACGCACGACAGCATATGTACAGGGTGTGCCAAAAATGACCTAACTTGTTTTTGTCAGAACTTCGTCAAATCTCCACCAAATTTGATAATTTTTGGCACACGGATAGCCAAGACGATAAAATTATGTAAGGCACACGCATTGTCTATCTCGCTTAATTTATGTCAACGCACTACCGTGCAAAACGCAGATGCTTTAAAATGTTACATTACACGGTGATTATCAGTATCAAAGATTGCTCATTTGTGCATTATCAGTTCCACAAAGGACAGCATGGGATTTAATAATTTTGTGGTATTGAACATTTTACGCAAAAAACAGCAGACAACAAAATGACTGATTGATAAGCTTAAAACACATTTTTTCCATGAATGAGTAATGTGCATTTTGATCAGTTGATCGTTAATGCCGCTGTCAGCCGTGGCGTCGTCAGAGGCGTCATTTTAGTAAATCGTTGGGGGTCTCAGTGATCCTTGGGGTCTAAGTCTGTGTAACGTAATGTTTTTGCAGCAGTAACATTGTTTCAAAGGTACGATTTACAGAGAAAAAACCAAAATCGTAAATCCTTGGAGAGTCCGTAGACTCTTCCAGCCCCCCTCCCTAAATGACGCCCCTGCATCCCGTCTAAGTCATTGTGTACACTTTGGACACAAATTTTGATAATTTGGAAGCATGTTGTTACAAAAATTTATAATTCTGCTAAGTAAATCACATTTTAGATTATTGCGTGCTTAATTAAGTCGTCAGCTCTTTTACGGAGACAACAACTGAGCACTATGCAACAATTTGGTGGTGCGTTGACATAAACTAGGTGAGATGGACAATGAGTGTACCTTACATATTTCTATCATCTTGGCTATCTGTATGCTATAAATAATCAAATTTGGTAGAAATTTGACGAAGTTCTGACGAAAAAAGTTAGATCATTTTTGGCACACGGTGTATATATATGCTATCGCAATTCCGTCTGTCTGTCGGTCTGTCTGTCCGTCATACGCGTGGATCAATTAAAAACGGTGCAAGCCAAGATTACCAAATGTTTAATGTCAGCTCCCGGGAAGACTCTAGTTTCAGGATCCGCATTCTGCAAAACCTTCTCATAAATTTGAAAGGGATCACCCTGAGCGAAAAACGCTAAATGAGTGAGGAATAAAAAATAGCGATTTTCAGCCAATAAGTCGTTGCACCTCAGAAACGGTGCGAGATAAGGCCAAAGTTAAATTAGCCTAATCATTAGGCCTAATAGGTAAAAAGTCATACAGGTGCTTGCGATTGGCACTGAACGTCGGATGACATGATTGAACACCAAAATAGGGGTTTTATTGATTGTTTTTGCGTCTACCTACATAAACTCTTACCAGAAAGAACTGCGCATGAATACAACCTTAGGCAAAGACGGCATGATCTAACGCTACATGTTAAAACAGATTAGGCCTATAAAAACTTCCTATCCAGGATGCTTTTTAAAGACATTTATTAGAACTGTCACTCACGACACTTATTTTATTATTCTTTGTTTATTTTATTTTACTATTTTTATATTTTTAAACTGCATATTATGTTCTACTGCGCTTTACCTTCATCATGTAACCTACACACTGCTAATACTTGCGTAATTCATTGTAACCTACGTAGCGGTCTGTCTATACGCTTGAATTAAACGAATATTGTATTGTATTGTATTGTAGATAGAACATAGACTTGCTGGTTACCGTAACAAGAACTGCTGATATGCTTTTAATGGGCATCAACGTTAATGACCTTGAACGATCTTGAACTTCTCAGAGGGTTTTAGTGATTTTCAGAGATTTTCGGTTGCGGCGGCAGCGGCGCACACTTCAAGAGTGAATTGCGACGAAATGGCTGGAAATAAACCGAAGACAACCTGCGAAAAGGAACTGCTATAGGGCCTATAGTCTGTTGCACGTCTTATGAGCATTAGCTCAGATTTCTTGTTTCTATCAAACCTCACAAAGCAGAAAGCTCTATAGGCCTAGCTATAGAAAGCTAGCTAGCCGATGCAAACACTCCCTGCTTATCGCGCGACTCGATTTCCGCATTAGAATAGGCCTATAGGCCTATATGCCTATACATGTACCTACATGTACTCACAGTTAGGCCTACAGGTGTATATAATAAACCTAACCATCCGTGAGCCCAGTTTGTGAATTTATCATTTTTTTTAACTGTAGGCCTAATATTTCTGCATTAACTATACACTTAATATGATTATATAGCCTTGCATCATCTGCAAAAAGATAAATTTTAGTAGGCCTATCTTCCCCGCATGACTCGATTAAGTCATTGATGTAAATAATGAACAAAACAGGCCCAAGTGTTGAACCCTGAGGGATGCCACTGAGAACATCGGATCACTGTAACATATAACTTCATCAATCTTAACTTTTTGTTTTCTACCGATAAGAAAAGACTCTATCCAAAACATTATTTCCTTATTTACCTGATAACTATATAACTTGCTAAAAAGTCTGCGATAGGGAACTTTATCAAATGCGTTCTCGTAATCTGTAGGCCTATAAATGACATCAATTCTACCTTCTGATTCTAAGAACTTGGCCCAGTCATCTAACATAGATAATAACTGAGTAACTGTAGATCGGCATGCTTTTTAGAAAACCAAACTGTCTATCAGAGAAATACATTTGGCTGATAGTATTCATTCTGACATCATACTTTATCTTCATTGCGACTAGATCATTTTTATGACGAAAAAGACTGACAAGACATAATTCTGCTTTATGATAAATAAGTAAATGAAAGAGTAAAAACACTGTAAACGAATATGTCTAGGCCTAAGCCACAAAAGTCATGCTGGTTATAGTATCGCTCTAACTGCAGCTACAGTACGTATGGCGCGCGCCTGCACAAAACGTCTCGACGATACGCATGGCCCGAGGCCAGAGACGAGACCTACTGGGCCGAGACCGAGACATATTGCTCCGAGACCGAGACGAGACCCGAAACGCATAGGTCCGAGATCGAGACCAGACCGAGACGTTGAGGATTTTGTCCAAGACGATCGACCGAGACGAGACGTTAGTACGTCTCGAGACCGTCTCGAAACCGAGACGTCTCGACCGAGACCACATCTCTGGTCTATTGTAACCATGCGTTTATCTTGCACCGTTATGGAGATATGGAGCCTCAAAAGTTGGACGAAGGCACACACGCTCGGACGGACGGGAAGGATGAAATTTGCCGTGTCGTTTTACTTCTTTATCACACCGTATCAGCGTGGGCGTGTCACATATTTGTTTATATTTATATTTTAAGTGTGCAGATTTTATGCGTTTTTTGCTTTTTGTCCTATTATTATTGCGACTCCATTAGCTTGTTCAGTGGTTAAGAACGTAAGGTGGGTTCGTAATTTCGTATTTACGTTGATGTGTATATTTGACTTGGTTATGGCGACTATGCCGTATGCTTGTTAACATTTGCGACCGTGATTTAATTAAGACCAGTGCTATGATCACGAATTCGTGATCGCGACCGACCGACGGCAGCCGTGATCACGGCAGCTAGCAACTGATGAGATCAACCTTAGCAAGGTACAATGCCAAAGTATCACGCCTTCATACCAGTCGGCCAGTCAAGCCTGGAAGCACTAGGTTCGAATTCATAACCAATGTTGCAACCTTAATTTGGGTGTACATCTGTGGCTACATAATTGTACGAAATATCCTTAAATTTGCATGCTAAAAATTTAATAGCTAACAAAACTGAATAAGCTGCAATAACTAACCCTAATCACTAGCGCCACCTTTCTAACGCCACCTTTCTTATCTATGCCCATGCCCATCGATTTTCTAAAAATAGCTAACCACTGTATTGGCTCTTGCTATTGGCTGGCGTGATCATAGGCAATCGGCAGTCGCGATCACGAATTCGTCAATTTAATTAATTTATGTTGCAATTATTGTGATTTAATCGATTACTTGTCGTGGTAGTGTTGTCAGAATGTCAATATGTAGTCGACATTTTGGCGACGATTGCGCACAGATTTCAGCAGCCTGTGCTAGGTTGTGTTAGAATCAATGCTTAGCTGTACTCTTGATGAGATAAATTGTTAGTAGGACTATACTCATTGCATACAGAGCAAATGTATGATTTGTGACAGCTGGTGTGAAGCCACTGCAGCATATTTAGTGGATGCTGTACAGTTAAGAGGATGTCAGACGAACGACAAAGTCGGCCGACTTTTGTGGGCGTGGTTTAGTTGCCCGACAAAATTGACCGACAAAATCAGCGAACCATGACACACGGCCGATACTTTCGTCTGCTACTTCATACGATATCAGATAGCACAACAGCAGAATGCAGATCGCAAAATAATACTTGCATCACTTTTTCTGCATCTAATGAATGAAAATAAATAACAAACACAATAAATAACTATTTAAAATAAGTATTCATCTTCCATTGTAAACAATCACCATGGCAACATAAACAAAATTTGTTGCCCGATACACAAAAAGTCGGCTGACAAAATTGTCGAAGATAGAACATGCTCTATCTTGGCCGACAAAATTGGGCGATTTTGTCGCCGACAAAATTGGGCAATTTTTGCATGACACATGACAGATTTTTGTTGGGCGATTTTGTTGGCAGATAAAATTGGCCGATTTTGTTCATTTGACATCCCCTTTAGTTGTTAGTTTTGTTAAATAAATGAAATTTGGGGTTTGGTTGGGGTTACGATTAGGTGGCATTGACATCTGTGTCTAAGTAAATCTCTGTATTTGTTGCATGATGTTTATGCCAAATAGTTAAGTTATTTTTAGAATGCAAAAATTGCTGTAGATTTCGTGCATAATAATTGCGGTTTCATTTACACATTAAGTTTTATTTCAAGATGTTACATAATTTGCTCATCAGTACAAATTATTTCTCTGATTGTGCATAGTAGACATTTTCAGTTTAGTCAACATTGAAATCGTGTGTGAAGTATGTAAAAAGTGAACAAAATTGAAAAAAAATAAAAGTAATAAAATAAAAAAAATAAAACAGTAGGAAAT
>Ga0209671_1004448_pt1 | contig 13895 bp, 9 predicted proteins | sample WorMetHERISLAND2_2_FD_187401 | JGI IMG/M metagenome (GOLD analysis project Ga0209671, IMG submission 187401) | Marine gutless worms symbiont microbial communities from Max Planck institute for Marine Microbiology, Germany - Olavius geniculatus... | ecosystem: Host-associated > Annelida >... | reverse complement strand
AACACATGCTATTAAGTGCTGATTCTCTAACGATTATTTTTGTCAAAATCTATTGCTATTGAACCAGGACTGTTGGAGTTATTGCAAAAGGTAGCAGGGGTCCGGTTTTTTTTGAGACACAGTGTAATTCCTGTAACCATAATAAGACTACTCATATGGTGCCATAAAATATCTTAAGATAAATACAAGGATGCCTGACGAAACATGTTAAATGGACAAAATAATCTCAATAATGTCTACAAGAAATTTGAGCTAATGCTCACAAGATGCGCAAAAGCCTATAGCAGTTCCTGTTCAGTAGTTTAGCTGAAAATTGGGGTGTTCACGCTAAGTTAATACACAAATACCAAATTCTCTATCTGGATCGCATAATGATAGTTCCATGGCGCCACCTTGTGAATGATATAGACTTGTGTTGCAGCCCAAAATCGCCAAAAAATCCATTAAAACCTTATTTTAATGTTCAAGGTCATCCAAGGTCATTGATCTCAGTGGCAATCGAGAGCCAGTGTACGACTTCCTATTAGTGATTAATAGTAACCTAGGCCCTATCTCGCACCGTTATTGAGATACAGCAACTTATTGGCTAAAACTCGCAAATTTTCCCCATCTCCCCCTTTCATTTAGCGCCCTCGTTTGGGGTGACCCCCTTTGAATTTATGGAAAAGCTTTACAGTTCCTGAAACTAGAGTTTTCCAGGCAGCCAACGGTAAAGATTTCGTAATTCTAGCTTGCACCGTTTTTGACTGATCCACCCGTGTGACAGATAGACAGACAGAATTGTGATGGCTAAGACACGCTGAAAGCAGTAGCTGCTTTTGCACGTAAAAATGCTTTAACGTTATGCTTTCGAGGCTACAGTCTCATTAGCCTATTGCTCAATCCAGCCCTGGTCATGCAGTTTATGACAGTCCCAAGCTGTGTGTGTCTTGGCAGAGTTCGGCGTGTTTACCTGCTCGGTTAACTTCCCAGCACGGCAGATGTCATTCATCAGCCGACTGCGAAATAACTACTACACCTGCCAATACTTCATACTGTGTGACTCCGACGGTGATGGACAACAACAACAACACCAGGCTAGTGAGGATTTCAAGACTGAATCAACAGAATGTCATCTTCTTTGGACACCCGCTGGACCTGTACTATTCTGGTACTACTGCTATTACTCACACTGCTACTGAACTACTAAACTACTAGTACAACTACTGCATATCCGCTTTCCTTGTTGTTGTTGTCTGGTACTGCACCTTATACAACCACTACTGCTGCTGCTGCTGCAATTACTATACAGGGTGGGCCAAAAAAGTAAGCTATTGTACTTTCTTCATATCTTCGCTAATTATTGACCAATTTTCATAATTTTTCCACCAGTAGACTCTGGAAAAAATTTGCTACTGAATGGCATGCACACCACACATATTATTTCACTACACTACCTTGTAAAATATAACTATCCAAAAACGTACAATATCTACAGATGGTAATAAGGTCGAATGGTAAATTTTTCAAGTATTTAAGTAAAATGTTGAATATAAGTTATAATAAGTGTCAAAAATGTTCTTGTGTAGCTACGGAGTAAGTTTTCATGTTTCAAAAAATTGTGCACAACTTGTACGGCTGCGCAATTAAAATACATTGCTCTGTATGCTCATGCAGTTAACTGAGCAAGATTGCAGCCATCAACCAGCATTAGTGTACGTTGAAAGTTAGTGCACAGTATAATCGTTCAAATTATTTGAAAAACTGTTTAATATGTCCTCAAATGTTTTTGACACTATAACTCATATTTTGACATTTAAGTTATATACTTCAAAAATTTACCATTAGACCTTCTGTCCATTTGTAGTTATTGTATGTTTTGGATGTATATATTTTACGAGGTAGTGTAGAGACATAATAAGTGTAGTGTGCATGCCACCGAGTATCAAATTTCTTACACAGTCCAATGGTGAAAAAAAATTTGTGAAAATTGATTAATATTTAGCAAAGATATGGACAAAGTGCAATAGCTTACTTTTTGGCCCACCCTGTATATCCACCAGTAAGTGCTTGTCTTGTTGTTGTTGTTGCAGTGTACTTGAGTGACTTTGCGCCACGTCTGTCGTTTTTTCCCGCAGATCTTCCATACATCATCGATATGTCTTGTCGGTATCCTTTGCAGCAGTAACAGTTGTAGTAGAGTGAGTATTAGTTTGTAGTATTAGTTCTTGTTCTTGTTACTGTTTACATAACGTTTCGCAGCAGATGTTCATTTTTTCAGCATGTAATCTCCGAAGAAACTTTCCACTTAATCAGAGATGAATCTAATTTTTGAGAAAAAAACTAGGCACCCATACCAAAGTTACCAAACATTTGGGGGCGAAAAACGTCCAAATTCAGTGCAATTAATAACAACTTTAGTCTTTATGGCAAATAACACCTGAACAGAATAAGATGTCAGCAAATGGAGAATGTCATTATGGCATTGCAAACTACGATCTCCCCTGTGAATGAGGACAGATTGACGAAAGATAGGACCAGGGTTTGAAGCCACAATGCCACATAGGGTGGCTGTTATACTGTTGTTGTTGCTAGTTGTCATGATAAAATCGTTAACCCTTTCTGTGCAGTTATCTGGTCTCACTGTCCGGTGCGCTGGCAGTACTGAACGTGGTGCCATGCTATGCTCTAGATGGTCAATGGATACTCTGTGCATTCACAGAGCTGGCTATCAAGCGTTATATTACTGATCAGTGGTTACGTGGCGCCATCTACAGGACAGTTATTACCACTGGAACTTTGCTGGTGGCCGCTAACATTGTTGTAGGACTCTGGACACTTCTCGCTAGCTAGCACTAGCTTAATTATAACAAGTACCACAAGTACCGTTGTGATTTGGTCAAAAGCGGAATTGCTCGTTTCTATTCGCCAGGTGCCAGGAGAAATTTGCAATTGCATGTTTTGCCTGGGGGTTCAGCCCCCCAATCTTCCCTTTACCTGGTGGGTCATGAACCCCATCTAACAGTGTGTCAATGACCCCACAAGTGTGCTGCAGAAGCGATTCCACCAACTAATAAATTTAATAATCTGGCTAACAGAGCACACAAGAATGTCCGGAAAAAACGAGGTGCCAACTTATACACTTTGAGGCATTTGAAAACCCACCAAAATTTATCGATCGTAACTGAAAGACGGATGATCAGATCTGAATAATTTTTAGTACGAATATTCCAGACACAACTGGGGATCAAATGACCACTTGTTCCCGTCACACCAAACGTCTGTTTCTGCACTACCTGGGGAAAACAAAACAAGCAATATTGCATTTTTATTCAATGCAATATCATTATTTGATTAAAATAATACACATTTGGCACATTTTGTCGAAATTTCTAGCAATTTGGTCGACAGTTTAACCAACTGTACAGTTGTGCAACTGCTGACAGTAAATATTCGACTTATCGGTTATTTTTAAGCACATGCAGGGATATGCATTGTCTATACATTGATAGCAGTGTTGATAATGTTCTGCTTCAGACTTCAACCAATCGCTTCTCGTGTTCATTGATATTCCTAAACAGAGTACCATAAACTTGCTGTTGCATAGCACTGCAAATACTGTCAAATGGACTGTGATCAGGGCTGTTAAGGGCTACGTATCTGTAATGATTAAATTTACTGATGTTTTTCTTCCTTTTTTATCTCGTGTTGCATTTGTTTTGTTTCCCCAAGTAATGCAGCAACAGACATAAGGTGAGCTAGGAATATGAATGGCCATTTGATGGCTGCTCCAAGTCGTTTTTTTATTGTTTTTGCAACGAAAGTTTCACGTTTTTTAATCATTCCGGAAGGGCCCGTGTCAATCCAAAAACATTCCGGGTCAGAAGTGTGTAAAGCTGGTTCAGCACGGGAGGGTGATTGACGTCACATCGCGTCGACCAATCAAACACATTGTTTATGGTTTGACTGCTTCGCACCAGATTATGGTATCGTGTAGTTATGTTCCGATTCATTTAGTTTTGTGCATTTTACTGTGCATAAACATAATCGTACAGGTGTGGGCATTTATCGGCTTATTAGCCGGCACTTTTGTTTGTTGAGGATTATTTTTTTAGGCAGAAAGCACTTATTTAGTCACTATAGGCAATTCGAATTGTGGGCATGGCTACACCTGTCTCTAGTTTCTCACGTTCTTTTTCATGACCGTTCGGGAAAAGTCCACATGTAGACCGCAACAAATCAGCAAACCTATCCGGAAAGTCATAACCAGTGTATTTGATGCAGGTTGATGCTATGTCGACTTGTTTATTAGGTGAGGTCAGGTCATTGTCATGTTGTTACTATTGGATGGGCGACTGTCTGTGGATAGGTAAATTATTGTAGTGTGTAACCAACTCAACTCATCCTTCTATCCCTAAAGGATAGGTAAATTGAGTACCAGCATGTCTGGATGCCAGTAAGGCGGGGCACATTCACTTGTGTCAGGTGTCAGCTAACACTGATTTCATATGGCAGGTGATGCTCTGTAGCTCTGTGATGGGTTTCTTATTAAGAGCTATATACCTCTGTTAAACTTATTACATTTGTTACAGTTATTGTGCAATTAATACATTGAAAAACTTATTATAATCATATTAAAGGACAACAGAGCAATATTTAAAGTGCAACAGTTCATGAACAAATATACAATGACTAAATGGTAGCAAACTGCATTATTCCTCATTATTATTATTACAATGCAATACTGCTTGTTTAGTACAATTTTAATTTGGACGCTATCTATAGCACTAGCTGGTTGTGCTTCAGAGTACACAGTTAGCCTCAGTTCGGAGCTGTGACACGCTGGATACAAATATCGGATTGGTCGCAAAGACTTTGATTGGTAGATCCCAGACCATCGTCTCAACATCGACATTAGTTGGTGCCTGCCACAGCGCGCAGGTGTCAGCACCAGCGCTGGGTCGTGTTAACTTTGAAAGCGGAACTTTGCATGTCACAAACTCAAAGTGCAGCCGCCAGCGTAAAGCAACTGCACAACACAACCGACAGATATTTCAGTTCTCAAATTAATCTTAATTCTAATTTATTATACAATTCATTCGTGGGTGCTATCGCATTTTTTCACAGTTTTACTTTTTTTTGTTAAAAGTTTACAGTTTATAGTTCTTACAAAGGTAATTTAACTTTTCCATAATTTAGTTTTAGTTCAATTTTGCCAAAGATGACTTGCATGACTTTGAGTCTGTGTGAAGTGCATTTAAACATTACATCTCGCATGTTTGCTGGACGGGTCATGTGGGGTGTGATTTTTACAATTTTCGGCATGTGGGGTCACACTGCAGACAATCGCTCATGTCAAATTTCAAGTCAATTGCTCAAGGGGTTGGGGCTATGGGTGACCACTATCTGTTTCCTAATGGTGTTACGCGCTACCATACTACAATGTGATATGCAATGTTAGTTCTTCTCAGAATACCTCAGTCTGAGCCAGTGCCCAAAAGCAAACTTGTGACAACTAACGTGACAGATACCACTGCCATAAGCCTCAAGCCATAAGTGTCAAGAACTGAAAACACTCGCACAATCTAAAGCTGAGATACTACTACTACTGTTACATCTACTACTACCACACTCTCTCATTCCCGGTCAGGGGGAGGGGGCGGGTGACCGTTCCAGGTAGCTCCAGAGGCGTCGTGGATCTGTTTTAAAGCTGTCTCCTGGCCACGTGTCCCTCCTGGCCTGATTGTGGGCTGGACATTGGAGCACCAGATGTTTCTTCAGCGCCATGACAGTGTGGGCAGATGGCCGAGTCCCAGGACCTGATACGGTGCAGGTAAGCTGCTGCCAACAGAGAATGGCCAGTGCGTACTTCTGCCACCGTGATGCACTGGTCCCTGGACCAATCCTGTTGCCAACGCTGGTAACAGTGTTGTCTACCTGTAAATACTCTATGGACCCTGGCATGTGAATTGCTGAGGTACCTATCCTCAGCGATACTCCATTGATGCCGTTTAAGAGCGTCGGTGGCTGAAACGGAGTGGTTGACTGTGGAAGCATGCTCCCTCGCTTGGCTTCTTGGCCCGCTGCTGAACTGCCTTCCAGGCCCACGTGTGCTGGTATCCATTGGATGTTAACTGCATTCGAAGAGCCAATGGCTGACAGAACAGTCCAAATGGAACAAAACGTAAGGTCTGTCTGGCGTGCAGAACCTTAAGACAAGCGTTGAACGAGGGAATTGGAATCGGCGAGAAATCTGGTGCCCTGATAAGCACTATAGTCCTGGAGGGTGAACACTGTTTGGAGTCCCACCAAACAGGCAATAGCCTCGGCTGTGAAATCAGACACTCCCTGTCCTGCTGGAGTGGCGTCAGTCACACGTAACACACCATGTACAAAAATGGCGAAGCCAGCCCCGCCATGACCACTTGCCGACACCGACCCATCTGTCCACAGGCGGATATCTGCAGGGGTAGAGCAGCGAGAGTACGGGTTGCAGCTGAAGCCGGGCAGTTGGTAATGCCATGTTTAGCTGGTGGTCCTCCACTTCTAGCCAAAAGTGAATTCTTGACACGTCTGTCCACGGTGGGGGCCCAATGCTGTGAGTTCCACTGTGGAGAGGTCAACACCTGCTCTTCTGGCTACGTCCCGTGCAGTCTCGCACCGACATGTCTCGGTATTTGGCTCCGCCTATCGATACACTCCCACCCGCCCCTCACCTGCCCTGACCAGCATTCTGACACACTCCGCGGATCATCGGAAGCATACATTCCTGGACGCAATCGTTGCAGTTTCCTCGCTCCTCCGCTCGCTTCATAATTGACTGCGTAGATCAGTCGTGACCAATCTCGTATTTCAGGCGTACACGCGGACGGTTCGACTAATGCACAGCGTCACGGACTGCACTCCGCGCAGATCGCTCGCCATTGCAACGTCTCTCTCTCTCTCGCCGCCATATGCACTAATAACACTGTGCTACTCGCTCGCTCACTAGTCACTACATCCCAATACAGAGCTGCCCGCCATCAGATCACGGTGTTCGCAGTTGAAACGGGCGACAAAAATAATATAAAACGAGACAAAACAAGCATAGATTAACTTAGTTTATGTATTGCAGTACATGCAAACGCCTGTAGTAAAATGCAACTTTTCTGCACATCAGCGCAAACTTGAAAAAAACTTGTATCCATGACAGTTGTATTGCAGGGGTTCGCCCGTGTGTCATAAAAAAAACAAAATAAAGTATATCGTTTCATTTCGTTTTACTGCAGTTTTATTTAATGTGCGAGCGCCTGAAAAATATGAACAAGCGGTATAAAATTGAACACATGTTACCATTCAACTACGATGAAAAATTTAGGTAAATTCGACACAAAACGACAACACAGTTTTGTGATGTGCTGACAACTACGGAAGACAGCAAAGCCGAGTTCAGAAAAGCATTACTTCACAAGCACACTATGATTATACGACGCGATATAAATTTTCTGCGTGTGCTCAAAATTTTACTCTAATAACAAATCTAAAAATAAAAGATAAAAAATTCCAATAGACAGTCCAGTAATCCGTGCGAGCGGGTGGTGGATTAAGCGCCGAACAGCTCAGTCAGCGACAGTAACTAGGCCTAATCACTGTTAGATTTAATTTGCTGTTTCAGACGCTCGGAAACTGCACAGACGGCTGCATGTCATGTCGGCATTCGGCCCCGACTTCATGTCGTGCTAATTTCTTGTGGACAGCTGTCACTGACAGACGTCAAACACGGACTCGGTTTAATGGAGTCTCTTGTCTGACGGAATTACTTTCCGTCACGTCGATCGATATGTATTACTCGGGTTATTTCTGCGTTCTGTGTTCCTTTGTCTCACTAGCTCTGTTTTTTTGCGATTCTTCCGGATTCATTGTTTGGTGCATGGTTGCAGCGGCCCAGTGTTTTTATCGTATTTTTTTACTTTACGGAATTACGGTCAGTTGTATCAGTGTCCATGCAATCAGACGGTGTAGGTGCATAGTTTGTAACGTTTGTCATAAATCATTCCGGCTATCATAACGTTCATGTCGATTGTGTACTTGGGCTTCGGCTGTCTGTATAACCTGAAAAAACAATAAATTTCAGCTAATGCTCACGAGATGCGCGAAAGCCTATAGCAGTTTCTGTTCGCAAACTGTCAGTCTCTCTCCAGCCATTTCGTCGCAGTTTATTCTTGAAGTGCGCGCTGCAGCCGAAAATCGCACAAATCAATAAAACCCCTCATTTTGGAAGTTCAGGGTTTTTCAAAGTCATCGATGTTGATACGACTGAAAAGCTCGTCACTAGTGCTTGTTGCGATAGGCAGCATGCCCGTGCCTATCTGCAACCGTTTTCACGAAAGACTGGCCAACAACGGTAAAATAACGACTTTCACGAGGGTACCGCTCTTTGATGCCCTAGTGCCCTCTAGCCCCCTGTCCTCCAACAGACAGCATTATCACATTGATGTTTGTCTGGAGGATAACAGGGAAGATTATTAGAACTACCGTTGTGTTAATTACATATGCACACATATAATGGAGTTCTTACAATTTTACGTTTAGCTTGTTTTTTTGATATTTTGTGTTATTCAATGTGCTTCTGTAAAGGTTAAACTTACTGTTCCATTATTATGTGTTTGGGTGCATTCAGCCTGAAAAGGCCGTCCCCGAAATGACCTATACTGTGTCGGGTGGGACGTTAAACACTACTCACTCACTCATCTCTCGTGCGCAGGTTTCTTTAAACCTAGAAAATCGGAACTTGGACCGTCGAAATCTACGTTCAATACTAAATATTTCATATGCAGCTTCTCCATGTATATCTCAATTGATTTCGGCGCAATTCGCTCTTGACCTGTGTCTCGCAGCCCGAAATCGCCAAAAAACAAAACCCCTATTTTGGCATTTAAGGTCATTCAGGGTCATTGAATTTGGTGGCAATCGAGAGCCAGTGTACGACTTCTTATTAGTAATTAATAGTAGCTTAGGCCCTATCTCGCACCGTTTTTGAGATACGGCGACTTATTGGCTAAAAATCGCAAATTTTCCTCCCCTTTCATTTAGCGCCCTCGTTCGGGGTGTCGCCCTTCGAAATTTATGGAAAAGCTTTACGGCTCCTGAAACTAGAGTTTTCCAGGCAGCCGACGGTGAAGATTTAGTGATCCTAGCTTGCACCGCTTTTGACTGATCCACCCGTGTGACAGACAGACGGACAGACAGACGGATGAACGGACAGAATTGCGATGGCTAAGACGCGCTAAAGCAGTAGCTGCTTTCGCGCGTGAAAACAGAGAAATTCGTGCATGCTACGTAACTTGTATATCTCAAACCAGAAACAGCAGGTTCTAACTGATGACGTCACAATAGCAATAGCCATACGTTGTAGCCAGTGAAGGCAGTCCGTAAAGATACCGCGGTACGACGGCGATAATTTATCGTCAGGAATTCCATACAACAGAGCATCACTGCGCAAACCTCCAGCAGCAGCAGCACGTAGCTCATCTTCATCTTCATGCGTCTCCATCACGCCAATAAAATATGCGGGAGTCCGTTCGTCTATTTCTGTCCTTCAAACGGCGCAGTCAGCTTGGCCTTGTGGATCATACGCATCAGATGCTGTCGCAATACACTGTCGATGTCTCCATTCGTTCGCCTCAGCAAAGCTCTCTCTGCTCTCGTCCTGTCTTCTTCGGTCTTGCTGGCGTATATACTGAAAGACGTAATATGCCTAAAATATTTATTGAATATAGCCACCTACATATAGTAATTTGCACAACACGATGACCCGGACAAATGTGCAGTAGACTATGATGTGATGCGATACGAAGATATTCATTTACGTGGCTTGAAAGCTGACTACAGTTAAGGATATTGAGAAAAAATATATTCAAAAACGACTTTAATTTCCCAAGCACGTAATAAAATCATAAGGTCTTAAGAATATTTATTTTATAAGCAAAAAGCAATCAAGCAAATAGGAAAGCAAAAACATTAATACGACGTATTTGAACAGTGTATGCAGCCCGAGTATCAGATGAAAACTTTTCTACCATCGCTACCAACGACTGGTGAATAAAGCTATGTCTTAAAGCATAGAACAGATTTAGATGCACAAGTAACCGAAATTAAACAAAACGCCAACACGCGGGCCATCAGCTTAAAGAGTCAAGTTTCTAACTCACTGTCAACAGGTTTGCTTGCTAAAGACTCGGAATCGGATGGAAAGTTGTTCAAAACATAAAAAGTTGTCGGCACCGAGTAATGACATAACATGCGGCCGTCCGTGCAGTTGCTGGGTGTTGCAGGCGTTGACAGTGATCAGACTGCTCAGGCGTCGACTGAGGCCTAATCATTCACGGTGTCTAAGCCGCTCAGCGCTTAATTTGCCACACACACGTAAACAATAACATATACACTGCAAATACGACAATTTCTTGTCTTTTTGATGTCCGGTGACCTAAACCTTAAACTTTTAAACGATGACGCCAATTTCTAATCTTTTTTATTTGCGAATTATGATCTAATACGCGTTGACAGTGCTTATAAAATAGCCACATAATAAACTTTGTGTGCCTGTAGAGTAGTTTTTTCTGCCGAAGCAGTCGCCTACAAGTAATTTGAGCAAAGCTCACGTGACGCGCGATAGGAGCGGTCCTGCAACCTGGGCAATCGTGTACAGCAACCTATAAAATAATACTGCGTTTTGAAGGAGTACCCAAATTTGAGGCCTCCGTACGGAAGACTCCTTGAATTTAAGAAGTCGAAATTTAAACTGTTAAAAATGGACGTTCTGTGCTAAAAATTTCATAGGCCTACGCAAGTTGTCTAGGTTTATCTCCAGCTGTTTTAGCGGAATTCACTCTTGAAATGTGCGCCACAGCCAAATATTGCAAACAAAACACTAAACCCTAAGTTTAATGCCAAAAATTTCATTCCCATGTTGTCTTGGTCTATCTCCAGCCATTTCGTGGCAATTCATTCTTAGAATGTGCGTTTCAGCCAAAAATTGTGAAACATTCACAAAAAACTTCAAGGAGTTCAAGGTCGTTCAAAATCATTGACGTTAATAAATCTAAAAAGCCCGTCGCCAGTGCTTGTTATGAGAAGCTGTATGTATGTACATAATCTGCAATAGTTTTCACGCTACATGAAGCCAATAGCAGTAAAATAACCACTTTTAGGGGGTACCCCTCTTTGACGCCCGCGTGCGCAGGCTTCCTTGAACTTAGGGAGTCGGGACTTGGACTGCTAAAATCTACGTTTAATGATGAAAATTTTATATGCACGTTGTCTGGGTCTAACTCTAGCCATTTCGGCGCAATTCACTCTTAAAATGTGTGTTGCAGCCTGATATCACGAAAAATTAACAAAATTTCTAATTTTGGCGGTTCAAGGTCGTTTAAAGTCATTGATACTAATAAAATTAAATAGCCCGTGACCAGTGCTTAATTGTTATGATAAGCAATATGTATGTACCTATCTACAACCGTTTTCACACTGGAAGAGCCAATAGCGGCAAAATAACGTTTATAAGAGGGGCACTCCTCTTTGACGCCTTCGTTCGAGGGGTACCTTTTACTCCCCTCACCCAGGGGCACGAAATTTCGTCACGATAGACTAGAGTTTAGGGCAGCGCACAGTAAAAATTTCGTGATCGTAGCTTGCACTTTTATGATACAATACAACAGTGTGTCAAATGGACGGACAGACAGACGGACGCCCAGGCCATGGCTAAGACGCGCGAAGCATTCTGCTATCGCGCGTAAAAATCGATTACTATCCGGGAACGAGGCGTCCAATTAACCGACAGTTGCGGTCGTATAGAGCATCATTAGTGTCATCAACGCGCCGACTGCGGTCGGTAGGCGCACGCTGCGTCGTGGGTGTTCTAATACGGTTTTATCAGCGCGCCCGGCCCAAGACGTAACGAGCAACGCGCGCTGCATATTGGATCGCTTTTCACGCCAATGATTGGCACAACAAATGCTGGGCAATGCAACACTGTTTCGATTGCACCATAAATTTGACGCTTGAGCTTCTAGTTGACTCGCAGCGCAGCCAATAACTGGCGACTATCTGCATGGATCAGTGTTGACGACTTTGTCTTCGAACACACTGTACATTTATTCGGGGTGTGGCTTGGTGTGGTTAGAGCTTTGTATACCGTACTGATACACTTGTGCCTTTTACCGAGCACTATTTTGGTACCGTTGTAAAAACAGGGATGGTACGAGTAACGGCATATTATGAACAGTGTGAGCTCAGATAATTCGTAAATCGCGGAGTGATGCTGACTGGGTGTTTTGCACAGCGAAGAACAAACGACCGTGTTGCGACTGTTCAGTCTGTCAGAGATTAGAGGGAATCAGTGCTGTGCGTATTCGAATTAAAATGATTATCAACACGAACCAACGTAATCGATTAAACTGATCGTGAAGTGGCCCAACTCTGTGGTCAACTGGTAGTAGCTTGTCTCGCGGCCGGTACGACGGTTGATGTAATCCGATTGCAGACTGCATGCGATGTCGCCAAAACTTACACAAGTTGCCGGATCACGATCAGCGCTGCTGGAACGTAGTAGGCGAAAAACGAAAAAATATTGGTGCGCTAATGTTACTGGTAATTGGCAGTTAATGGTATTTTTCAATACAAAGATTTTTATATTATATGATTGTGGTGACAAAAACGTGACGAATATGCATTTAATTTAGTCGGTATACATTAAACAAAATGTCACGTTTTTATTCAACATTTACAAACGTTTTTCTTATTTTTTCCACAAAATGCGTTTTAACGTTTTCCCTATTCCCCTCTAACGTTTATTGCATCCGTGATTGCGGAATTGCAAAGGAGAACTTGGAAATTTCTGGCACAAAATTACAAAAGCGACCAAAGCGGCTAATAAATCATCACATTATTTTAGTCTACTGTCTGGCGTACGTTTAGCGAATGTGACATTTATTTTAAATTTTATTGCCGCGCTACAGCTATGCTGTTGAACGTCTATGGCACGATTGTCGTCCGTCGTCTGTCCGTCGGTCACGGATGTATTGTGACTAAACAGTGCGAGATAAGGCTTAGGTTGTTATTGATCACTAATATGAAGTTGCATTTTGGTTTTCAAATGACATAAAAATCATTGACCTTAAATGACTTTGAAGGGTCATAACGCACTATGGTATGCCAATCAAGCGGTATTGTAGCTAAACAGTAAGTCGTAAGGGTCGGCATTGGTACATCGGATAGGGCGCTGGCGACTTCCTATAGGCTGTCACTAGTAATGATATCTCTACTTGCAGCGGTTTGGCCGCAACTTTCAATGAAAATTTTCAAGCTATAAGTGGTCATATCTCGGAAACGATGAGAAATATGGCAGAAATTACTATTAATCACTAATAAAAAGTGGCATACGCCATTTCAGATTACATGAAAATTATTGACTTTGGATGACCTTGAAGTTCAGTACACGCTATTGTCGCTAAATGGTAAAAGACAGGACCAAAGCTGCTATTGATCACTGAAAGGAAATTGCATACGCCTTTTCAGATGTGATAAAAATCATTCGACCGTGAATGACTTTAAAGACCAGTACTGCAACAGGAACTGTATAGGCTGTAGCCCGTCTTCTTTAGCGACAGCTGGGCTTTCTTGCTACTACGTTTTGTAAAATCTTTTTAACTAACCTACCAAAGTAAGCGAGTGAGTTGTTTCTTAACGACACATTCCGCACGTCGGCACACAAAAGTACCACAACAATGTTAACAACAACAGATTGCACAAATTTAAGAACTAGCGTCAAGGCTGTTTAGCTACGATAAAACAGACGACGGAAACAAATATGAGCCTAGAAAGGTTACATCCCACTAAAAACGTTATGAATATATTCTCGAGTCTGCGAGCTATAATGC